>JGI12210J13797_10279273_pt1 | contig 19906 bp, 11 predicted proteins | sample ElkSlonscriptome_3_FD_13797 | JGI IMG/M metagenome (IMG submission 13797)
GCGCGCTGCTGCGCGACGCTCGGCACCTGCCCTTCGCCCTCGAGGCCGAGCCCCAGCCCGACCACGCGCTGGTCTACCCCGCCACCCTGCGCGTGCACTCGTTCCGCGACGCGATGCCGCCGGGCGACTACGTCGTGAAGCTGCGCTTCGTGGGCGGCGAGCGCTCGCACGTGCAGGACACCACCGTGCGCATGGGGGCCGAGGGGCCCGGCGAGGTCACGGTGATGGTCCCGGCGTGGGCCGAGGCGGTCGAGGTGACCAGCGACGACGTCCACGTGCAGCAGGGCGGCCCGCCGGCGACGCTGGCCGAGCACGCCGAGCACCTCGCCCGGCTTGCCGGCGCCCGCTTCCGCAACGTGAAGCTCACCCACCTCAACGAGTGGAGCGCCCAGGGGCTGGAGACCTCGCTGCGCGCCCGCTTCGAAGACGCCGGGGATGCCGTCGATCCGCTCGTCGACGCGATGGCGTGGTGGGGCCACGACGAGGTCCCGGTGGTGGGCCCCGAGGGCCGCGAGCCCGCCCTGTTCGCCGACCGGGGCGAGCCCTGGCAGCTCCCCGTGGCGGGGAAGCTCGAGCACCTGCACCCCGTGGTCGCCGCGTGGCTCGTGGAGCTGCTCGGCCACCACGGGCACGTGCGGCCGGTCGAGCCGCGCGCCGCTCCCGGCCCCGAGCCCGCCGTCGGCTGGCTGGGCTGGCTGCCGGCCCAGGCCACGCGGCCCCCGCTGCGGGTGGGCGCGCCCGTCCAGGCCCTCGCGGTCAGCGAGGCCTCGCCGGCCGAGCTGAGCCGCGGCGAGGTCTCCATCGAGGTGGTCGTGGACGACGGGGCCACCCTCCGGCTCGGGCTCGGCGCAGCGCCCTGGTCGGGCGACGTGGTGCGGGCGGGCGGCATGGCCTGGTGGTGGGGCACCGCCCGGCTGTCGGTCGCCGGCGCCTCACCGCAGGCCCTCGGTGAGCCCGTGCTCACCGTCGGCACCCCGGTGATCGACGCCTCGGCCCCCCTGCCCCCGCCCCGGGCCTCCGACCGGCGCCACCCCCAGCGCCTGGCGTGGTCGCTCCCGTTCTCGGAGCAGTGCCCCCACGCGCTGATGGGATGGGTGGTCTTCCGCACCTGGATCGGCGCGCCGGGCGAGGCCCCGCCCGACGATCCCGCGGCCTTCACCGAGGCGCGCGTGGGCCTGCCGATCCACGCCACCCGCCGCGAGGCCGAGGCCGCGGGCACGGGGCCCGTCGTCGAAGGCGGCTACGTCGTGCGCGGGCCCCAGCGCACCGGCAGCTACGTGACCGCCAACTTCACCTGGAGCGAGTACCTGGGCGCGGCCGGAGGCACGGCAGACCGGGTGGCGTGGTCGCTCATCGAGGGCGTGCAGGCGGTGCGCACCGCCTACGGCAGCAGCATCACCCTCTCCACGCTCGCCTCCGACGGCCTGTCGATCCGCCTGAAGGGCGCCTCCACCGAGCGCGTGCTGGAGCGGGCCGAAGCCCACCCCGGCTTCGCGCGGGCGAGCATCGTCGACGAGGGCCCGTGGATCGAGGTCGCGGTGGAGGCCCCGCCGCAATCGCAGGAGACCTCGGGTGTGCTCGACCTCGGGTTCGATCCCACGGCCGCCTACGCCGCGCTGCTCGAGGAGCTCAACCCCTCTCCCGAGCGCCACGTACACGTGCGGCTGGGCGTGCGCGTGCACCGGGGCGGGCCGCTGATCGATCCCGCCCTCGCCGACGTCGACGCGTTCGGGGTCGGGGTGGTCACCGCGATCGACTGGGACGCGCGCGCGGCAGAAGCCGGGGCCGTGCTCGAGGCGTTCGCGACCGAGACCTCCGCCGTGCTCAGCCGCCCCGCCTTCGGAGCCCCCAGCCTGTCGATCTCGGGCCGCAGCCTGGTGGTCAGCGTGCCGCTGGTGGGGGGCGACCGCGCGATGTGGGCGGCCTGCGCCCCCAAGATCTCGGTGGAGGGGCAATCGATCGGCAAGGTGCTCACCCGCGCCGGCGCCGGCCCCCACGAGGCGGGCGTGCACCTCGTGGCCAGCCTCGACATGGCACATGCCCGCTACCACGCCAAGGCGCTGTCGATGACGGCCACCGTCACCAAGACCGGGGTCCACTACGGCGAAACGCTGGTCGCCATCGCCGACTCCGCGCCGATCGAGTACGACACCCGGGCGCGGATCGAGGCGGTCACCCTCACCCCCACCCCCGCCGACGATCCCGAGCGGCTCGAGGTGCGGGCCCAGGCCTACGGCGTGCCGAGCACCAACTCCCTCGAGCTTTACTTCGAGGCCGAGGGGGTCGCGCCCGAGGCCTGGGCGTCGGTGCCCGTGGCCTACGCGCGGCCCGATCGCTGGGGCAGCGGGCGGATCACCGGCTTGTGCGATCCCCAGGGGGTCTTCAGCGCCTCGGTCTCGCTCGATGCCCTGCACGCGGTGCTCCAGCCCGAGGGCGCGCCGCGGGCCTTCACCGCGCACGTCGCCCGGCGGTGGAGCCCCGCGCTGCGCCAGACCGTCCACGACGCCTCGGCCTCCAGCCAGCTCGCGCCTCCCCCCGCCGAGGACGGCACGCACGAAGAGCAGCCCGTCAGCGGAGGCATGCACGTCCCTGCGGAGCACGACTGAGATGACGATGCACGCCCCCGCCCCACGCCCCCGAGCGCGCCCGCGGCCGCAGGAGCATCCCCATGGCCCGTAGCGTCTGGATCCCCCTCGACGGCAGCACGGGCGGGCTCATTCGGGTGATCGGCGTCCCGCCCACTGCGCTGTCCCTCTCCATCTCCAGCCATCGCTGGGACGGGCGCACCCTCGTCGTCGAGGCCTCGGGCTCGGTGCGCAACCTCCCCGATCAGACCGCCCTGCAGGTGACCTGGTCGGTCTACGCCAACGGAGCCCCCGTGCGCACGGTCTCGGGCGGCACGGTGCCCCTGCGCGCCCAGGGCCAAGAGGGCTCGGTGCAGCTGCGGCTCGACGGGCTCGACGCCCAGCTCGTGGGCACGGGGCGGGTCACCATCACCCTCACCCCCGACTTCCCTCCCTACGCCCCGGCCGAGCTGCAGGGCTCGGTCGCGTTCGAGTTCCCCTGCGAGGTCCGGTTCGAGGGGCTCGCCGACACGATGGCGGTGGGCCACCGGGTCCGGCTGGTGCCGCACCGGCACGCCATGTGGAACGACTGCACCCTGCGGGTGCGGCTGCGCGAGCTCGACGACGGTGACGACGACGACCGGCTGCCCGACGACGAGGGGCACGGCTGGGATCTCGTCTGGACCTGGGACCCCGGCGAGCAGGACGCTCGCGGGTGGCGGGTGGGGTGCACCAGCGCCGGGGCCGATCCGGTGCTGAGCCTGCCCGACCCCGGCGAGCGCGGAGACGCCGAGCTGTGCCTCGACGTGGAGCTGGTGGCCGACGGCGCGACCGCCTCGCTCCACCAGCAGCGCTGTCGGGTCACCCGACCGCGGCTCACCGCGCTGCACCTCGAGGCGCACAACGAGGCGCTGTCGCAGCTATCGTGGAGCGATCTCGACGCCGCCATTCGGTGGCTGCGCAACCAGCCCGCGCGCCGAGACCTGCGCTTCGAGGTCCGCGCCCACCTCGAGGGCCTCGCGCCCGGGTTCGCGATGGCGGTGGAGCTCACCCTGTGGGGTCGCAAGCCGATCCCGGAGCGCCCCGACGTGCAGGTGATGGAGCCCGTCACCGAGCCCGTGGTGGGGCGCACCAACGAAGAGGGCTGGGTCACCGTCACGCTGGTCGATCTCTCCACCCTGCGCGACCGCGACGCCCTCGCCCGCCTGCTCGAGTACCGGTTCTTCGCCGTGCTCCGCCTGCCCCCCGCCAGCACCGGCACCGACGCCCACGTGCCGGTGGCGCAGGCCATCGTCTACGATCCCGCCGCCTTCGCCCCGCTGGTCGACGAGGACTTCGCGGTCGCGATCCCGGCCTCGGACAAGCGCCAGGGCCAGGCCCCCGAGGACATCGGCACCGGCGTGTGCTCCAGCGATCTCGGCGATCGTCGCCCCCTGCGGATCCCCCACTTCGGGCCGCTGGCGCTGTTCGTGCGGGGCGACCGGCTGGTGGCCTCGTGCCGGCTGCACGGCGAGCAGCGCTACTGGGACGAGGCCGCGCCCGCCATCACCCTCGTGCTCGAGTCGGGCACGGAGGTGCCGCTGCCCACCGCCGCGCGCCCCGACGAGCCCCGGGCCATGGAGGCCGCCCTGCAGATGACCGACGCGCGGATCAAGGGCACCTGCATCAGCGCGCGGATCGAGGTGACCCAGCCCAACGCCACCCTCGACGGCGAGCATGCCGTCGGCCCGCCCGCGAGGGCCGAGGCCGGCATCGAGTGCCTGCCCGCGCTCGGGCCCATCCACTGGGTGGTCGAGCCGCACGGGGACGGTCGCGTGGGGCGGCTTCTGTGCGGGACTCGCTACTTCCCCACCCACCCCGGGGCCACCAAGGGGCTCCGCATGCAGGTCCTGGGCAGCTACCGCGGCGTCGAGGGGGCCGTGCCGCTGGGGGTGAGCGTGCGCTACGCCATCCCCGACGGTCGCGCCGGCACCGACGGCCGGGCGGGGCCCTCGGGTCTGCTCGAGGCGATCGTCGACGATCCCGACGACATCGAGCGGATCGAGGCCGGGCGCACGCGGGTGGAGGTGTGGCGCCACTACGACAATGGAGAGGTCTACGGCATGCGGGTGCCCCGGGTGCACGCCGAGTTCGGCCGAGGCGCCCGCTCCCTGCCCGCCGGCCAGATCATCTTCGCCAGCAAGGTCAGCCCCCAGTTCAAGGCGCGAGTGCTGCTCGTGGCCGACCAGCTCGGGTTCGATCCCAACTACCTCATGGCCGTCATGGCCTTCGAGACGGGCGAGGAGTTCCTTCCCAAGCGCTACTCCAGCAGCGGGGCGGTGGGGCTCATCCAGTTCACCACCGCCGGGGCCGAGACCGTGGGCAGCACCAAGAGCGCCCTGGCCAAGCTCAGCGCCGAGGACCAGCTGCTCGAGGTGCAGCGCTACTTCGAGTACTGGATCGCGATCAAGGGCCCGGTCACCACCCTCGAGGACGCCTACATGGTGGTGTTCTGCCCCGCGGGCATCGGCCGGGACGCGGACGCCGTGCTCTATAGCCAAGCCGCCGACGCCCGCAACGGCACCCAGTACTACGCCAAGAACGCGGGGCTGGACACCGACGGCACCAAGACCATCACCAAGTACGAGGCGGCGGCCAAGGTCCGCGAGAAGTACCACGCCGGGCTCGGCGATCTCGGGTGAGCCCACGGGAGTCGCACCGCCATGCAGATCACCATCCGCAGCGCCCAGCATCAGCTCCTGCTCGGGGTGGGGCACGCCGAGCCCATCTGCGGCGACGTGCTCCCCGTGCACGACGAGCACGAGGTGCGGGTGCTGCTCGGGCCCGGCGCGCTGGAGGACCTCGCCCTGCGGCGCGTTCGCCAGCTCGCCCGCGAGGTCGATCCGGGCCTCGACGACCGGCTCGCCGACGACCAGCTGCTGAAGCGCGTGGTCCAGTGGATCCACGACGGGCGGATCCGCCTGTGGGTGGAGCAGCCGCCGGTGCGGGCCACCACGCTCAGCGCCCTGCCCGACGAGGAGGCGTTCGAGCCCCTGCTGTCCCAGCCCGAGCCCGAGCTGTCGCGGGTGGCGTTCCAGGTGCTCGAGCGGCACGGCGGCGCGCCCGTCCCGGGCGTCACCCTGTCGATCACCCTGCCCGACGGCTCGGTCACCGAGCAGCGCACCGACGACGACGGCCTGGTCGATCTGCGCGACATCCCCGAGGGCACCTGCTCGGTCCGCTCCGAGCGCAACGGCAAGCACCGGGGGCAGAGCGTGGTCTTCACCGGCTTCGGCTACTTCGTGCCCAGCAACGTGCGGGCCGCGGCCGGCTGGTCACGCAGCATCATCGACGCGCTGCAGCCGGTCGGACAGCTCGCGATCGAGGAGCAGGCCTCGGCCCTGGTGCGGGTGGTCGAGCACCGCGTGGCCACCGGGGACACCCTCGAGTCGATCGCCGAGGCGCACGGCGTGACCGTCGACGACATCACCGAGTTCAATTGGGGCACCACCGATCCCGCCGCGGTCCGGGCCGCGCTGTCGAGCGAGGTGGGGTGTCACGTGCGCAACCCCGACACCGGCGCGCTGGAATTCTCGGATGACGACGAGCCGGGGATCATCGCGGTTCCGCTGCCCTTCGAATGCAGCGAGCGGGTGACCGACACCCGGCACATCTTCCAGGTGCAGCGGCCGAGGCCGCGGCCGCGCTGGGTGTTCTCGCTGTAGCCGCGCGCGGGGGGGGGCGGTGATGCTACCGGCACTCCGTGCCGCGCAAGAACACGTCGACGATCGCTTCGACGTAGGCGGTGGAGACCACCTCGCCCATGATGGCGATCCGGTAGACGAGCGCCCCCGACAGCATGTCGGCCGCCGAGCCCACGTCGAGTCCGTGCCGCAGCGCGCGCGAGCGGATCCCCCGACCGACCAGCTCCACCAGCAGGGACTGACCCTCGCCGAGGAAGTGGTCGCGGATCATCGCGATCGCGGCGCTGCTCGAGGCGCGGTCGGCCAGCGCGACCAGGCTCGTGGCGAGCTTCTCGTCGATCAGCACCCGCCGGAACGCCTCCATCTCGCTGATGAGATCCGCCCGCAGCTCTCCGCACTGCTCTCCGTGGGAGAAGCCGCCCACGTGCAGGAAGGCGGCGCGCAGCAGGTCTTCGGGCTGTGGCCAGTGCTTGTAGAGCGTAGCCTTCGAGTACCCGGCCGCCTCCGCCACGTTGGCGTGGGTGACCCGATCCCATCCGGAGTTCAGCAGCAGCTCACCCGCGACCCGCAGCACGTCGGTCCGCGTGCGGCGCACCCGCGGATCGACGCCCTCCTTGGAGTCCGTGGTCACGCCTCGACCATCATCGGAGACTTCTTCGCGTCTGAATAGTAGACGAATAGTTCATTAGTAGTATAGTCGTTCATTATATGGCGGTGAGGCCGTCCAGGAGCGAGGAGCCCGTGGTCCCGAACAAATTCACGCGGCCCCGTAGCCGCGCCGACGTCATGGCCGATCATCTGCGGAGGGCGAGCCGAACGCTCCGCGTGGGGATGTTCTCGGCTGCGGTGGGGGTGACGACCCAGACCCTGTTTCGCGCGCTTCGCGGGCACTACCGACGCCGCATGGCTCGGGGCGAGAAGCTACGGCTCGACACGCTGCGCGGGCCCGCCGTCGAACAGAGCTTCGAGTCCCTCCCGCACCAGCCCGCTGATCTCCGGCCTCGGGCGGGCAAGAGCCATCGGGCTCGGCACATGCAGGTCCCGTACCCGCCAACCGACTACTCGTTCGTCTACGGCGAGCCTCCGATCTCGGGCAACGTGATCAACGGCCGGGGGGAGACCACGCCGCGGAGGGCCAACTATGTGTTCTTCGGCGACGGCTACCGGCGCGCGTGGGGCAAGCTCGACTGGTTCTTCCAGGTGATGGAGCCCTCCCGGATCCACCGGATGATCACCCGGCTGTTCTGGCAGGATCGCCGCCGCGTGGGCCCGGTCGCCTCGCGGGTCACGGCGCCGGCCGACCCCGTCGAGGCCGCCGGCTGGGTCGAGCGCGTGGCGAGGCGAGCCGGGGCGTCCCTGGTGGGCATCACCCACCTCACCGAGTCGATGCGCTACCACGACTTCGACCTGCCCTTCGTGCACGCCGTCGCGATCGCCATCCCGATGGATCGCAAGGACATGGTGCACACGCCCAGCGACCGCTCGAGGTTCGAGATCCAGCGCGTCTACCACGACGCCAACCGGATCGCCATCGAGGTGGCCGAGGCCATCCGCGCCGCGGGGTGGCCCGCCCGGGCGTCCACCAACCTCTCCCCCGACGCGACCGAGGTGCTGCACATCCCGGTCGCGATCGCGGCGGGGCTTGGTCAGCTCGGCAAGCACGGCTCGCTCATCACCCGCGAGCACGGCTCCAACGTGCGCCTCGCGGTCGTGCTGACCGATCTCCCCCTCGCGGTGAGCGAGGCTCGCGACATCGGGGTCGACGACTTCTGCACCACGTGCCGGATCTGCGAGCAGAACTGCCCGCCACACGCCATCTCCCCGACCAAACAGATGGTTCGAGGCGTGCAGAAGTGGACCGTCGACTTCGACGCGTGCATCCCCTACTTCGCCGCGACCTTCGGGTGTGGGATCTGCATCCACGCCTGCCCGTGGAGCGAGCCGGGTCGCGGGTTCGTGCTGTCCGAGCGGCTGTTGACACGACGTGAGCGTCGCTCCGCCTGAGCGGAGGGGTTCAAAGGAGCACACGCAGCACGTCGACGTGCGGGTGATCGACGACCTCGACGCCACCGAGGCCACCGCGCCGGGTTGGCCCAGGAACTCGATGCCTTCCTCCGGCCGCTCGTCCGCACGTTGCCGAGCTATAGTTGATGACCCATGAGAGGAGTGGCCTGCGAGCCGAGCCGGATGGCCTCCGGCCGGCATCTGTAATACGTGCCGTCGAGACCACGAACAAACCTCGACGCCCCATGGGACAGCGCCCCCGACCGACGCGACTGGAGGGTCGAGGCGTAAACGCATGTCGCACCCAGAACCACCCACCGATACACCACCGACGACGACCCGCTCGCTGCATCGAGGCCTGGGGATCGGGGCTCTGGCCCTGCTCTCGAGCGCGGCAGCAGGCTGCTACAGCGGTCTGAACGACTTCGACGCCCTCGAGGGATCCGGCCTCTCTGCGGGGGACGAGGGGGGCGAGGGCGAAGGCTCGACCGATGACGACGCTCCCGCCCCGTCGCACCCCGCGGACGCGCCTCGGCTTTGGCGGCTGACCTGGACCCAGTACGACCAGACGGTGCAAGAGCTGCTCGACGACCCTTCGCTCCGGCCGTCGGTCGCGTTCGACGACGACCTGCTCATCAACGGCGAGCACGGCTTCACCAACGAGGCTCGCTCGCTGCGGATCTCCGACCGGGTGGCCCGGCAGCTCAGCGCCGCGGCCGAAGACACGGCCCAGCGGGTCGTCGAGCGCCAGGCCGATCTGCTGCCCTGCCAGCCCGCGACGGCCGACGACGCCGCGTGCGTCGCGACCTTCATCGAGGACTTCGGCCGCACCGCGTGGCACCGGCCGCTCAGCTCGCAGGAGCGCGCTCGCCTCGTCGCGCTCTATGAGGCGGGGGTCGCCGAGACGGACGGCTCGCTCGGCCTGGCCATGGTGGTCGAGGCCATGCTGCGCTCTCCCTTCTTCCTGTTCCGCTCCGAGGTCGGTCAGCCCACCTCCGATCCATCGTCGCCGTGGACCCTGGAGCCGCACGAGATCGCCGCGGCGCTCTCGTATGCGCTGTGGAACCGGCCCCCCGACGCCGAGCTGCGAGCGGCGGCCGACGCGGGCCAGCTCCTCGACCCCGAGGTCCGCGAGCAGCAGGTCCGTCGCATGATGGACGACCCTCGCGCCCACTCGGCCTTCTTCACCTTCGTGCCCGACTGGCTGGGCCTGGTCCCCGCCTCGCGCATGGAGAAGGACCTCGCCAAGTTTCCCCAGTTCACTCCGCAGACCGCCGAGGAGATCGAGCAGGGCACCCGCAGCTTCCTCGCTCGGGTCCTGTCGACCGACGGGCGCCTCGACACCCTGCTGACGGCCAGCTACGCCTTCGCTGGTCCAGACTCGGCGTGGATCTACGGTGAGCAGGCCACGCCGACCGGCGAGGTCGACCAGGCCGGCCTCGAGCGCATCGAGCTGGAGACCGACACCCGCCTCGGCCTGCTGACGCAGGCCAGCTTCTTGGCCTCCCACGCCAGCGCGGTCGACTCCTCGTTCGTCAACCGGGGGCTGGTCATCGCCGAGCGCCTCGGGTGCTTCACCCCTCAGCCGGTCCCCGACGACGTCGACGCGACGCTCCCCGAGCCGAACGACGAGCTGCGGACGGCCCGCGAGCGCTTCGAATATGCCACCTCGTCCCCCGCGTGCTTCGGCTGCCACGAGACCTTCACCCCGCTGGGCTTCGCCTTCGAAACCTACGACGCGGTGGGGGGGCACCGTACGCTCGACCATGGCGCGACGATCGACACCACCGGGCACGCGATGATCTTCACCGATCTCGAGGACCCCTCGTTCGCCGACGGCCTCGAGCTGAGCGCCATGCTCGCCGGCTCGGAGCGGGTCCACGCCTGCGTCACGCGCCAGATGTTCCGCTACGTGTACGGGCGCGAGGAGCACGAGGCCGACGAGGCCCAGCTCGAGGCCGCGGTGCAGCGGTTTCGCGAGCACGACCTCGACCTGCGCGAGCTGATGGTCGCGCTGGTCGTCGACCAGAACTTCATCCTGCGAACCCCCAACACCGAGGACTGAGATCATGCCCAAGACCCTCTTCTCTCGCCGCGAGATCTTCCGCGCCGCCGGAGCGGCCGCCGTGCTGCTCGCCCCCGTCCTCGGCGCCCGTCGAGCCGCCGCCGCCACCCGCTCCCCCTGCTTCTTGGCGGTCTACTACCCCAACGGCTCGCCCGGGCACCCGCTGGACCAATTCTTCCCCGCCCGGCAGGGCGGCAGCTGGGACTTCGGGGGGCGGGTCACCGCTCCGCTCGAGGCGTACGCCGACCAGCTGACCGTGGTCCGAGACCTCCGCATCAACCGGGGGAATCGCCCCAAGGGCTCGCACGGCGGGGGCAACGTGTCGCTGCTGACCGGCTGCGATCAGCTCAACCACCTCGACACGGACTACCACACCCCCTCGAGCTACTCCATCGATCAGCACGTCGCGGAGCGCACGGGCACCAGCTCGCTGTACTGCGCGGTCGGGGTCAACCAAAACCAGGCCAACTTCCGCATCAGCTGGTCGGGCGACGACATCCACAACGAGCCCGAGCAATCGCCCCAGGCCGCCTACGAAGACCTGTTCGCCGGCTGGGAGGAGGTCTGCTCCGCCGGGGAGGCGTCGGCCGTGGCCTACGCCGAGCGCAAGCTGGCCATCCTCGACACCATCCACGCCGATCTCCGCGAGGTCGAGGGCCGCTTCGGGCTGGGGGCCACGGAGCGCAAGAAGATCGAGCAGTACGAGGATGCGCTCTCCGACATCGAGACGGAGCTGGAGCAGCTGAAGCTCGACGGTGGCTGTGATCCTCAGGCCGTTCCGCCCGAGCTGGACTTCTCCGACGACTCGATCCCCGCCCGGGTGAGCCTGTTCCAGGACATCATCGCGGCCGGTCTGGCGATGGGCCTGCGTCGCTCCGGCGTGCTCCAGCTCTTCCACGGCTACAACAACCAGGTCTACAGCGGCTGGCTCGACGTGAAGAACGCGGGCCACCACGGAATGCAGCACGACTCGAGCTCCCAGTCTCGGGCCGATTGCCGGGCGATCACCCGCTGGCACTGCGAGCAGCTCGGGAGCCTGCTAGGCAAGCTCGAGGCCTACGGCGAGCCCGGCTCGACCCTGCTGGACGACACCGTGCTGCTGTTCGGGAGCGACACCCCCAACGGGTACTCGCACTCGTACTCCGAGCCCGCCCCCATGCTCGTGTTCGGGGGAGGGGGCGGGCGCCTGAAGCGCAACATGGACGTAGACGCAGGAGGGCGCAACCACGTCGACCTGCTCGCGACGCTGTGTCGCGCCGCCGACGTGGACAGCGCGCACTTCGAGCAGCGCGCGGGCTTCGGCGGGGTGTTCGACGAGATCTTGACCTGATCGGCCCCCCCTGGGCTGAGCCGACCTCGGCTCAGCCCTCCCCGATGGGGCGGGGTTGTTCGAGGGTCGCGAGGGTGGCCAGGGTCGCGCTCCAGTGCTCGATGTCGCGGAGCAGGGACTCCCGCGGGCGCGATGAGCCGTGCAGCGACTCGACCGCCTTGCGCAGCCCCTGCCGGGCCCGGGACAGGCGAGACGTGACGGTGCTCAGCGGGATCTCCAGCACCTCGGCGATCTCGGGGGAGGGCATGGATTCCCAGTAGAACAGCTCGAGCACGATCTGGGAGTCGAGCGGGAGGGTCTGCAGGGCGCGCAGCAAGAGGTGCTGCTCTTCGTGCAGCGCCACCACCCGCGAGACGGTGGGCCCCGCGGCGACCGACTCGTCGCCGTCGAACTCGAACTCGAACACGGACGACTCGCGCGCCGAGGTTCGAATGTGACGCAGCAGATGGTTGCGGGCGATGCCGAACAAGAAGGACTTGAAGCTCTGCTTGTCGCGCAGCCCGTTGCGGACCTCGGCGCAGGTGAGCAGGGTTCGCTGCGTGAGATCCTCGGCCGCCCTCGGCGCGCGCAGGTCGAAGAAGCGCAGGATGCTCCGGTAGTAGCGTCGCATCAGCTCGTCCCCTGCGTGACGATCCCCCGCCGCCCAGGCTTCGAGCAGCTGGGCCTCCGTGTCCATGCTCCGTCCGATGGTCTCAGTGTATCCTCGATACGCCTCTCGGTCCCATGCTCGACCGCTCCTCCACCTCCGCGCCCCATGTCGTGCTTCGTCGCCTCGCCGAAGGCGGGATGGGCGAGCTGTTCCTCGCCCGGGCCGAGGCCGCGGGGGGCGTGCAGCGGCTGGTCGTGCTCAAGCGGATCCGTGAGGCGCTGGGCGACGATCCCGAGTTCGTGCGGATGTTCCTCAACGAGTGTCGGCTCGCCGCGACCCTCCAGCACCCCAACATCGTCACCGTATACGACGTGGGGTGCGAGAACGGCCGCTACTACTACTCGATGGAGTACATTCACGGCGAGCCCCTCTCGCGGATCATGGGCGCGGCGGAGCGCGGCGGGGGCCTGCCGCTCGAGCACGCGCTGACCATCACGCTGGGGATCACGGCCGGCATCGCGCATGCCCACCAGCAGCGCGGGCTCGACGGGACTCCCCTGTGCATCATCCATCGCGATCTCTCCCCGGGCAACGTGCTGGTCACCTACGAGGGCGTGGTCAAGATCGTCGACTTCGGGCTGGCCCGGGCCACCGCGCTCACCAGCGTCACGCCTCAGGGAGTGCGCAAGGGCAAGGCGGCGTACATGTCACCCGAGCAGGCGACCGGGCAGGCGCTCGACGGGCGCAGCGACGTGTTCGCGATCGGGGTGCTGCTGTACGAGCTGACCACCCTCAAGCGAGCGTTTCGGGGGCGTACGCTATTCGAGGTGGTCAACCAGGTCGCACAGGGTGAGGTCATCCCGCCCCGGGAGCGGGTCGACGACTACCCGCCGTCGCTGGAGCGGGTCGTGATGCGAGCGCTTGCTCCGCGACCGGCCGATCGCTACCCCTCGGCCCGCGCGCTGCACCGCGACCTCGAGGCCTTTGCCGCAGAGCGCGGTCTGACCGTGTCGGGCATGGAGCTCGGCGACTTCATCGTCTCGCTGCTCGGAGAGCGAGCCCACCCCACCACCACCGAGGCCGGCCTGATGCAGCTGGTCAGCGGGCACACCGAGGTCGAGGGTCTCGGCCCGCGGGGCTCTCCGCCGATCACGGACGCCGCCGCTGCGCTCGTCCGTCCGCGCTGGCCGCGGTGGATCGCGGCGGCCGTGGTGCTGGCCGGTGCCGTCGGCCTGGGCGCGACTACGCTCCACGATGAGCCGGCCCAGCCCGCGCGCGCGGTGGTCGAGCCCGCCGCGGCGGCCGTCCCCGCCTCGTCGGTCGTGGGCCGCCTCGAGCCCCGGGCCCCCGACGACGACGGGGCGTCACCCAACGAGCCCGCGGAGGTCACCGCCGCCGCCGCCAGCGAGCCGGCCCACGCCAGCGAGCCGGCCCACGCCGGCGAGCCGGCCCACGCCGGCGAGCCGGCCCACGCCGGCGAGTCCGCGGCGTCGGATCGGCGCGAGCGCTCCGCGTCCTCCGCTCGCCCTGCGCGTCGAGCTCGTCACCGCCAGGCGCATCGATCATCGTCCTCTCGTACCTCGAAGACACGGGTACCCTCCGAGCGAGTCGCCAACGGGCTGCTCCCCGGAGGCTGAGGACACCATGCTCTCCCCGCTCGTGCTCGCGCTCGCGCTCACCTCGCCCGCGCTCCCATCGGTGGCCGCGTCGGCCCCGGGTGTACGGCTTCGCGAACCTGCGGCCGAGGCCGAGTTCCGGCGCGCGCTCGAGGCGTGGGACAAAGAGGACTACGTGACCGCGGCCGAGGCCCTCGACGTCGCCTATGCGATCGAGCCCCAGCCCGACCTGCTGTATGCCCGCGCGCAGGTCCGTCGCATGCTCGGGCGCTGCCGCGACGCGCTCTCGCTGTTTCAGGCCTACCTCGACACCCAGCCCGTCGCGCTCGACAAGATCCGCGACACTCACGTCAACATGGAGAGGTGCCGCGCCGAGCTCCAGCACCCTCCCGACGACCCCACCGTCGACGAGGCCGGCGCGACCCGAGCCGGGGAGCCCTCGGTGACGGCCAGCCTGCCTCCCTCGCCCTCTTCGCAACCCGCGCCACGCCCCTGGCACCGCGATCCGCTGGGGGGAGCGCTCGTGGGGGTGGGGACCGCCGGGCTGGCGGCCGGGGTGATCCTGTGGCGAGCCACCGGGCGGACCGACGACCGGTCCAGCCGCGCGGGGACCTACGGCGAGTTTCGTCGGTTCCACGACCACGCCGAGCGCCTCGAGCTCGCGGCGACTCTGGTGACGGTGGGCGGCAGCGCGGCGCTGGTGAGCGGCGTGATCCGCTGGGTGGTCATCGCCGCTCGGCAGCGCCGGTCTCGATCGCGATGAGCGTAGGGCCCCGGTCCATCCGCATTTCTGCTAGCATGGCGCGGCTCGATGCACCGCCTGAGGGTCATGATCGCCGCGGCCGTAGCCGCTGGGGGGTGGAGCTGCCGTCTGCAGCAGAGCTTCCGCTGCGAGGTCGACGACAACTGCGCCGATATGCAGGGGAAGGGCACCTGTGAGCCTTCGGGCTACTGTAGCTTCGACGACCCCGAGTGCGAGACCGGGCGACGCTACGGTGAATTCGCGGCCCTGGAGCTGGCGGGGGTGTGCGTCGTGGCCGAGGATGAGTCGACCGAGAGCACCGGGCAGCCGGGCGCCGAGGCCTGTGACGACATCGACAACGACGGCGACGGGCTCGTCGACGAGTACGCGCTGGGCAACGAGACCTGTCGGGGCTGCGCCTTGTCGGAGGTGGATGGGCAGCCCCTGTGGGCCTGCGACCTTCCCTCTGGCACGTGGGCCGATGCCCAGCGGTGGTGCGACGAGCAATTCTCGGCGCAGCTCGCTCGCCTCGATTCCGAGGCGCTGCGGGCCGCCGCCGCCGAGCTGGCCGCCACGCTCGCCGACTCGGTGGGGGACTCTGGCTACTGGATCAGCGCGCGCTACGACGGGTCCCAGTGGGCGTGGCTCGACGGCACGGTCATCGACATCGACGCCTTGTGGGCCCCAGGTCAGCCCGAACGGAGGTCCGGGGAGGATTGCATCCTCGTGGGCCCAGACGGGTGGCGCGACGGCTTCTGCGAGTCCGATCAGCTCCCCGTGCTGTGCGGCGCTCCTTAGGATCGCGACCGCGCACACTCGGTCATGAACCCGCCGACCTCTTCGGGGTGGAGCACCGTCTGACCGATGCCGGAGGCCATGTCGTCGAGCAGGCGCTCGTCGATGCGATCTCGGCACGGCAGCGATGCCCCCACCGCGGGCAGCAGGATCTCCTCGAGCTCCGAGGCGGGATCGGTCGTCACCCCCGTGGCGCAGTGGGGTCGAGCGGCGACCTGGCTCGAGCCGCCCAAGATCGCGGCCTCGGGCATTCCGGCCTCGGTGCGATCGGGGCCGAGGTTGTCGAGCACGAACACCGAGCCCCCAAAGCCCCCCACCGTGTGGTCGTGATCGTGCTCGGGGCGGAACACGTTCCCGATGAGATCGACCGTGCCGCTGCCGATCGAGGGCGCCTGCTCGTAGAAGAACAGCAGGTTGTTGATGAACTCCAGGTTCGGCAGTCCGGACCCGGGCGGCACGCCCTTGACCGCGTTGAGCCACACATTGTGGTGCATCGACACCCGCTGCATCGCGTGACGCTTGGAGAACAGGTTGCGACCGCACCACTTGTCGGCACTGACCATGCAGGTGCGGGGCTCGGCGATGATGCTCCACTGGATGGTGATGTCGCTGGAGCCTCCATCCTTGACCGTGCCGATCGTGTCGTCGCCGCTCCAGCTCAGCGAGCAGTGGCTCACCACCACGTCATGGGATCCCGCGGCGAACACCAGGCCATCCTGGTTGTTCTCCTGTTCCCGCAGCCTCAGGTGCGAGAGGATCACGTTGCTGGTCGCGATCGAGAGGGTCTTGCCTCGCACGGTGATCCCGGGGGCGGGGGCGCTCGAGCCGTCGATGGTCACGTCGCCGTGGGTGATGGTCAGCGGAGACTGGAGCGCGATGATCCCCGCCACATCGAAGACGATCGTGCGCGCCCCTTGCGTCTGTACCGCCTCGCGGAGCGAGCCCGGCCCACCGTCGTCGAGGGTCGTGACGGTCATGACCATGCCCGCTGCGCCTCCGGTCGTCTCTGCGCCATACCCCTCGGGTCCGTGATCGAGGGTCGCGGGCGGAGGCGAGCTCCCCCCCGTCGACTCACCCTCCTCGTCCGACTCGGATGACCCTTCGTCGCCCGTGGAATCGCTGGGGCCGGTGTCGTCTGCGGTCGTGGTCGCGGCCGCGGACGTCGTTGGACCGGAGCCCTCGGACAGCGGGCCCGTGTCCTCCGCGGCGCCCGAGGTGCCGTCCTCGGCCGCATCCGTCGTCGTGACACATCCTCCGAGCGAAACCCAGAGCGTGCAGCCCCAGATCTTCTCCTTCACGGTTCCGAGCGCGGTTCGTCTCACGACCTCTAGTGCCACCGGGACCCCTTCCTGTCCCTTGCGTTCATCGTAGGACAGCCTACGTTGCGCTCATCTCCACCGGTGAGCCGGCCTCGTCCGCCATGCCCCGGGGAGCGAGAAGGCTCTCAGCGCTCGGGTCCCTCACGCCCGCGCAGCCACGCCCGCATCTCGTGCTCTCCGCGGGGCAGCGCGTCGGACCAGCGGCGCACGGTTCCGTCTCGCCCGCCCGTGTACACCGCGTCCCCCTTCGGCCCGAGCACCACCGTGTGCACCGGCCCTTCGTGTCCCTCGAGCGCCCGCCACTCTCCCGTCGCCAGGTCCCACAGCCGCGCGCTTCCGTCGTGGCTGGCCGAGGCCAGCCGCCCCCGAGGATCGCCGCCCGAAAACCCGCTCACGTACGCCCGATGCCCCTGGTAGGTCCCCAGCGGCTCCAGCGTCTGCGCGTCCCACCGCCGCAGCCGCCAGTCGTTGCCCAGCGTGACCAGCTGCTCGCCCCCCTCGAGCACCTCGATGTGCGTCACGTCCAGCCCGGTCGGGACCGCCTCGGTCACCTCGCCGCCCGGCAGGGCCAGCCGGCGCAGCCGGCCGTCTCGCCCCGCGAACACCACCCCCCGCCCCTCGGGCAGCGCTCGGGCCACCCACACCTCGTCGCCGTAGTCACGCCGCAGCGGCTCGTGCCCGGGCCCCGTCACGCTCACCCAGCCCTCGTGGCTCCACGCCAGCACGCGACCGTCGGGCAGCCGCTCCGCCCCGGCCACCCGCGCGCGACCGTCGAGCACCAGCTCGCCACGCCCCAGCTCCACCGTCCCCACCCCCCGATCGTAGTGCGCCACCGTCAGCATGCGTTCGTCGGGCGAGAAGCTCAGCCCCGAGACCGGCCCGGGCCCGAGCGCCTCGCGCCACACCAGCGCCGCGTCGGCTCCCCACACCTCCACCACGCCCGCCTCGGTGCCGGCCGCCACTCGCGTGCCGCGGGGCGAGACGTGCAGTTGCTTCACCGGGCCGTCGAGCGTGCTCAGCCGGCGGGGCTCGCTCGAGCCGTCCGCCGACAGCACCCACAGCTCACCCGCGTCGGTGCCCGCCCACAGCCGCGCCCCGGCCGGATCGACTGCCAGCGCCTCCACGCGCCCCGGCAGCCGAGCCAGCGACATCCCATACTCGCGATCGAGCGACCAGATCCGCACCGTACGATCGAGCCCGCGGGCCACGACGGCCTCGCTTCCCGGCATCACCTCGGCCCCCAGCACCATCCCCTCGAACCCGGCGAGCCGGCGCACGCGCGACGATTCCAGGTCGTGCACGTGCACCGAGCCGTCGGCCGCCCCCGTCACCAGCCGCGTGCCGTCGTCCGAGGTCGTCGCGGTGGTCACCGCCCCCTGGTGCGCCGATCCGGGCCCGAGCCGAGCCTCACCGGGCGCCCATCGGGCTACGCGCCCGTCGTAGGCCACGACCAACAGCTCGTCCGTCGTCGGCCGGAAGAGCACCCCCGTCGCGTCGAACGGTCGCGCGTCGGGTGAGTCGAGCACGCGAGCCCGGCCCTCGGCCGCGCTCCAGATCACCGGCGGGCCCGACATCCCGGCCCACGCCGCCCACTCCGCGTCGTCGGCCAGCGCCAGGGACCGGGGCTGCACCAGCGACGAGACCGTCCGCCTGCGCCCGCCCAGCAGGTCGAACATCACCAGCTCGCTCGCTTCGGACATGCAGCCCACCCACTCGTGCCGCGGTGAGAAGGCCACGGGTGCATAGCGCTGGTCGCTCCACCGCCGACACTCGGCCAGGCGGCGAGGCGCTGCGCCCGGGGCCCAGTGCCACAGCGCGTCGCTGCCGTCGCCCGACGCCAGCCCCACCGCCGATCCTCCCGCCGCGGTCCACAGCTTTCGCAGCGGCCCGTCGAAGCGGCCCAGCTCGCGCGGCGTGGTCGACCCCGGGCTCCACTCCCGCAGCGCCCCCGAGGCCTGGAGCGTCACCAGGCGCTCGCCGTCGCGCGCGGCGAGGCGCACGTCCCGGGCCGGAATCACCGGGCCCAGGTTGCGGCCGGTCGCGGGATCCCACGCGTCCACCTCCCCGCCGCGACCGAGCAGCTCCACCCGGTCTCCGTGCACCATCATCGAGCTCACCGAGTCGCGCAGGCACCACGGCGAGGGGGCGCCCTCGCACGGTCGCAGCACCCGGGCCGGGCCCTGGGCCAGCGCATCGGAGGCGATCACCTGCACCCTCGACCACTCGTCGTAGCGGGGCGACAGCTCCGCCAGCGTAGCCAGGGCCGCGGCGGGATCGCGGTGCGCGTCGATGCGGGCGGTCTCGATCCGCAGCGCGTCGGTCCGATCGATCGCGCGGTGGCTGGCCTGCTCGGCCTCGTGCTGGGCCCGCCGAGCCGCCGCGGCCTCCTGCTCGGCCTCGGCCCGGGCCCGCTCGGTGTTCCGCACCTCCTCGCGGAGCTGCTGCACGCTGTAGGCTCCCCCCACCCCCAGCACCAGCAGCGCGGCCAGGGCCGCCGCCACCCCGGTGCGGTGCCGCCACCCCCACCGCTGCAGCCGCTGCCAGGCAGAGTAGCGGTGCGCCCCCACGATCTGCCCGGTCTGGTAGCGGCGCAGATCCTCCGCCACCTGGGCCGCCGAGGGGTAGCGATCGGCGGGGTCGCGCGCCATCGCCTTGGTGGTGATGGCCAGCAGCTCGCGAGGCGGCCGGGCCCCCCACGCGGTCACCGGCGCGGGCGGGCCCAGCAGCACCTGGCCCAGCACCTCGAGCGAGCTGCCGCGCTCGTAGGGCGCCCGACCGGCCAGCAGGTGGTAGAGCATCGCTCCCAGCGCGTAGACATCGGCCGTGCGACCGACCCGCTCGCCCCGGGCTTGCTCGGGCGGCATGTAGGCGGGCGTCCCGAGCACCGCGCCCTGGCGCGTGAGCTCCTCGCGCCCCTCCTGCGGCAGCGACTCGCCTTCGGGCTGGGGCATCGAGTCGGCGATCGAGTCGGTCTCGTCATCGTCGCTCAGGTCCTTGCCCAGGCCCCAGTCGATGACCACCGTCTCGCCATACTCGCCCACCAGCACGTTGGCTGGCTTGAGGTCGCGGTGGATCACCCCTCGGCTGTGCGCGTAGGCGACCGCCTCGGCCACGTCGAGCAGGTGGGGCAGCAGCGACAGTCGATCGGCCAGCGAGGTCGCGGCCGCCAGCGTCTTCGTCAGCGGCTGGCCCGACACCA
>JGI12210J13797_10382095_pt1 | contig 19906 bp, 14 predicted proteins | sample ElkSlonscriptome_3_FD_13797 | JGI IMG/M metagenome (IMG submission 13797)
CACGGGCCGATGGTATCCCAGCTCTAAAACCTGCTCGGACTGCGGCCATGTGTTAGACCGGCTAGACTTAAAGCAGCGTGAATGGGACTGCCCTAACTGCAGCGCTCACCACGACCGGGACCATAACGCCTCTATAAATATCCAACGGGTTGGGGCATCAACCCACGGGTTAGGCGGTGTAAGACGGGCTCAGCCCGCTACCGCTGTTTGACCCCAGAATCCTCGCCCTGTAGGGCGGGGAGTATGTCAATGGCGAACCAAAACCCGCTGCTGATTGAGATAGTCCTTGATCTCGCTTACCGTCAGTGTCCCGTAATGGAGCAGTGATGCAAGTAGTGCAGCCTCAGCTCGTCCATCGGTTAAGGCCTCATGGATGTGGGCACAAGTGCCAGCCCCACCTGACGCAATCACCGGAACGTCAACGCGCTCGGCGATCGCTTGGGTAAGGGCGATATCGTATCCATTCTGGGTGCCATCAGCGTCCATGCTAGTAACCAGCAGCTCGCCAGCGCCCCGGGACACCACCTCACTCGCCCAGGCCAGCGCGTCGATGCCGGTGTTTTCTCTGCCGCCCCGAACATACACATCCCATGAGTCCCCTCCCTCATGGCGGCGGGCATCAATGGCGACCACAATGCATTGGGCTCCAAAGCGATCGCTTGCTTCGTTGATGAAATCGGGGTTCCTCACCGCCGCCGAATTGATGCTCACCTTGTCTGCTCCAGCCCGCAGCAGGGTCTTGATAGTCTCTGACGACTGAATACCACCACCCACGGTGAGAGGAATAAAAACTTGCTCTGCGGTTCGGTAGACAACATCCACGATAATGTCGCGATTTTCGTGGGTTGCGGTGATGTCTAGAAATACAAGTTCATCAGCGCCAGCATCGTTGTAGACCTGGGCCAGTTCAACGGGATCGCCAGCATCTTTGAGATCGACAAAGTTAACACCTTTAACGACACGGCCAGCTTTGACGTCGAGACAGGGGACAATTCGCTTGGCAAGCATAACAACCGGGGTATGGGGAAATATGGGCAAATTCGATTCTACAAGATCTTAATCAATCGCAAGACACTGTTAAACTATGAAATGGTTTTATCACTAAACCGTTTGAAATAGTTGTGCTACTGGGGTTGAAGGAAGCGGTAATGGAGATTGGTCAGCGGGTAAAGGTGTTTCGGCTACGGGATCGCGTATCGCAGGACGTGGCAGACCGTCTGGGAAAGACGGGGACAATTCAGGACTTCAAGATGCTGGACGGCAGCAATGTTGGAGCCGTAGTGGAATTTGAAGACGATAGCTTCGTCACCTGGTTCTTTGAGGATGAGCTCAAGGTCGTTTGACGCTAGGCGATAGGTTACGGGAGCTGATGCTACTGCGCTTTAAGCTCACCTACAGGTCGTTCAGCGCAATGGTTTCCTAGCGCTACGGTCTTCTAACGCCGCTCAAATGCACATGAACGGTGGGGATTGATATTCACCGTCCGTCTGCGAAATGTGCATTTAAGTCTGTTCACCGTACATTGACGCCTACAGGAGTTACAACATGGCACTCATCCTCACGTATTTGGGCAAAGGCGGCACGGGGCGCACCACCGTCGCCATTGCGGCGGCGAAGCAGCTTGCGGCAGCGGGAAAGCGCGTTCTATTGGCCAGCCAAGATCCAGGGCCAGCCTTTGCCATGATCCTTGGGGCTGACTGTGGGCCAAAGCCAACGGCGATTGAGCCTAACCTAGACGCGATGCAGCTCCAGGCGTCGGTGCTACTCGAAGAGAGTTGGGAGGAGGTCAAGCGGCAGGAAGCCCGCTACCTGCGATCGCCATTTTTGAAATCGGTGTATGGCCAGGAGCTAGGGGTGCTGCCGGGGATGGATTCAGCCTTAGCGCTAAACGCTCTGCGAGAGTACGAATCGGGCAGCTACGACGTCATTGTTTATGACGGCCTTGGGGACCAAACGACGCTACGCATGCTGGGGATGCCCGAAATCTTGAGCTGGTATCTGCGCCGCTTTCGCTCCGTCTTTTTAGAGTCAGATGTGGTCAAGACCTTAACGCCGTTTCTTCAGCCCATGGCGGGAACGGTGCTCAACGTTGACTGGTCTGGGGGGAATGCGCTCAACCAGCCAACTCAGCAGGTAAACGGCATGTTAGATGAGGGCCGCAATGCCGTAGCCAATCCACGCCGGGTGGTGGCCTATCTGGTTACCACAGCCCAGCCGGACGCCATTGCTACGGCAGCGTATCTCTGGGGCAGCGCCCAGCAAATTGGGTTGACGGTGGGAGGAGTCGTTGCCAATCAGACCACTGCTGAGGCAGTTCAAGACAGCTTTGCGGCATTACCAGTGACCATGTTGCCCGCCCGTGATGAAAGCTGGCAGCCTTTGATCGAGGCATTGCCAGACCCAGAGCAGGCCATCGACGCGCCTCGCTCCATGTCGGTCGATTTAGCCACAAGTCAGGTGAGCCTGTTTCTGCCCGGCTTCACCAAGAAGCAGGTTAAGCTGACCCAATATGGACCGGAAGTCACCATCGAAGCAGGAGACCAGCGCCGCAACATTTTGCTGCCACCAGCGCTGCAGGGGCGAGCGGTGACAGGGGCCAAGTTTGCCGACAGCCATCTCATTATTTCCTTTGCGCCATAGCGAACAGCGGCCCCATAGCAAACGCCGCTGATTATGCTGCTGTCTCTTGCTGTTTTGTCGTTACAGTCCTTTCGACTCGCTTACCGTCACTATGTCTGATTCACCTACCCCCCCCAATTCGCCCGCTAGCGTCAATGACGCCAGCGGCAAGGCCCGTCAGCTGCTCGGCATGAAAGGTGCCCAGGCCGGTGAAACCTCCATTTGGAAGCTACGCCTTCAGTTGATGAAGCCTATCACCTGGATTCCGCTGATCTGGGGCGTCCTTTGCGGGGCAGCCTCTTCTGGGCAGTACCGTTGGACCTGGGAAAATGTTCTTATTGCAGCCGCCTGTATGCTGATGTCCGGGCCGCTGATGACAGGCTACACCCAAACCCTCAATGACTTTTACGATCGCGAAATCGACGCTATCAACGAGCCCTACCGGCCCATTCCTTCTGGGGCCATTTCAATTCCTCAAGTGATAACCCAAATTTGGGTGCTTTTGGCCCTAGCCCTGGGCATTGCTGTCCTGCTAGACGCCTGGGCAGGTCATAGCTTCCCCATTGTCGTTGCCTTGACCTTGGGAGGGGCATTTTTGGCCTATATCTACTCAGCCCCGCCGCTGAAGCTAAAGCAAAATGGCTGGTTGGGCAACTATGCATTGGGCGCTAGCTACATTGCCCTCCCCTGGTGGGCTGGCCATGCCCTATTTGGGGTGCTGACGCCAACTATCATGGTTCTAACCCTGTTCTACAGCTTGGCAGGATTAGGAATTGCTGTGGTTAATGACTTTAAGAGTGTTGAGGGCGATCGCCAGCTTGGTCTCCAGTCCTTGCCGGTTATGTTTGGCATCAAGACAGCGGCCTGGATTGGCGTCTTGACCATTGACGTCTTTCAAGCTGGCATTGCGGCCTATCTGATGTATATTGGGCAACCTCTGTTGGCAACGGTGCTGGTGCTGCTGATCGTGCCGCAAATCCTGTTTCAGGACATGTACTTTCTCCGCAATCCTTTGGAGAACGACGTTAAATATCAAGCTAGTGCTCAACCTTTCTTAGTGTTTGGTATGCTAGCAACGGGGATCGCTCTAGGCCACGCCATTCTCTAAAGGATGTAGGAACAGGTAGTTATGACCAACTTCACAGAGCGGTTCAAGGTCATATCGGGATGGCTGTCTCAATCTTCGTCACCAGCCCCCTCCCGAAAAGCAGCCCAGTCTCCACTAGACTCATCGGGTGATGTGATGCAATCATCCTCCACTGCTGCCGATACGACCTCTAAAGATAAAGATTCCGATTTGAGTCTCGAAGCTGGCCAAGGCTCTCCTGGATCGCCTCCGCCGTCAAAGCCCATATATTTCCGCTGGTGGGTTTGGGGGCTTTTGGGCACAGGCGCGATGGTGGCTGGCACCGTGGCGACGGGCATCCAAACCTTAACTCTGATTCGAAACGACTTGCCAGCGACAGAAGATGTGCTGACCTTCGTGCGCAACGGAACCTTGACCCTCAAAGCCAGCAACGGCAGTATTCTACAGCAGACAGGACCAGCAACCCGCGAAAAGCTGACCTTTGGAGAAATTCCACCCAAGCTGGTTCAAGCGTTTGTGGCCTCAGAAGACAAGAATTTTTACACCCATTCAGGGGTAGATTACTCGGCGATCGCCAGGGCGACTCGAGCCAACGTTCAGGCAGGAGGGGTAGTTGAGGGCGCTAGTACCATTACTCAGCAGCTGGCCCGCATTGTGTTTCTCGATCAGTCGCGCACTGCAGAGCGCAAGATTCGTGAAGCTCTCTTGGCCCAAGAGATAGAGAAAAATCTGAGCAAGCAGCAGGTTCTAGAGAGCTATTTGAACCTGATTTATCTTGGCTCTGGGGCCTATGGGGTCGCCGACGCCGCTTGGGTCTATTTCTCTAAATCCGTCGATGACCTGACGTTGTCTGAAATGGCGACAATTGCCGCCTTACCTCCAGCCCCAAGCGTTTATTCTCCTTTAGTAGACTTAGATGCGGCACAGCGGCGGCGCGATCTCACCCTGCGCCGCATGGTAGATGCCGAGTTCATCACAGTGGACGAGATGGAGCAGACCACTGCCATGCCGCTGGAGATTGCCCCTAGCCCACCAAAGTATTTTTCTAGCCCTAGTCCGTACTTCACGACGTACATCAAGCAAGAGCTACCCAAGTACATCTCTGAAGACCAGCTGGCGGCAGGGGGCCTCACCGTTGAGACAACCCTAAACATTGCATGGCAAAAAAAGGCTGAGGAAACTGTCGTTGATGCGATCGCCAACTACGGCGGCGGGCAAAACTTTGAGCAAGCGGCCTTGGTGGCCATTGAGCCGGATACCGGTGAAATTCGCGCCATGGTTGGGGGCACTGATTTTGAAGAAGAAGGCAAATTTAACCGCGTCACTCAAGCCCAGCGGCAGCCCGGCTCTACGTTCAAAGCTATTGTGTATGCCGCTGCTATGGCAGCAGGCTTCTCGCCCTACAAAAGCTATGAAGACGAAAAGATCGATATCGATGGCTACAAGCCAGAAAACTATGGCGACAGCTATCGTGGCACCGTTTCAATTTTAGATGCGGTTACCTCTTCTCTCAATATCGTGGCTATCAAAACCCTAATTGACGTCGGCTTTGACCCCGTTGTCACTCTGGCGCAAAAGATGGGGGTTAGCTCAAATCTGGTTCCAGCTTACTCTTTGGCACTAGGCACATCAGAGGTCAACCTGCTGGAGATGACCGGCAGCTTTAGCACCCTTGCAGCAGAAGGGCTGTACGTGCAGCCCCACGGCATCACCCGTGTTCTCGATCGAAATAACGAGGTGATTTACGAAGCCGAGTTTGAACCCCAGCGCGCCTTAGATCAAAATAGCGCTAACATAACGACCTGGATGCTGCGCAACGTCGTCAATAGCGGTAGCGGTCGGCGGGCGCGGCTCGACCGCCCCGTCGCAGGCAAAACAGGTACCACGGAAGAGCGGCGCGACCTATGGTTCATTGGCTATATCCCACAGCTTGCAGCAGGGGTCTGGCTTGGCAATGATGATGATACGCCAACCTGGGGCGTCAGCGGCACAGCAGCTCGGGTATGGCGCAATTTTTTAACCAGTATCGAGGAAGATATTCCGTTCGAAGATTTTCCAGAACGGCCTAGCCTGGGCAACCGGGAAGCCACAATTGAAGTGCAGCCTGTCAAGCCAAAGAAAATGCGCTCTTTGGGCCGAAGTGAATCTTCTGAGAGCAGCGGCAGATCCTCGCGATCTGAGAGCAGCGGTAGGTCTTCGCGATCTGAGAGCAGCGGCAGATCCTCGCGATCCGAAAGTAGCGGCAGGTCTTCGCGGTCTGAGAGCAGCGGCAGATCCTCGCGATCTAGCGAGTCATCCGGTTCCCAGAACCGTTCTCCATCGACCCGCCAGTCCACGCCAGCGCGACCAATCGAGCCTCGGTCTGATTTGGAACCCCGACAGATCACTGCGCCGCCGCCTGCGCCCGCACCTGCGCCTGCACCTGCGCCCGCGCCCGCACCTGCGCCCGCACCTGCGCCCGCACCTGCGCCCGCGCCTATTCCCCAAGCAACGCCAGTCACTCCGCGCGCTGAACCGACTCCACTCCAATCTAGCCCTGTTCCACCAGAGGGTGAGTAAATGGCCCGGCGGAGTACAGTAGCTGTCTCTCGGGCTAGAGAACCTCGTTGACGGCGATTGCGTCGCTCATCAACAGCTTAGGCAAGTTCAAAATCTGCATTGTTTGGCCTTCATAAGTTGTAGTTCCTTGAAGGTACCTGTTGCCCATGGCTAAAGTCGTGTCGAAAGCTGTATTCACCTGATCGGAATCGACCGAGACCATAGCATCACGGATATCTTCAACCAGCACGACAGCTATCATATCGTCATCCTCTAGTTCAATCACGATTGCTTTCGGCGTTCTGGGAACATCTACCTCAGCTGTCAGTCCCAAGGGATTGCGAAGATCGACAACGGGCATGACGTCCCCCCGCACGTTTAGACCACCCACAATGTGCGGTGGACAGCAGGGAATAGGTATTGCCTGACAGACGGTAATAAACTCTCGCACAAGCTGGGAATCAATGCCGAAAAGCTGCCCGCCGATGACAATCGCCACCACAGTCTGAGTTTCCTCGAGGGCCCCATCCTCATCTTGCGATTGTCTCAAACTCTCAGACCGCTGCCGCAGCACCTGCTGATCCTCTAGGGAGAAGCTCGCGCTGAGCATAGCCTCACTAGAGTCGTCGTAGCTTCGATTGATAAGAAAGCTCGTGACCGAAATAACCTGCTGGATACTGGCGACGTTAAGCCAGTTTTCTAAGTCACCCAGCATGAGGATAGTCTCTTCGTCCGTGGCTAGACCCGTAAACATTCGGTGAGCATCGGGGGCTAGCTCATATGGATAGCTAGAGAGATCATGGTTGAGAGTATGGGGGGAAATATCGCGAATGCCGCGAATGTTATTGACCAAAAGTCCCACTTTGATTTGTCCATATCGCAGCACCAAAACGCTGTCGGTTAACCGGTGTTGATGGGGACTGTTTACAGCATTAATTTGGAGGTGCAGCACGGGTAAAATTTTCCCACGCAAGTCAACCACGCCGACAATCCCCAGAGGAGCATCGGGAATCAGGGTGAGTTCTGGAACTGCAAAAACTTCTTCAACATGGACGGCATCAATTGCGCTGAGGTGCTGATCTAACTGAAAGAGGAAGCAAGAGTTTGCCATGGCAGTTCGATATTGTAAGGTTATCCAATCGCGTCTAGATCATGTTCAATTTGCGAAATCAGCTCGGCAGCCGTTAGATTCCCCAAGCGAGGAATTTTGGTATCACCAGGAAGCTGCCGGAGTAGCTCTAAAGAGGTTTTCTGGAGCTTTGTTGTACTACCCTCTAGCTGCTGATCGAGATTTTGGCCGTTATTGACTGAGCCGAGACGGGGTTTTCGCGTCCGCAGCACGGTCCTGGATGGCTTCTGATTTGAGGCTCCGGTGACCCGTTGATAGGCGATCGCATCCTCAAAAACCTTGACCTGAAACTGATTGAGGTTTTGGCTATGCAGCTCGGCATGGCCTACAACAAGATATCCTGATGGGTTGAGCGCTTCGTAAAACTTGATCAATACTTCTTTGATAGCGGCATCGTTGAAATAGATAAAGACATTTCGACATAGGATCAAATCCATATTTTCGACAGGGGTATCCAACGCCTCGAATGAATCTGCAAAGAGGTTGACGGTTTGAAATTTCACCATGTCTTTGACCGCTTGAGTAAGCTGATACAGACTGCCATCTTTATGAAAGAAGCGCTGGATCATCTGCGTGTCAACGCCTCGGAAAGACCAGGGTCGATACTCAGCAGCCCTAGCTTTATCTAAGGCTGTTGAGTTGATGTCAATGCCCAGCAGCGTGATATCCCAATTCTCTAAGTCGGGAATCAGGGTGTGAAGCAGCATGGCAATGGAGTAGGGCTCTTCCCCTGTAGAGCAACCGGCACTACAGATACGGAGGGTCTTATCCAATTGATGCGCCTGAATCAGGTCAGGAAACAGATGGGTCTTTAAAAGGGCAAACTGTCCTTTATCCCGAAAGAAAAAGCTTTCAGAATTGGTAATCCCTGCGATAAATCTTTTCCACTCATCGCTGCTTTCGCTGGTCTGAGCCTCTAGCAGCTGGTAGTAGTTTTCGGGAAATGATAGTCCCAGGGCATAGAGTCTTTTCGCGATCGCTTGTTCAAATACCGCTTGGTCATGGCCTCTAATTTTCAAACCCGTCTGGTCTGCAATCAGTTGAACAAAGTGCTGCCGTAGGGACGAATTGAGAGGAGCGACCTGGGGCACGTTACGCTTTACCATAGTGACAAAAAACCTCGATCACCTTGCCGAATGGAGCATTGAACCTTGGACAATCGTGAGCAAAGACGGGGCAATATCTTGGATAGGCAGCACATGGTGAGCTGCCCCTAATGCGATCGCTTCTTTGGGCATGCCGAAGACGACGGATGTGGCTTCATCTTGGGCAATGGTCAGTCCACCGGCTTCTGCGATCGCCTGCATCCCTTCAGCTCCGTCGCGTCCCATCCCCGTTAGCAAAACACCTGCCGACTTACGGCCGTAAAATTTTGCAATCGAGGCAAATGTTGCTGTAACCGAGGGACGGTGGCCATCTACTGGGGGTGATATTGAATGGATAAAGCGGCCGCGATGGTCTAACTCTAGGTGCTGGCGCTCTGGAGGAAAGTAAATCCAGCCGGGCTTGGGCCGCTCCCCCTCAGAAGCAATCTGAATGGACAGTTGACAGGTGGCTGATAGCCAGTCAATTAGCCCCTGAAGGAAGCCCAAGCTGATGTGCTGGACACAAACAATGGGCAACGGGAAGTCAGCGGGTAGAGGATTAAACAGGGTCTGCAGGGCGATGGGTCCCCCAGTTGAGGCCCCAACAGCAATGATTTTGGGATTACAGCGGGAGGGGGTGGGTAGCGCCGATTGAGTGAAGGGCTGCGGCAATGAGGACAGCCGCGATCGCAGCCGTTTTTTCCGGAACACCCGCACCCCAGCAAGCACTCTGACTTTGTCAATGAGGGCTTGTTTGAGCTTCAAGTTATCGGCGTCTAAGCCTGCTTCTGGTTTCGGTAAAATATCCACAGCTCCAGCTTCCAACAGCTGAAAGATGCGGTGGGTATCTTCTTCTTGCACCGATGCACTGATGACCAAGATAGGCAGTGGATATTGCTCCATCACATGGGCCGTTAGCTCTAAGCCGTTCATTTTGGGCATGAAAAAGTCGGTGCAGAGCACATCGGGCTGCTGCTGAGGAATGAGCGCCAATGCGTCTATTCCGGTTTGAGCGGTGCCGACAATTTCGATATCGGGGGCGGAGGTTAGGATTCGCTTGAGGATGGTGAGTGCGATGGGCGAATCTTCAGCGATAAGGACACGAATGGCCATTAGTGATCACAGGGTATAGATAGCGTCAGAGCAACTGCTCTAGAGTTTTTAGAAGAGCATCCTGATTGAACCGCCCTTTGATGATGTAGGCGCTTGCTCCGGCCTCAGCGCCTCGATTGCNGTCTGCGTCAGAGTCTAAGGTCGTCACAAGCACAATCGGTAGGTCGTCATACTCCCGATGCTGTCGAATCCTAGCCACTAGGGAGAATCCGTCTAAGTGGGGCATTTCTACATCGGACACCACCGCATCAAAGCGGCCCGTTCGAAGGATGTTGTAGCCCTCAAGGCCGTGGTTTGCTGTTGTCACCTCATAGCCTGCACCTTCAAACAGCCGCTTTTCTTGAATACGCACTGGGGGAGAATCTTCCACCAAGAGGATAGTGGGTTTAGCTTGAGCCGCTGGCTTGATCGGAGCAGCAAACGGTGTCGTCCGCTGCAGCGATTTGACCAGGTCTGCCGGGTTGAGGATCATGCAGACGTCCCCAGTTCCCAAAATTGTGGCCCCGCTGACATTGCGCACTCGCTTGAGCAACCGGCCTAGGGGTTTGCTGACAACTTCCTGCTGGGTAATCAGGCGGTCTACCAAGAATCCAGCTCGCTCCTCGCCGATCTTCAGCAATATACAAGGGCGGCGATGGTCTTCTGAGGTCGACCCTCGACCCTCGCCGCCCTGAATGGGCTGTGCCCTATGACGGTATGAAGGAGATTTAGATAATTCCAAAACCTCCGCCAAATCCGCGATGGGAATAGTGTCCTCACCCACAGCAAGGCTGCTGCGTCCATTCGTAGAAGTGATCTGCTGCTGCGACACCAGTAGCGACAGCTGTAAAAATTCAATCGGTATCGCAAACGTGATGCCTTGAATCTCTACTAGGACGACATTGGCTGTACTAAGCGCTGTACTGAGCTGCAGGCGGAAGGTACAGCCTTGCCCCGGTATCGATTCAATTTGAATTCCACCTTTGAGGCGCTCGACCTGACTGCGCAGCACATCTAGCCCCACACCCCGCCCCGAAACCTCGGTAATAAAGGTCCTTGTCGAGAAGCCAGGGGCTAGAATCAGCCGCTGAATTTGACCAACGGACATCTGTTCAAGCTCCTCTGCCCTGTGGAGCCCTCGCTTGATGGCGGTGCGCTTGATCTGCTCAAGATCCAGCCCCTTGCCGTCGTCAGTGATTTCGAGGCTCAGGCTGACGGCGGTTTGATGCGCTTTGAGGTGTAACGTCGCAGTGGCCGGCTTACCCACCGCGAGCCGCTCTGCTGGAGTTTCGATACCGTGGTCCACCGCATTGCGGACTAAATGCATGACAGAGTCTTTGATGCCCTCTAGAAGCCGCTTGTCGGCAGTGACATCATCTCCGTCAAGAATGAGGTCGATGTCCTTAGATTGTGCTTGGGCTAGATCTCGCACTAGGCGAGGCAAGGGCTGAAACAGGGTTGATATGGGCAGCAGCAGCAGTTTGCGAACGCGATCTCGGAGATCCTCTGAGACGATCTCTAATGTGCTGCTATTTTCTTGAATCGTCGAGCGTAACGCCAGCAGCATGGCTTCGACGCGCTCCTCATAGGCTGAACCTATGGCGTCTGTCTGTTTGTGTTTACCGGCACGCCATTCTTCCCAAAGCGCCATCAACTGCTGGGCTTGGGTCGCGGTTTGCGCAATCTGAATTCGGCTGACGGCCAATACTTCTGTTTGAGAGAGCAGAGCATCAAGCTCTTTGGCCTGCACCCGGATTGAGTCAGTTTGAGTCCCCTCATCCTCGCGCCGCATCTGCTTAGGGAGCTGGCTTCGATTCACCTCAGCCGGTGCTGACGGCAGCCCGTCTTCTATCTGGGGCTCCGATGACAGACGAGACGGTGCGATCGCTCTCAGCCTGTCGAGTAACTGATCGGTAGTGACGCCAGAGGGGGTTCCCATGACCGCCGCTTCGACCAGCTGCCCCATGGCGTCTAGCCCCTGATAAAGCACATCACTGGTGCCTGAATCTAGCGTGATATCGTGCTGCTGTACACCAACCAGCACATCTTCCATGGCGTGGGCGATCGCTTCTACCCCATCTACTCCTGTGCTTCTCGAATCCCCCTTGAGGCTGTGGGTCTCCCGTAGCAGGGCTGCTAGGGTTGCCTCATCTCTTGGATGTTTTTCCAAATAAAGCAGACTAGATTCCAGCTGCTGCAGGCGCTCTTCACTGGTTGTCTGGTAGATTTCCCGCAGCTCATCATCCTCAATGATACTTGCCACAGGTTGAGAAGGCGCTGGCTGCACTTTCCTGTTGGGGAGAGCATCATTCGATGCAGCATCTGCCGAGGTCACTAGCCCCAGCAAATACGCCCCCGTCGCCTCTATATCGATGTCACTAGCATCCCCTGTCACAGCTTCATGGACAAGCTGGCGAATTGCCACGAGCCCATAGTCGAGGTCACCACAGACCAGGGGCGTAAGTAGGGCGGGTTGCTCTTGAATCACCTTGACCGCAGTCTCAAGGCTTTGAGCCAGATCGCCTAGGGCATCTAGCCCCACAACCTTAGAGTCGCCTTTGAAGCTATGGGTCTCTCGCCGAAGGGTTTCTAACCGCTCAGCGGTAACCAGACCGCTGCTTAGCTCAGTCAAGGTCAACTCTAGGAGATCCAGCCTGCTTTCGCTGGTGGTGAGATAGATGTCCCGCAGCTCGGGGTCATTGATATAAAGCGTGGTCGGCTGACCTGCGGGAAACTGGTCATCAGCAATGATCTCTATCCTTGCCGGGAGAGTAGGTACCAGCACCCCACTGAGCAAACCGGTCATCGCATCGAGGTCAACGTCACCTGGTTCTCCCGTAGCGGCCTCATGCATCATCTGCCCTGTCGCCTGAAGACCCTGATAAAGGCGATCGCTTACCTCTACCGTAAAGTCCACCTCATGACGCTGGATGGCCTTGAAAATATCTTCAATTTGCTGGGTGAGACCAGCAATAGCCCCTAGGCCAATGATCCGAGAGTCACCCTTCAGGCTATGAATTTCTTGCCGCAAGCCGTCAAGGACCGCCCCATTTTTGGAATCTTGCTCTAGATGCAGAAGCCCCGTTTGCAGCTTTTGGAGTCGTTCTAGGCCCGTAATTTGATAGAGGCTACGCAGCTCTTCGTCTTGAATCATCATAGTGGGACTCAATATTTAGCTCTAGTGAAATGCATGGACAGCAGCGTTTAGACCATTTGTTGAAGCACCAGAGCCGCATCATTGAGCTGCTCAGTACCAACTTTGGACTGGTTTAAGCCGCTAGCTGTCTCTTTCGCGCCTCGGTTAATTAGGTCCATCGCATCGACGACTTGCTGAATCGCATCCACCTGCTGCTTTAGATTCAGCGAAACCTGTTGGTTGTTCAACACCACCTGATTGATGGAATCCTTGATCTCACCAAAAGACGCTTCTGTCTGCTTTGAAATCTGCACGCTCATTTTCACCGTTTTGGTGCCCTCTTCCGTAACCATCACCGTTTCATTGATGGCCTTTTGAATTTTGGACACCAAGCCATTGATCTTGTCGGCAGACTGCTGACTTTGGTCCGCTAGCTTACGAATTTCATTGGCGACAACGGCAAAGCCTTTGCCATGTTCTCCGGCTCGCACCGCCTCCACAGAGGAATTGAGAGCCAGCATGTTGGTTTGGTTGGCGAAGTCAATCACCAGTTGAGAGATATTGCTGATTTGATTGGCCTGACCACTAAGATCCACAACCTGCTCAGCAATCATCTGGACGTTTTTCTCCAAGGCAAGCATGCGCTCCAGCCCATCATCTACCGCCTGTGATCCTTGCTCTGAGGCGGCAAACGCTTTTCTAGCAGCTTCAACAGCTGCGTTTGCCTGCTCTGCGGCATGGCGCGAAGAGGCCTCTAGCTCATCCATGGTGGTGGTGGTTTCGTTCACCGATGCGGCCTGCTGGCTGGCTACTCGCTCTTGCTCGGCAATAGTAGTTGCCATTTCTTGGCTAGAGGTGGAAATATTGGTGGCCAAGCTTTCCATTGTGTCTACCAGCTGTCGTCCTCGAAACACCGCAATGGGAATCCCAACGGCCAGAGATGCTAAGACAGCCAGCCCAGACAGTAGCTTGAACCGGTTCACCGAAGCGTACACCTGGCCTTTAGGAACTTCAGCGATCGCCACCAGGGCACTGGGATGCGCTGGATCAGGAATAAACTTATGGTGTGAGAGGAGATGGCTGCCAATATCGACCACACCGGCCTCAGTATTCAAGATTTCGTCTACAACTTGGGGAGAAAAGTCATTGGCCAGGGTTTCCTCTTTCCCTAGCTCAAACCCCCAGGCCTTTTCGTTATTGGGGTGGTATAGATAGTGGCCATCCTGATTCACCAAGATCAGGTCTTCATTGGCATGAAGGTCGTCAGTTTCGCGAATTTGAGAGAATTCTTCAATCAGCGGCGCAGCAAAGACGTTGGCTACAACAATCCCTCTCTTTTGCCCAGAGGCGTCGGCAACAGGGGTCGCGTAGCGAATCACGGGATTATAGGGCTCCTCAATGTCCCCTCCTTCACGGTTTAGTTCCATGGGTGAGACATAGATCTCGCCAGCAGCAAGAGCCATGGTCTCTGTAAAGTAGGTGCTATCGGCTTTATTCTGCAGCCGTGACGCCGGAGTAGCCTTAATTTCGCTGCCGTTGGCGTCAACTCGGACCACCTCATTGCCAGCGTCATCCAAGTAGCGCAACTGCATATAGCCAGGGTTTTCGGTCATCAAGTTTTCTAGAAGAAGCTGCAGCTGCTTTTCCCAGTCCTCAGCTGACCGACCTCCGTCAGAATCGGTCCCGCCATTGGCCTGGGCTCGCACAAGCCCTCGCACTGCAGGAAGCTTGCTCACAAACAGGACGTCGCTGGTGACGCCGTTGAGGGCATCATCAAACTCTTCAACCTTGTCATCGACTTCTTCTTGGAGCGTCGCTGTAGCAATCTCACGGAGAGAACCCGATGCGGAAACAATCCCAAATAGCCCCACGACAGAAGCCGGTATAGCGGCACTCAAAATGACGAGCAGTAGAAACTGGTGCTGGATTTTTAGCGCTTTGAATCGATTGAGGAAGCTAGAAAGCATTGTGATTACCTACAATAACTAATTGGTGTGGCAGCAGAAACCCTATGGACTCTGAAAAGTAAGCCATGGGTAAACGCCTAAGTTTGGATGCTAAAAGGATGTCCGGTTCGCTGTCGATCGCAGAGTAAAGGCCTGTTGTTGTCGTTGGGCCATCACATCATTTCGGCACAGCCTATCGGCATGGGGAAAACTATAGAACAATAGATCAATATTGTTGATCTAGAAACTCCTTCTCCATGGCCTAATAAAAACAGAAGCAATTTACGAAACTTAATGATGGAGGTCAACTTAATTTGCCGCCATCAATTGCTATCTCAATCGCCGAGATATTGCTTGTCATATTATAAAGAATCCTGTTCGTGTTTCCTGCAATAGCCATATAAGATATGTCACATTGGAAAAACACTTAAAATTAATCTCGATCGAAATTTTTGCTGACATAGATAGCTCAAATCTGTTCGCAATCCTCTTAATGAAGCGTTATGATTTATTCCTGGGGCCACCCACTAGAGGGCCTTATCAGGCAGCAGCCTGCTGTCGATTTGGACCCTTAAGGTTTAAAACAAGCTTGATTTGCTCTATATATTATTTAGATAAAGCTTCTAGGAAGTAGCTGATTTGGCAACGCAAAAACCAATCTTGACTGATATCTTAAACAGGGGATAAAAGCATGCCAAAATGCAATACGCGCAAGCCTTAAGAAAATATTAATGACTAGGGCTTTAGTCGCCTTTTCACTATAATCAGTGCTACCTTGGATTCGAAGGTAGCATGTTGCCCCTTATAGCCTTTGAATCCGTAAGCTTGAAGCTCTAAGCCAAAAGCTTTGTCCTGAGCGGCAGGGCAGGCGAAAGGCTGTTGAGAGCGTCTTGGTAACGCGAAGTCGGATAGGAGACGGATGTCTACCAGGCGTTTCGTAGTGCAGATACCGCCTCAGTTTTTTTGACACCTAGATATAGAGCTGCGCTTAGGCTGGAAGAGCCCAATTTTGAGCTGTTTCCAATCGTGTTGAAGTAGCGCAGGGACTGCCGCCATAGTCATATACTGCGTTGGCGCTGTTTCTTAGGACAACGCGAGTTGCTAAAAATCCGAATTTTTGCAGGCAACAGCACAGGCGAATAATTTCAAAGCATTTCTTACATAGGATCTGCTAAGAGACCAACTTAATCTAACGGTATTTAATCGTTATTAAAAATGAACATTACTGATCTCATTCAGCTGATCAAACCTCCCAAGAGCCAATTTGATGGGTATTTAATTCTCAATGGAAAAAGTGTAGTTTGGACAATCAGTTTTCTTCGAGGTCAGCTTTTGTTTGCAGAAGACCAACAGCATCCTGTCAGACGATGGGATCGAAGCTTAAAACAACATTTCCCAGACTATGCTTGGCATGTTAACTCCGACCAGCCAGAAGATAACCGCCCCTGGCAAGTGCGCTTACTTGACGATGGCATCAACCAGAAAAAGCTTAGCCTGATTCGAAGCAAGCTGATGCTGCGAACCCTGGTACAAGAATGTCTATTTGAGCTGAGCCTCTGCGATACTGTGGAGCACAATTGGCAGTCGGTTTCTTTGCCTATCTCACAGGTCTGTCGCAGTATCTCTCTGTCGAGCTGGGAGAATACGATGACATTCGGCAAAGTAAAAATGATGCAGGACAAGTGGCAGGAGGCGGGATTGCGGTCCTACAATCCTAGTCTGTCGCCTACGCTGAAAAAAGACGTTGTAGCATCACAGCTGCCCATGAGTTTACCAATCGACCACGCTTACCTTCGAGGGGATTTTACCCTTTGGGAAATTGCGGGCCAGCTTGGCAAGCAGCCGATAGAGATTGCCCAAGCCCTGACGCCGTTCAGCGAATGTGACACCTTGGATATGTTTCCTATCCCCGATCTACCAATGCCGACAGGTCGATCAATCACCATCTCTGGCCTTGCACCGCGACCTGCTGCAAACGCTAGTCACCATCTCGATCCCCCTCTGGCCGCCGATGTTGAACCCCATGTGGCATCCCTAGCCCCGACGCGGCCTTTGGTAGCTTGCATTGACGATAGTCCTGTTTTAGCCCACAGCCTCAAAAAAATTCTGGGGTCAGCAGGCTACCAGACATTGATTATCCAAGAGCCTATGCGGGGGTTTTCGCAGCTGATTGAGCATAGACCTGACTTAATTTTGTTGGATTTGATGCTGCCTAACGCTGACGGCTACAGCATCTGCAAGTTTTTACGAGATACCCCTGTTTTTAAGGCAACGCCCATTATTATTTTAACAGGGCAAAGTAAGCCGATAGACCGGGCGCGGGCGCGTCTGGCCGGTGCGACAGAATTCTTATCAAAACCGCCTCAATCGAATCAGTTGATCAAGCTGATTAAGACCTATCTTCCAGTCAACTCGTACTCTAGGTGAAATTTTGTTTTACCGCAGAACAGTAGACCGCCCATTAAACCGTTTCTAGCCAGGCCAAGCAGTCGCCCATTGCCGCTGCCATGGTGGTGCGATCGCTGTGGTATCGGCGTCCGTGCCCCGGCAAGACCCACTCAAACGAGTATTGTGCTAGCCTGCTCATGGGCTGTTTCAGCTGGGGCTAGGAATGGCATTTTGGGCCGTCGCTGGGTGGGGTGAGCCATGATTATTCATTCTCATAACGACTACGAGTTTTATCATAGCGTGGGGGGCGAGCTGCTGACCCTAGGGAATCGATCTCTCGTTGCTGTAGTGGGGCGAGAGAATCTCGATATCATGCTCATGGCATTGGTCCAAAATATTTTGATACAGCTCCGAGTAAATCTCACTCACGCGCCCGATTGCTTCTGTACTAGCCCGAAGCTCGTATTCAATGTAAAAGTCACTGAGCCCCATTTGCCGCACCAGTGGGGCTGGGTTGTCTAGAACATCGGCGGTTGACCGGGCAGCGGCGACCAAAGCTGTATGCACTTTTTGCCAGGGGATGTCATAGCCCAGCGTCAGGTCAACATGTAACACCAGGGGTTGTTTGACATCTCGCAGGGTGGCCGTGTAGTTGACGATGGTGCTGGCCACCAGGCTAGAGTTTGGAATGGTGATGATTTCGTTATTCGAGGTGCGGAGTCGCGTTGACAGAATGGTCTTCTCCATAACATAGCCAACATATTCACCAATGCGGATGCGATCGCCGATTTGAAAGGCGCGGGTGTAGATCGTAATAAATCCGCCAATGAGATTGGAGACCGTTCCTGCGCCGCCCAGGGTCAGCAGCGCGCCAAATAAAAGAGATATGCCCTGGAATGCCGGAGAGCCGAAGCCAGGTAAGTAAGGCAGCACAAACGTCAACGCCAGCAGTACAGCTAGCACCTGGGTCAGCTTATAGGTCGGTTGCACCCACTCTCGATAAAATCCTGGTATGGTGAGCTGCCCGGCTTCAAGGGCGTCAAAGAATATCCGCAGAAACCTCAGTGCGAAATGGACAGTGATCAATACCAAGATGATGGCGATCAGCTTTGGCGTATAGCTCAAGATGCCGCCCCAAAAATTGCCAACAACGGCAACAACATAGGCGACAAGTCGCCTCCCTAGAAATTCTGTCTGGGGGAAAAAGTTTGGCAATATAGCCAGATAGACTGCAACGGACAGCAGCAGTAGGAGAATGCGGGCAATTTTCGCAATGGCCAGTAGCCCTCTAGACAACCCTTCCGGAGACAGGATCTGGAGCTGTTGAATGCTGAGAGAGAAGGCTCGGGTGTCCTGCAGCGTCTGGATTCTTGTGGTGACTTTTGCGAACAGTACCCCAAGGGCAAAAAAGACGCCTAGCAGAATTAGCGTTGTGGCGATCGCCAAAATGAGTCGCTGCACCCAGCCATCGATTTGACCAATCTCACCTGATATACCGCTTCCGGAAAGAGACCATGATGCAGTTTTGAGTGCATCCATTCCAGTAATCAGGCAAAACACAAGGAAGGCGACGCTAAGCCATCGCTTTGACATCAGGGTTGAGCGCTTGAGCATAGTCTTTAAATGGCCACCACAACATATTGGTAGAGTAGCAGCTCAAGCCATCGCCAAATCAGAGTTTATAGATAAGCCTACCAAGGTATACTGACGGACTAGCATCGCTTTGGCCCGGTCTTAGAGACGAGCAACAATCAGCATTTGATAGCGGTACCGCTAGCAGTCACCATCAACATGCCGCCACTGTTGCCCGTGCTAATAGATTCATAGTCTAGATCTACAGCGATAATAGCGTTGGCCCCCAGTTCCTCGGCCTGTTGCACCATCTCCGCAATTGCCGTCTCTCGCGCTTCCCGCAGCGATCGCTCGTAGGCCGCAGAGCGACCGCCGACAATATCGCGAATGCCAGCGAAGAAATCTTTGAAAATGTTGGCTCCTAAAATGGCCTCTCCGGCCACAACACCGCAGTATTCAATAGCATCTCGCCCGGCTACGCTCGGTCCGGTAGTAATAATCATTGCGCTTGATCCTTTTACCGTTGGTTTTGTCTGGTCAAAATTAGTCTATGCTGTCAAGCCGAATTCATGCCATATGGATACAATCTCGACTTTTAGAGCAGCGCAAGTCTGAGACCCAAAGGACCCAGAACATGAGCCCTCAGCTGTAGTCCCGCAGCATTTTCTTAATTTCGAGGTTGTGCAGCTCCTCTTGCCCAATCTTGGTCCGTGTATACTCTTCCAGATAAATGCTGGCGTCTTCCACCACTCCCAAAAGGGCTTTATACATATCGAGAGCCTTTTGCTCGTGGTTCAGGCTTTCCTGCAGCAGGTCTTTAACGGCGTGGCGATTGGTTTCCTCAATAGGGGCGATGCGCTGGCGCGGATGGCCCTCTAGGCCGGTGACAATTTCCCCCGCTTCCTGGGCGTGCGTTAGCGACTCACTAGCCTGTGATTTGAAGAAATCTACGATAGGAATGCGGTTGGGGCCAGTCACCATCAAGGAGTAGTGAGTGTAGCGCACCACCCCCGCTAGCTCAAATTCCATGATTTGATTGAGGAGGTCAATAGCGCCTTGGGTATTGAGATCTTTCATTGAGGTGTGTTTCTAAATCGTGTTGAAGTAACGCTACTCATTCTATCGGGATTAGAAATCGTAGATGGTAATGTCGGCCATTCATGATGTCGTTTGTGATGTCGGCGATCGCCGGATGAGGGTAAAGCGCTAATGCGCTACGTCAAGCAAGCTTTACAAATTGAAACAAATTATGTTATGTTTGTTTACATAGAGATATAAAGAGGTCACGAGAGTTATGTTTGCATTACTCATTTC
>JGI12210J13797_10330850_pt1 | contig 19892 bp, 16 predicted proteins | sample ElkSlonscriptome_3_FD_13797 | JGI IMG/M metagenome (IMG submission 13797)
CGCGGATGTAAAAACCACCATGATTTATACCCACGTGCTGAATAAAGGGCCTCTGGGGGTGGCGAGTCCGTTGGATTCCTTGTGATTGTCAGCGCCGGTTTAAAAATACTTCATTTTTAAGTGAAACTGGGGGAACCACCCGCTTCGCTGGAGAACACGGAGAAGCACGGAGCCATGCAGATGGCGGCAGGGTTCGGCGAACCCCAGAACTCACCCCGGATTGCCGAACCCATGCCGATGGGTTACCGGTCAGCGTTCCTTCATCCGTGGACTTTCGGAAGGAGATGCCGCAAAACGGGGTTGAATGAAGGGGCTCGCGGCATTCCTTCCCTACATGCTGGCCTCCGTGTACCTCCGTGCTCTCCAGCGTAGCGGGTGGTACCTATCCTCTTTCTTCTGGAGCTCACGACCGATTAAGAGGAGAAGAAAAGTTTTTAAGAGGATTCTTTTGAAGAAGAATAACCTCATAAATTTCCGGTACTTTCAAACCGGACAAATTACACCACTTTCAACAAAAAGCTCCACCGACCTTCGTACACTCCGAAGATCTAAACCGTTAACGGTTCCAGGAATTTCTTTTGCCAAGAGGGCGGTCTTTGGTTCGGCCTTCTCCTGTTTTGCGTTCTCCTGCACTTTGAAATATCGTTATATGATCACTTCCTGATCTTCTTACACATCCACCGACGGGCCATGTTTCGTCGTTAGACCTGAGGTACCGAGAAGAGCCACGGGAACCGGAGCCGGTTGCACAGGGCATCCAGAACCAAAGGAAGCACCACCCCGGCCAGTGTGCCGATCACAAGGAGCAGTTGCCAGCCCAGACCAAAGCGGCTCAGCAGATCCATCACCGCGTACGCTGCAAGAATGTGCGCGACGTAAATGACCAGACTTTTGCGACCCAGAAGCCTTGGATCCGCTTTTCCGCCGGGCCACAAGCAGGCAAGTGAGAGGGTCGCGGAAATACCACTGAAGGCTAAGAGAGGTTGACCGAGCACATCCGTAGTTCCTCCATCCGGAATCCATACCCACGATATCAGCCCAAAAAGGAGGAGTATCCCAACAAGTCCTGCTTTCAAAGGGGGGTGCGTCTCTAAACGTTCCGGAAGATTCACACAGGCCACGCCAGCCGCAAAATATATCCCGTTTTTGGCCAGATCCTGAAAAGGGGTTATATCCATTTCGCGATTCAATCCATACAAAACAAGGCTCAGAGCTCCAAACGCTTTTACCCAGGTATTTTTTCCTTTGAAGAGCTTATAAAAACCTGCGCACATCATCATGAGCAACCACAAGGTCGGTAAAAACCAGAAATGCGCCCGGGGCCAATACAGGATTCTTAAAAACTCCCCGACCGGGTTTTCGGAAACCGATCCGCTAATCACTTCGACCGCCGTCTGTAACAGCGACCATACGAAATAAGGATAGAGCAGTTGAACCGTTCGTTTTTTCAGCAGTTCAGGTCCCGGGGCGCGTTGCCAGGATCGGGCAAACAATATGGCAGAGATGAAAAAGAAAACGGGCACATGAAAACTGTAGAGAAAATCACGGAACCCTTCATAATTTAGCGCTGAGGTCAGTTGCCCAGTCTTCCAGAGTCTGTTCCACACATGTCCAACCACAATTAACACCATCGCAATTCCCCGCGCACGGTCCATCCAGTCGAACCTGTGGGCCTCCGCACTCATGGGCGTGGGTTCACTTTGAGTTTCTGGGGTAAAACCACGGCTCGGAACTCCACATCCAAATCGGTGTGGGGCTTCATCCGTTCGCCCCTGCCCGTACGACGATAGACTCCCAGAGAAATGCTAAGCTCTCCCGGAGGGCAGTCGTCTGGAATCCGAACATCTTTACGCTGTTGCCACACCTGATCAATCGGCTGCCCATAGTCTTCCACTTCAGGCAACAACACGTGGTCGCCCTGGGTCCTGATTTTCCCATCCGATTTAAAATGCACAAACACCGCCCATTCCCTGGGGGAAAACCCTGGGTCGATTCGCCAGTAATAGGTCATCTGAACCACCTCTCCGGGCACCACCTGTTTAGGATTCATGGTATAGCCAATCAACGAAAGATCTTTCCCGAAATCAACCTCTGCAATTTGCGCCGGGACCCGTAACCTCTGGTACTGTGTTTGTAAGGCCTCACGGTCTTCCGGAGCGGCCCGCTCAAGCTGTAAAGCCAGGGCGGGTTGAAATTCCGGATCCAACTCCAACGCCCGGGACAGGAACGCATCGGCATTCTCCGGGGACGATTCGGCCATTCGCACCATATACGCCGCAGTTTCAAATCGATGGTTTTTCATCACCCGGTTTCCCGCCCAGTACAATCCCTCAAAGTCCTCCCACTGTGGATCCCAGCTTTCTTTTGGAAATTCAACCACCGTTTTCCCATCCACAACGTGAATCTCAAACGGAACTCCAAGAGAATCAAGAATCTCCCGGGTCCGATCCGCTTCGTCCTCCGGAAGAATCCAGGGAATCTCCGGGGAGATCTGAATTTTACGATCCAAAACGGGTTGCTCCGCAAAAGGCATATGAACATCCCGGACCAGAGGAAAGTCGTCTCCGTACCGTTCCCACAGCAACGCACTCATTCTCCGGTCCGCATATACGCCTCGCGGATTCATGGAATCAATCCTTGAAAGGATCGATACATCTGAAACCGGGGCGGACTCAGAATCCGGAGCCACCAGAAGATCTATTTCGGGAATTCCGACGATGGGCAACTGAACCGTTCCCTCGAGTAAAACCGTGAACTCATCGACCACTACCGGATCAAACCGCGACTCAAGCCGATAACTTCCGCCTCCATAATAAGGACGATCTTCGGACCAATAATATCCCGTGATCATTTCCCGCCCCATTAAACTTTGTTCTCCGGAGCTAATCTGCCAACCATGGCCTTGAAAATTTTCCCGCAGAGGTATGCGGATTCCGCGGAGTTCCACGGGGGTTTTGAGACGAACATTCAACAGGATCTTTTGAACCCCCACATCCCGTACCACTCCGGTTTCCAAATCCGAGTCCGTCAGTTCCTCGGTCATATTCGTACCACGCTCATCCGTGATGGAAAGGATCCCGTTCGCCGGCAACGTCTGCACAGCCAACGGAGGAGGCTTCACGTCATAATACAACTGAAGACGCCGGGTTCCGGTCGAGAGTGCCTCCCCCTGCGTACTCCGGAGAAAGGCGGAAAAACCTCCATGATCGTTCAGAACTCCCACAGTGTCTGTCAGTTCCATAGACCGCGAATAAGGGCCATAACGCTCTCGCTGAAAATCAGTAAATACAAAGGCCTCCTCCAACACATAATTAAGGCCATGATTTGCAAAAGGCACCTGGTACATGGTGTAGATATTTTTGACCCCCAGGGGTTCGATCATCTCTCCGAAGGTTAAGGCTTCTTGTTTAAAGTCTGCGAACACTTGTTGCTCTTGCAGACGGTTGGGTAATCGGACCGCGTGAAAAACCATCAGCAGTAAAAGGGGAGCCCACGCAAAGGCTTTTAGTTTGGTCCGGAGCAGGCGTTCGGTCCCTACCCCCAGCAAAACGGCAAAAGCCGGAATCAAAGGCAGCAAATAACGCACTGCCGGAGCCCACGCCAATTTGGAACGAGTGAACAGCAGGATAGAAATCAGAAGAAACACCAAAGCAGAGGCCACATACCAGGAAGGCTCTTTACGTTTTTTTTCAAAAAGAAACATGACTCCGTAAAGCACCGTGCCGATAACCAACATCACGGGCACCCAGCGGATCCAAACCGGATAATCCCCTAAATCCAGCAAACGGGGCACCCGCTGCATGATAAATAACTCCACCCCTTTGATCAGTCCCGGATTCCCTTCGGACCCGAACATCATAAAACTTTTCCAGTGATTAAAGATATTCCACAGCCACCAGGGGGTTGCCCCCACCACAAAGGCCGGCGCGGCAAGGAATAGAGGTTTCCAGAAAAGCTTTTCTTTGAGGATCAGAAGTCCCAGGAGTGCCAGAGTCAGATAAGAGGAAATCAACAGCGGAGACAGCCACCACCCCACCCCGGCCAGCAGGCCTAAGCCCAGCCAGTGTTTTGTAGGCACGGCACCATTTCGTGTAAGCAGAAACGTATCCAATCCGAACGGGATCAGCAACGCAGTAAAAAGTACAATGGCCGCATAGCCTCCGTCCGCCCAACTCATAAACTGAAAATAAAATTCCGGACCGATTGTGCAAAACGCCATCGCAGCCAATCCCGCATTCACGCCACCGGCCCGTTTCCCCCACACATACACCGCAGGTAAAAGCAGGATTCCGAAAAGTGCGGTCCCCATATTGATCATAAAATCGCTGGTCCCGAAGATCACACACAGGATTAAACTGACCAACGGTTCCAGACTTCCCATATACGGCAGTCCGTAAAAGAACACCGGCAGCTCACGCCCTTCCATTGTGTGTTTTACCATCAGATTGATGATACCCCGATCCGCGGTATGCACCGGAGCAAAGGCCCACGCACCAAAGATCCGCATCCCGGCCCCCAACAGAAACAGACCGATAAAAATCAACGACGTACGACTGATTTTCTTACTCATTCACTCTCCGTTTTAAATGCATTCACATACTGTGCGGTTACCGCTTCATTTCCATAGCGGGACAACGCCAACTCGCGGGCGCGTTGCCCCATTCGCTCCCGAAGCTCTTTGTCGTGGATCAATCGTTTCATTTCCCGCGCAAAGCCTTCTTCATCCCCTGGAGGAACCACCTGCGCAAATCCGGAATCCCCTACAATATCTTTTACCCCCCCCACATCCGTACTCACCGCCGGCAGTCCGCAGGCCATGGCTTCAATCAGGGAAATCCCGAAGGCTTCATTTTCAGTGGGGAATAAAAAGACATCCGATACCTGCAGCCACTCCGCCACCCTGGACTGACGTCCGGTAAACACCACCGAGTCCTCCAACCCGAAGTGCTGCACCAACTCATGCAGTTCCTGTTCGCAATTATGAGTATCATTACTCCCCTCTCCGACCAAAATCATTTGCGCATCCGGGCACGTTTCCGCCACCTCTCTCCAGGCGCGAACCAGGGGAATCAATCCTTTGTAACGAACAAGTCGTCCCGTATACACCAATCGTACAGCCGCGGGTTTCAGCCCAAGGCTTTCCGCCAGCTTTTGTTTATGAAATCCTTCGATGGGGTGGTAGTGCTCCAAATCCACACCATTGGGAATCCGCAGAATCCGTTCCGGGGGAACCCCCCCGCGGAGATATTCCCTTTCAATATCCGAGGAAATGGCCACAAACACATGCGCTTTGCGAAAGATTCCTCGCCGCAGCCTTAAAAACAACCCGAAAATCCACCGGAAAAAGCTGGAACGTTTGTCCAAACCGGATGCAAAAAAGCTGCCATCCAACTCTCCGCAACTTACCGCCCGAAACACCACTTTCTTCCGAAACGGAAGCGCCACCAGCAAAATGGTCAACCCAATCACCCGGAATCCGGGCACAAAAATCACATCCACATGCTTCATCGTACGAAACAGCGGGATGAGTAAAGTAAGCAACAACGACCATTTTTTAAGAGACCCCTGACCCGTGGGGCCTACCCGAAGAACCGGATAGCCCTCGTATTCGTCCTTTTTCGCCCACTCCGCCTGACTACGCCGGGTAATGACTCGTGCATCGCCTCCCTCTTTTCGCCATCCCTCAAGCAAACAACGGCATTGGGTGGGGGTTCCGCCATGTTCCGGAAAAAACGTCTCTGATACGATACAGAGTCTGGGCAGGATTGCTCCATATTTTGTCGACGCGTCCGAAAATCTGTGCATAAAATCCCCTAACCCTCACTCCCATGCAAAACAAGTTTAAAACCGATATGGCATCCTTCCAACTCCACGCCTGGAAACGACTGGTGCTGGCTCTGCTGATTAGTGGAGTTGTCTGGAGCATCTTTTCGTGGCCCCTCCCCCGTTATCTCACCAGAGGAATCCCCTCCTCCTCCACCAATATCGAAAAATACAATTCCCGTACCTTGGTCAAAGGGGACCAACTTCAGTTGAATTATTTCTACTGGCTGTTCAGCGATATGGTGAAAGGCGAAACCCCGTTTTTTCACAACCTCTATGAATTTAATACCGGAGAGGATGCCGACCGCTATAACCTTGGAAATTATAACATGCCGCTGTCCTGGATTTATGTGGCCTGGGATGCGGTGGGAAACCGGGCGTTTGCCTGGAACATGACTCTGTTCACCACCCTTTTCCTAAGTTACTGGCTCACCTGGCTCTATTTGATTCGTCTCACCCGCAGAGAATGGATCAGCATGATGGCGGCTCTCGTTTCTATAAGTGTCCCTTTCCGTTACATGAAAATTTTGGGAGGAAGCCCTATTGGCATGGCCATGCTTTGGGTGCCGGTCATTGTGCTCGGATTGGATATGGCGGTACGAAACCGAAGTTGGTTCGGAGGCATCATGTCCGCGCTGGGACTTTACGCGACTTTCTGGAATGATACCCGCATCTTTTATTTTTGTGTACTCACCAGCCCGGTCTGGTGCTTCTTTGCTTTTATCCAGCTCGACCGGACCCTGTGGCGCAGCCCGAAATGGTGGAAACAAACCACCGCCCGTCTGCTCCCCTTTGCCTGCATGGTGATCTGGATGTTTTTTGAGGGGCTGCAATTTAAGAACAAGGACTTAAGCAACACCAATCTCAGCCAGGGACGGGATATCCTGGAAGTGAACAAATACTCCCCCACCCCCGACACCCTGTTCGCCTGGCGCGCCTTCGGAATTCAATCCCACGCCTACATCGGATACACCCTGGTGGCACTTCTCATCATTGCAACTGCGGTTTGTATATGGCGAATCGCATGGAAACGCGAAAAACAATTAACCATCCCCGCGCTGGTCACTGGAATTTCGGTCGTCATGTCCGTCGTTCTGATTTGTATGGCGTTGGGTGTGAATGGTCCGTTTGACGGGCTGATCTATCGCGCCGCCCGTGCTCTGCTCCCGGGCTATAATCTGATTCGCTTAACCATTCAGGCCTACTGTATTCTGCCTCATGTTCTCAGTGTTGCGGTCGCTATGCTGTTATGCATGTTGATTCCCGAAACCCTCTCCTCCCGCAAAGCCTTTCTGCTCACCCTGGGACTTGGCGGTCTGGTTGTTGCGGACCACGCGGCTCAGGTCCGGGCCACCATTTGCCTGCTTCCTGAAAGCCAGGCGGCCTACGCCGCCGTATCCGAACATGCAGAAGAATCCGACTACGAAAAGCGGGCCATCGTTCTCCCCATCTGGCCGGGAGATTCCGATTGGGCCTCCATTTATCAATATTACGTCTCCCTCTACCGGATACGAATGATCAACGGATACTCCCCCGTTCTGAGGGGAGACTATGTGGATGAAATTTTCGGAACCTTTGGTGCCTTCAATACGGGTACCATATCCGGGGAGGCACTGGACAACCTGATCGAACGAAATACCCGTTATCTTTTGCTTCATGAGGACGCCTTTCCCGAACAAGTCAGTCCCTTCCCGGTCGTGTTTACCATCAAACGACTCTTAAACCATCCGCGACTTGAACTCATCGGCCGCGAACAAAATGTCTGGTCCTTTTATATTCGGGATGAGAAAAAAGACCGTCCGGCTCAGCTCGAAGAACTGAACACGTTTTTTCCCACGCTGCATTGGGAATTCGAGCATCCCATATCCGACCTTCCCCGGTTAGAAGAAACAGACGCCAGCGGGAATTATTATCGTCGGTTAAAGGAGGGCGACCTGATCGAAACTCCGAATTTTAAACCCTGGGGAGCCCAGAACGGACATCTTCTGGTTCGACTGCGAGGCCGGGGAGACATTCGACTTCTGGATGAAAACGGCCCCGAAATCATTCACAAGATCGACTCTCAGGAATGGGAGTGGCAGAAGTTCACCTGGAAGGATTTAGACAATCCCTTCACGCCCATTTTCCAGGTTACCCGTGGCGAACTGGATCTCGATTGTATGCTCTATACCGCCGGGACCTGGACCCCGCCCGCCCCCGGAGAGACTCTCCGTATCCCCGCCGCCTTATTTTTTCATGCAGGCTACCTCGACACCGAAAGTTTAGGGGTTCATTTCCGAAAAACCCACGAAGCCGCAGATCGAATTTTATACGGTCCCATGCTCCCTATCGACGAGGGAACCTACGACATTCAGGTTCTTTATAAGACAGAGGCCCCTGCCGGCACCCTGCTCGGGCGTCTGCATGTGCGAAAACGCTATGGAAAATATGAGTCTATGGATGTCATCGCCGGTCAGCCCGCCATTCTGAAATTGGATCATGCCCAGAACCTGTTATTGAGGGTGGAGTTCGAATATTCACGAAATGCGGATATGGAAATCGAAGCGATTGACGTGAAACGACTCCACTGAAAAAAATCGAAAACTCACGCCCTCCCCTCATTTCCCTTTCAAAATTTTCAGTACATCCAGGGAATGTTGCTTGGTGATGACCCGTTGCAGGAGCAGTAGAAGCACAAACAGCGCACTGGTCGCCAGCCAAAATCCTATGCGGGAGAGCAGGTCTTCGGGTAACCAAACGCACAGGGGCACGGTCGCCGCACCCGCGAGGAGGACCTGACCAAATCGGCGCAGCACGTGGCGGTACACATCGAAGTACGCAACCAAATAGAAGGTCGCGGTTACGCTATACCCCAGCACAGTAGCAGCTACAAATCCCAGTTCCAACCAACGTGGCACCAACAACCATGCAAAGAACAGCATACATGCCAGACCCGAAGTTACGCTGATAATAAACGTCTTGGGCTCTTTACGCACCACAGAGAGGTTACTCCCCACGTGATTGATCAGCACCGGAAAAAAGGCCAGACTTAAGCAGACCGCATTCCGATAGACGCCTTCGAATCCCTCTCCCAACAAGGGCAGAACATTTCGACCAAGACAGACCAGCGCAAGAATCACACATACACACAACGCCGCACAGTAGCTCATGACGTTGTTTAACCACTCCAAAATTCGGTCCTGCTCATCCGCCAGATGCAATCGGGTCATAGACGGGACCAGGGTAGCGATAAAGATTCCAAAAAAGGAAGTCGTCATAAGTAAAAACTGATTGGAAATATCAAAATAAGTCACCCGGCTGAACAAAAGATCTGATGCCGCCAGCGGGGCCAGCAATGTGATCAGTACATTTCCGGAGCGTTCCAGCAAGGCCTGAAAACAAGTGGGCACATGAAATTTCAGGCCAAAGGTGATATAATCGCCAAACTGATCCCAGGACGGCCAATGGAAAGGCTTCCAAAATTCATGCCTCACCCACCAGCCGGACACGGTCACCAGCAGAACCTCATTCCCCACAAAGGCCCACAACGCGCCTTCCAGTCCTTTCCAGCGATAAAACACCACCACCAGCAGTACCCGGCTGGCGGAACGAATAAGATCGCGGGAGGAAAACCGGGCAAGTTGGTTTAATCCGTAGATGTACGCAAAAAAAGTTCCCTGCCACTTGCCCAGCAATAAGATCAGGGCCAGAATCACAAACCAGCGCAAATCAAAATCGGCCGGGAGTAAAAGTTGGAATCCGATCAGGGCGATTCCCAAAACGGCGAGGGTCACCAGTGTTCCGTAAAACAGCATCCCATGCAGGAGATCATGGCCCCGCTTTGTGGGATCCTCAAGATGCTCAGGCAAAAAACGTCCGAATATCTGAATATTTCCCAGGCCCACAAAGGGTTCGAGCATCATGTAGACCGAAAGAAAGACCGCAAATTTTCCGTACGTGACCGGTCCCATCTCCTTGGGCACCCAAATCATGAACAAAATGAAGAAAGGATAGCGCAGGGTCCGAAGCAAAACTCCAACAGAGGCGGAGCGGAAGGTTTTGTGGGTATCTACACTCATATAAAACAACGAATTCTTTGAGGATATACGATTGTTTTCTATACAATCCCCCGTTATGTATTAAGGATTAGTATCCTTGAACCCCTTAAGTGACAATCCCTAACTAGACTGAATTCACGTCTTCACACATGACCACATCTTCTACTGATAAAGAATGGGAAAAACTGGGCCGGGACAATCCGTATTACGGAGTTGTCAGCATGGATAAATTCAAAAATGCCGAAATGGATGAAGCCGCGTTTCAGGAGTTCTTCAGCTCCGGAGAAGATCATATCACATTTGTGGTCGATACCCTGGAAGAAGCTTTTGGGGCGGAACCCGGCAAACAGAAAGCTCTCGATTTCGGCTGTGGGGTCGGCCGACTCGCTTTACCCCTTGCCAAAAAGTATGATCACGTTACCGGGGTCGACATCTCTCCTTCCATGTTGGACGAGGCCAAACAGAATGCCGCGAAATTTGAACAGGAGAACCTGACCTGGATCTCCAGCCTTGATGAGCTGAAGCCCACAGACCTTTTCGATCTGGTCCACTGCTTTATTGTGTTTCAACATATCCGGCCACATCCCGGATACCAAATTGTAAAGCAACTGGTCGACCACCTGCAGGAAGGCGGCACCGGAGCTTTGCAGTTTCTATATAAGAGAGAAGTCAGCCCTTTCGTCCGTTTACTGGGATGGTGCCGGGCCCACGTTCCTCTTTTCCACCCCCTCATCAATCTCATGTACGGGAAACCCCGGGATGAACCCTTGATGGAAAAAAATGTCTATGACCTGAATCAGATTCTTTATATTCTTGAACAGGCCGGATGTGCCGATGTGCGCGTGCGCTTCCAGGGCAATGACGCCTTACGCAATATTTTCTTATTCTTCCGCAAAAAACCGGCTCCGGTTCCCTACGACGACTTCTACAACTCCTGAGGACTCTCTATGAAACTTTCTTATGTCACCACATTAATTTTCTCCATTGTTTTTCTACAAACCGCCTCTGCGCAAACCGCCTGGGAAAACTTTAATTCCGGATACCTTCACCAAAAACTTCAAATAGGTGTTCGTGTTCAGGCCTTCAGTCTCACAACATCCACCGAAGAAAATTTTGATGAGGATGGAAATTTCACTGGTGGTTTCCTGGGCAGTATCTACAAACTCGATGAGGAACAGGACTACGTACCCTCTCTCTACGCCCGTTATATGTTCACCCCCTACGTGGCCATGGTCTTCAGCTGGGAAAGCCTGGAAGTAAAAACCGTCACCAGAAGCAGTCTCCAAACCGACGGCAACTTCATCTATAAAGGACCTGCTTTCCAACTAGAAGGTCGTTACCCCAACAGCACCCCGGTGGTTCCGTATGCCTCCATGGGTATTGGCCTGCTCTACGGGGATGTCGATTATAACCCGGAATGGCACCAAAATGGACGTCGGAATTTAGACCCCGATGACACCACGGCATTTCTCCTCACCTTCGGCGGTCAATGGGAAATCAATGAGTATCTGGCTCTGGATATCTATGCCCGTTATATGCAGGCGGATTTTGATGTCACCTACAGTCTGTCTGCCGAAAGCCGTCCTCGCGGAACGTTTCCGTTTCCTCTGGACAACTGGGCCTACGGTGCCGCGCTTCTGTACCGTTTCTAAGACGTGCCCCCTCCAACCAATTGCCGCTCTTCTCGAGAGCTGAATCACGAAGAAATTGTGCAGGCAACTATAAAACCGTGGGCCTTTGGCCTACAAATTTAGAGGTCCAACATCGAACATTCAACGTTGGACGTTCAATGTTGAATGTTGAACGTTCGATATTTATGATTTTAACTCTACAAATTCACCGTAGCTCCGTACCCTACTAATAACGACAGATTTCCCGGCTGGAGTGGCCTGTCCGTTCGCCAGCTCATCCACTGATCCCCTCTCTTTGCAGGCGTGTAGGGAAAGATCAACCATTGCCATTGTCCAGGGCGCATTTCCCTGTCAACCCTTACGCCCCCCACCTCAAAATGGACAGCGCTCGGCTGCGGCAATTCCCCGGGTGCAGTGGCGTATAGAAGCACAAACCCCTCCCCTCCTTCTACTCCGGGCAATTCGAGCCGGGGTTGAAGATGGGCCCAGCGGGCAACGAAACCTTCAGGAACCTGTTCCACCGTTTTTTCAGCAGGCAAATCAAGAAACCGGTAGTGTCCGGATGAATCCACACTGTTCGCCTGGTAAAGAAAAATCGGTTCACGGGAGCTAATCACCAAGGAGCGTTCATTAGAATGTGCCGGGAAACGGTATAACAACCATGACCCGGGCAGGAAAATTGGAGCGATCGTATATGCCGTTCCTTCTAAGCTTTTGATGTCAATGTCAGATGCAGAACGTCCATCCGTTTTGAATCCGAACAGGAAGAGTTCATGTTCCGCAGGCACAACCAGTTGCAGAGAATTCGACGCATCCAGAATCACCCCGGAAAGGTGTTGAGCCGGTTTGGCCTGAACTTTTCCAAATCCCGAACGCCCCATATTACTTTCAGAAAAAGTAAGGGTTCCGGGATCACGAAGAGCGGTCTCTTCGACAATTCTTTCCATTCTGTATAAACGGGGACGAAGTCGCCACGGGCGCGTGGTCGACGGACTCCTGGGATACGATCCTGTCAAGTGTTCGGTTTCATAGACCCCTTCCCATACTTTTTCGAAACGGAAGAACGGACTTCGGGGCTCGCCCGAGAAGGGAGTCATAAAAAACGAAGCTCTCTCCGGATGTTGATCCATAAGGCCCGCCCAGGCAGCGGATACCGGAGCCGACTCCAACTGATATTCATTATCAACTCCCAAGGTTGGAATCCCGAAGAGCGAACTAAAGGGGGTGGATAATCGGGAATATTCCACCAACAGCATGCCCTCTTCTTCCTGTATAAGCTCCGCCGGTTGACGGAGAAAAGAAATCAGCCCCTGGTCCGGTTTTACCTGAAGCAGAAGACGATTTCCAAAGAACCCGCCGAAAATAAACGCAAAAACCAACGCCGTTTCCATCACCCAGGACGGCATGTGAAAGGTCGGGGTTTTCATAATCCACACCAAAACGCCCAGAGTGTAGAGCGGAACAATATAGATCAGAAAATAACGGGATCCGTACATGTAGTTCGGGATGACATGACTCAAAAGCACTCCCGGCAACAGGCATCCTAACAGAGGAACGGAGAGGGAACGGAGAACTGCGTTCTTCCCAACGAGCAACCCCACTAATCCCACACAGGAAATCAAAACAGGAAGCACCCCCAGCAAATACGTAAAGCCTTTCAAATCAGAAACGCTAAACAGACGGAGAGGAAAAGGAAGACCCTTTGTTTGCAACCCCAACAGCCCCACAATCAACAGAATCAGCGGCACCACAAGTTGCAGGCGGGGAGAAAGTGGCTTTCGCTCTTTAAAAAGGGTGGGCGCTATCCATCGAAACCAAATTCCCAGCCCCATAAGCAATCCGAGATGAATCACCCAGGCAAGACTCAGAATCCGGGAGGACAATTCCCGTATGTTGTAAATATTCGATATCCGGGCCATTTGGAAAAGAAACAGCCAGCCCATGACCCAGCAGCCGCCCGTGAACAACCACGCTCTTGGCTTCCCACGAAGCAAAGAGGGAATCAACCACACACAAAGCGAGAGGGGCATCCACCATCCGGTTGCATGAAAAAATCCACTCATGCAGATCACCACGGCCGAAAAGACCAGTCCACAGCCTGAGCGTTTGGCGTCGGAGTCCCAGAAACGAAGAAACAGGCTGAGCCCACTCCATAAAAAAAACAACGCCGGGAGTTCCGAACGCAAAATACATCCGTGCCAAATCAGTAGAGGGTTACAAAGGAAAAGGATCCCTCCCAAAAGAAAAGCCCTGCCCCTGCCCCACAGCGTCCAGCAGAATCCGGCAAAGCCCAGAGCCCCCATCCATGCCAGAATCGGTGCGGTCCACAGGGCTGCCCAAGGGCCGCCCCAGCGGCCCGGCACGGAGATCATCAACGGAAAAGACACTTGGAACCAAGGCGCGATGATCCCCTCCTCTTCCCCCTGCACCCGCATGATGTGATGCAGGGTCTTCACCTCGGTTCCCTGGCCCCGATAATAAAAGAGATCCCGTTGCTCAGGCTCCAGCAACTTCCAAAGCGGATGGTCGTACACGAAGTGGTCAGCTTCTAAAAACCAAAACGCAGTGCCCAAATAAGCGGCAGGATCATCTCCTCCCAGCACATCCTCCCGGGGGACCGAGTAGAAAAACCCCCATATGGCCAACAACAAAAGGCCTCCGGAACAAACAGCTTTCCAGGACGTTTGACGAATCACCGGGAGCAACACAGCGTAAAGTGTGAGCAGAGCAACCATCCATAAAAACACACCGAAAAGGAACAGCATACTGTTTTTCTAAAGTAATTTCTGTTGAAGTGTAATCACAAAACCAAAAAAAACCCCGCCGGAGCGGGGTTTTACGAGTGCAAGGAAAAAGAAACTTACGCTTCGATGCCTTTGCTCTTCAAGTAATCAATGACACCACCAACGGTGGTGAGTTTTTCCGCATCTTCGTCTGGGATTTCGGCTCCGAATTCTTCTTCGAAAGCCATTACCAGCTCTACGGTGTCCAAAGAATCTGCACCGAGGTCTTCGATGAAAGAGGCTTCAGGTTTTACTTGATCGGCACTTACACCGAGTTGTTCAACAATGATGTCTTTTACTTTATCTTCTACAGCCATGATAGTATATCTCCAATTGGAAGGTTTCGGCTAATTGCGTATTTCTAAAAAAAGGGGTCAGGAAGTGACCATTCCCCCACATACAGAAAGTGTTTGTCCGGTTACATACCGGGAAAGGTCACTGGAAAGAAAGAGCACTACGTTGGCCACATCTTCAGCCGTTCCGAAGTCTTTCATCGGAATCACAGCCAGCATCTGATTGCGCACGTCCTCGGTCAAGGCGTCGGTCATCTTGGTTTTGATGAATCCAGGGGCGATTGCATTGGCGCGAATTCCACGGGCCGCCAGTTCTTTGGCCGTGGTTTTGGTCAAATTACTCACACCCGCTTTCGAAGCCCCATAGTTGGCCTGTCCGGGATTGCCCATCAATCCGATCACAGAGGCAATATTCACAAATACACCGGTCCGGGCTTTCATCATGAAACGGGAAGCCGCTTTCGTCATCAGGAAGGTACCTTTGAGATTGATATCCATCACCAAATCCCAATCTTCTTCGCTCATGCGCATCAGTAAACCGTCGCGGGTAATTCCGGCGTTATTGACCACGATGTCAATTTTTCCAAAATCTTTCGCAATCTGGCCCACCCCTTCGGTGACCTGCGTGCCATTGCTTACATCCACGGCATAGGATTCCGCACGACGGCCTAAGGCTTCGACTTTACCTTTGGTTTCATCCAACCAGTCGGTTTTTACATCGCACAACGCCAGATCAGCACCTTCTGATGCCAATTTGAGTGCTATTTCCTGCCCGATTCCACGGGCGGCACCGGTTACGATTGCGATTTTTCCTTCTAATAAAGCCATAAAATTCCCTGATTGAGTTTCAATTACGTTAAATGATCTGCCGTTGCCTGCAAGGAGGCAAGGTTTGACACATTAGAAGAAGCCATAGACTTGTCAATCCGTTTCAACAGTCCGGTCAACACCTTGCCAGGCCCACATTCGATGACCTGATCCACTCCATCCGCTGCCATCGCCTGCACATTTTCCACCCAGCGGACGGATCGGGTGATCTGACGGGGCATGTCACGCTGAATGGCCCCCACATCCGGATGCGCCAACCCCGTTACGTTGGAATACACCGGAAAAGCAGGTTCTTTAAAGTCGATTTCTGAAAGGAACTCCGCAAAAACCTTTTCGGCGGGTGCCATAAAACTGGAATGAAACGCTCCAGCCACCGGCAACGGGATCGCCATCCTAGCCCCTTTTTCTTTCGCCAGTTGGGGTACCTTTTCACACGCTTCCGCCGATCCGCTGATCACGGTCTGCCCGGGAGAATTGTAATTGGCCACCTCCACTCCGGTTTCTTTACAAATCTCACTGATTTTTGCGTCATCCAGTCCAATCAGGCTGACCATGGAACTTTTCACCTGCTCACAGGCAGCCTGCATCGCTTCGCCACGCACCCTCAGGATCCGAATAGCGTCTTCAAAGCTTACAACGCCCGCCGCATACAAGGCGGCCCATTCTCCCGAACTCAGCCCCGCTGCCGCTTCCGGGCTGAATCCCGTCTGGGCTTTCAGCAATTCGTAGGCCACCACCGAGTGCACAAAAATCGCCGGCTGGGCGCGGTCGGAACGGGTTAATTCTTCCGCAGGTCCTTCAAAACAGATCTGCGCCAAATCAAAGCCCAGGGTTTCGGAGGCCCGATCAAACCAGCTTCGGGCTTCAGGATGGGCTTCTACGAAATCTTTTCCCATGCCGACGGCCTGGGCTCCCTGTCCGGGAAATACTACAGCAATTTTACTCATTCGGGGGTCCTCCATTCCAGCAACATACCGCCCCAGGTGAAACCGGCACCAAACGCGAGTAACATCACCCGGTCTCCCGGCTTCAGTCGACCTTCTTGCACCGCTTCATCGAGTGCAATCCCGATAGAAGCTGAGGAGGTATTGCCATATTTGTGTACATTTACAAAAACATTCTCTTTTTCCACACCCACCCGGGTGCGAATCGCCTCAAGAATCCGCCGGTTCGCCTGATGCGGGATCACCAGTGCTAATTCGGAAGGTTGCCAATCCGCCTGTTTAAGCAGGCGCTTCGCCGTGTCTGTCATATTCAATACCGCATGCTTGAACACTTCCTGACCCGCCATGGAAATGGTATTGCTGCGCTCTACCAGCACTTGCGGGGTCACCGGACGGCGACTGCCGCCCGCGGGAACCTGCAACAATTCACTCAACGATCCATTCGATCCTAAAATACAAGGTCCCAATCCCCCCTGACTTCCTTCGATATTCCGTAAAACGGCCGCACCGGCTCCATCCCCGAAAAGAATACAGGTCCCGCGGTCCTGCCAGTCGAGCAACGAAGACATTTTTTCCGCCCCTATAACCAATGCCGTGCGATAGCGCCCCGATTCCAGCAAATTTCGGGCGGTTTCCATACCAAAAATAAACCCGGAACAGGCTGCACTCACATCCATCGCAAAGGCATGGGTGGCCCCTAATTGATGCTGTACCAGGGTCGCGGTACTCGGGAAAGCCATATCTGTCGTACAGGTGGCAATCAGCACCACATCCAACTCCAATGCATCCACACCTGCACGTTCCAAGGCCCGTTGCGCCGCTATTAAAGCCAAATCCGACGTTGCCTGATCCTCTGCCGCAATCCGCCGTTCCCGAATCCCGGTCCGGGAGGTAATCCAGTCATCATTCGTTTCCACCATCTTTTCCAAATCCTGATTCGTCAGGATTTTTTCAGGGGTGTAGGATCCGGTTCCTAAAAGTTGAATGGGCATAATATTCCTCTATAGAGTCTCGCGGGCCTTGCTCAAACGCGCAAGATCGTCGATAATATGATGGTTAATGTCATGCTGGATGGAATCACGCACAACTCGGATAGCGTTACATACCGCATGCCGGGAGGAAGAGCCATGACCAATATAAACTATTCCATTCACCCCCAGCAAAGGGGCACCTCCCTGGGTCTCGGAATTGGATTTATCTGAAATTGCTTTGAAAGCGGGCTTCAGCATGAAGGCTCCCAGTTTTCGGGGCAGCGACGCGGTAAATTCGTCTTTCAACCAGGATTTCATGGCTCGGGCCACCGCTTCTCCGGTTTTTAGCACCACATTCCCCGTGAACCCGTCGCAGACCACGACGTCTACATCCCCGGCAAACATATCATGACTCTCGATATTTCCCACAAAATTCAAATGGGACGCCTGCAACACCTTAAACGTTTGCTTCGTAAGATCATTCCCCTTCGCTTCTTCTCCGCCAATGCTCAACAGCCCCACCCGCGGTTCCGTAATTCCCAGAATCTGGCGGGCATACACATCCCCCATTACCGCAAACTGGGACAGCATTTTCTGCGTACACTCCGGGTTCGCCCCCGCATCCAATAACACAACAGGATGTTTCTGGGTGGGCAATACCGTGGCAATCGTGGGACGGTCCACGCCCTTCAGTGTACGAAGTTTCAGGGCAGAACCCACGACCATCGCCCCCGTGCTTCCCGCAGAGAACGCCGCATCCGCCTCCCCCTTTTTTACCAATTCAATCGCCCGGGCGATCGATGAATCTTTTTTGCGGCGCAGTGCCATCGCCGGAGCCTCCCCCATCTCAATGGTTTCGGAAGCATGAAAAATCTCGAGTCGCTTTTCATCGAAGGCATCACATTTTTTTAAATGGGAGCGTATGACGGATTCATCACCGACCAGGATTACTTTATCCACAGAGGGATAGGTGCGCACGGCTTCCACACACCCGGGAATTATTTCCTGAGGTGCAAAATCTCCTCCCATGGCATCTACAGCAATACGCATAAGACCCAACCGAAAGTCGGACTCATCAGAACCTACAGTTCAGATTAATCGTCCAAAGAAAGTGTCAGTACCTGACGTCCGGCATACTGACCGCAGGAACGGCATACGCGATGCGGCTGGGAAGGTTCGCCACATTCACTGCATACATTCACAGTGGGTAAAGGACGAACGTGAGAACTGCGGCGCAGTCGCTTTTGCATTTTGGAAGTTTTACGTTTAGGGGCTGCCATGAGAACACCTCATTAGTTTAGGATTTCTATAAATTTAACTGATCTAAATCATTCCACGGAGATTTTTCCGTGTTTTCCGGTTCGTCAGTGAGTTCAGACGGCAATTTCGGGAGTTCGAAATCTGCCGATTGAGCCTCAGGACTGACCGGATAAGTCGGAATCTGAATTACTACCGCTTCTCGGACATCTTCAGAAAAATCCAGAGTGAGGGTCGGATCTTTCGTCGAATAGTCGCGCAAAAAAGCCGATTCGCGGATGATTGTCGAGAAAAAAGCACCACTTCTTACACACTCTAGTTCCATGGGAGACGAGATTTCCCCCGTCACCAACACTTCTTCACCCTTTAATTCCGCTACTAAATCGTATTTTACTTCCCCAATATTGCGGAGAGAAGGCTCGTGTTCCAAATCAAGAAAAGATCCGGGAAGTTCACCCGAAAGATGAACGGGTCCCTTCTCCAGAGATTCCAAACTGACTTGTAATGGCGGTTTCATACTCACTCCTCACCCTCCAGCCGCAGACCGGCGGGGCGTATCTTTGGTTTCCTGACGGGAAATCAGCTTTTCTTTCAGGGCCTGCAGCGTGCCCGGAGTGACGTAGCGTCCAATATCTCCACCCAGAGCGGCAATTTCCCGCACCCGACTCGAACTCACATACCCGTATTCCTCCGCAGGCATGAGAAACATGGTTTCGATATCCGAAGCTAATTTCCGGTTGATCAGGGCCATTTGCAGCTCGTATTCAAAATCGGAGAAGGCACGCACGCCCCGAATAATAAACCCTGCATTCACAGAATGAGCAAAATCAACGAGCAGACCTTCAAATACTTTCACCTCCACATTTTCCAAATGCCCAAGGGCCTCCTCTACCAGCTCCACCCGCTCTTCAACGGAGAACCACACATTTTTAGGCGTACTCCGCGCCACCCCTACAATCAGGTGCTCACAGCCTTTCACCGCCCGCTGGACCATATCAATATGTCCACGGGTGATCGGATCAAAGGTCCCTGGGTAGATTGCTTTTTTCATACAGAGCGTTTTAAAGAGTATTCTTCAAGAGTCAACGGAAGAAGGATGCGGGATACTCCCCATTTTTGAGGGTAACAATGAGGATTCGCCTGTAACCCGATTTTCGCAACTCAGCCGATTTTAATCTTGGCTCTACAGGGTTTTTAGTGGCAATTACTCTGGAGAGTTATTTGAAATCGTACTTTTGAATATTCATGGGTAAACCTTTTGATCCGATGTACATTGAATTCAGCTGCAACGCAGCGGCCCCAAACCAGCCTGGGGTGCCAACCCC
>JGI12210J13797_10373775_pt1 | contig 19886 bp, 32 predicted proteins | sample ElkSlonscriptome_3_FD_13797 | JGI IMG/M metagenome (IMG submission 13797)
GAAAACTATTTCAAAAAAACACTTAAAAAACTCTCAAATCCCCTGTTGTATAATTGATTTATTCTTGTACATTTGCAGCCCCAATTATGCTAGGGGTTAAGCGCTTTGCGCCGAAAAACACTGATTAAGAGCAAGTTTAAGATATGCCAACGATACAGCAGCTTATACGAAAAGGAAGAGTAACTAAAGCAAAGACGAGCAAGTCGGCAGCTTTAGCATCATGTCCTCAAAGACGAGGCGTGTGCGTGCGTGTTTACACCACCACACCTAAGAAGCCAAATTCCGCCATGAGAAAAGTAGCACGTGTGCGCTTGACAAACGGTAGAGAGGTGAATGCCTACATCGGAGGTGAAGGGCACAACCTGCAAGAACACAGTATTGTGTTGGTGCGCGGAGGAAGAGTAAAAGATCTTCCAGGTGTGCGTTACCACATTGTACGTGGTGCATTGGATACTGCGGGTGTTGATGGTCGTACACAGCGTCGCTCTAAATACGGAACAAAAAGACCTAAGAAATAAGGGAATCTGAGTCATGAGAAGAAAGACAGCAAAAAAACGCATTACTCTCCCCGACCCGAAGTTTAAAGAGGTGTTGGTGACCAAGTTCGTGAACAACATGATGTACGCGGGCAAGAAAAATACAGCTTACTCTATCTTTTACGATGCTATTGCCATAGTAGACGAGAAAAGTGGAGAAGAAAGCGGTTTGGAAGTTTGGAGAAAAGCTCTGAACAATATTACTCCTGCCGTTGAAGTAAAAAGCCGCCGTGTAGGGGGTGCTACTTTTCAGATTCCTCAGCCTATCAGAGATAGCCGCAAGCAATCTATGGCGATGAAATGGTTAATCAGCTTTTCTCGAAAGAGAAATGAAAAAACCATGAGCGAGAGAATGGCTTATGAAATTATAGCTGCTGCCAAAGAAGAGGGAGCTGCTTATAAGAAAAAAGAAGACGTTCATAGAATGGCTGAGGCAAACCGTGCCTTCTCTCATTTTAGATTCTAGAACATAGTCAACTTAGATAATACAGCAGATAATGGCTAAAAGAGATTTATCCTACACCAGAAACATCGGAATCGCTGCCCACATTGATGCGGGTAAGACGACTACTACCGAGCGTATATTATATTACGGTGGTGTAAGTCACAAGATTGGAGAGGTGCATGATGGTGCCGCTACGATGGACTGGATGGAGCAAGAACAGGAGCGTGGTATCACGATCACTTCTGCCGCTACAACATTGAATTGGAATTACCGTGGTGATAAGTACCACGTGAACATTATTGACACTCCGGGTCACGTTGATTTTACCGTTGAGGTGAATCGTTCATTGCGTGTACTCGATGGGTTGGTTTTCTTGTTTTCAGCAGTTGATGGTGTCGAACCTCAATCCGAAACGAATTGGAGACTGGCAAACAATTACAATGTGCCTCGAATCGGCTTCGTAAACAAAATGGACCGTCAAGGAGCAGATTTCTTGAATGTCTGTGCTCAAGTCAAAGAGATGCTCGGTAGCCACGCGTTGCCATTGCAAATCAATATTGGAGCTGAAGATGATTTCAAAGGTGTGGTTGATTTGATCAACTTCAAGGGAATCGTTTGGAACGAGGAAGACATGGGAATGACCTTCAGCGAAGTTGAAATTCCGGCTGAAATCTTGGACGAGGCAACGCAACTGCGCGAGGAATTGTTGGAAGCAGTGGCTGAATTTGATGAAACGGAATCTTTGATGGAGAAATTCTTCGAAGATCCTGCGTCAATTACTGAGAGAGAAATTTTGGATTGTCTGCGTGAAGCGACCATTGCCGGGAAAGTTGTTCCGATGATGTGCGGGTCTGCATTCAAAAATAAAGGAGTACAAGCAATGTTGGATATGGTCATGGAAATTCTTCCTGCACCTACCGACATCGAAGCAATTGATGGTGTTAATCCGGATACGGGTGAGCCTGAGTCGAGAAAACCTTCATTTGACGAGCCGTTCTCGGCTTTGGCATTTAAAATTGCTACCGATCCATTCGTAGGACGACTTTGCTTTACACGCGCTTACTCCGGTACGCTGCCCTCGGGTTCTTATGTTCTGAATACGAGAACGGGTAAGAAGGAACGTATTTCAAGGATTTTCCAAATGCATTCCAACAAGCAGAATCAAATTGATACGCTCGGAGCGGGCGACATCGGAGCCTTGGTAGGTTTTAAAGATATTAAGACAGGAGATACATTGTGTAATGAAAAGCACCCGATTGTGCTTGAATCAATGGACTTCCCCGATCCGGTAATTGGATTGGCGATTGAGCCTAAGACTCAGTCTGACGTAGATAAGTTGGGAGTTGCTCTCGGTAAACTTACCGAAGAGGATCCTACATTTACAGTGAAGACTGATGAAGATTCGGGACAAACGGTAATTAGTGGTATGGGTGAGCTTCACTTAGATATCATTATGGATCGTCTTCGTCGCGAATTCAAAGTAGAAGTAAATCAAGGTGCACCTCAAGTATCTTACAAAGAGGCAATTAATGGGACCATTGATCACCGTGAAACTTACAAGAAGCAAACGGGTGGTCGTGGTAAATTTGCGGATATCGTAGTGACCATTGAGCCGGGAGATAATGAGAACCCGGGTCTTGAATTCGTCAATGCCATAAAAGGTGGTAACGTCCCAAAAGAATTCATACCATCTGTAGAGAAAGGCTTTAAAGAAGCAATGGCAAACGGCGTTCTTGCGGGTTTCCCGATAGATTCGCTCAAAGTTACCTTGAATGATGGATCATTCCACGCAGTGGATTCAGATCAACTCTCATTCGAATTGGCAGCTAAATTGGCGTTCCGTACGGCAATACCAAAAGCAAAGCCAATTCTTCTTGAGCCGATTATGAAATTAGAAGTGCTCACTCCGGAAGAAAACATGGGTGATGTGGTAGGTGACTTGAATCGCCGTCGCGGAATCATGGAAGGAATGGGTGACAGAGCAGGAGCGAAAGTCGTGAAGGCAAAAGTTCCGCTTTCAGAAATGTTTGGATACGTAACTCAATTGAGAACAATTTCCTCGGGACGCGCAACGTCTACCATGGAATTCTCTCACTTTGAAGAAGCGCCGAAGAACGTAGCTGAAGAAGTTATAGCTAAAGTAAAAGGTAAATCAGTAGAAGCTTAATTAATAAGTAGCATTCATAACGATGAGTCAAAAAATCCGCATTAAGCTAAAGTCGTACGATCATAACTTGGTCGACAAATCGGCCGAAAAAATTGTTAAGACTGTAAAGTCAACAGGTGCTGTTATCAGTGGTCCGATTCCACTTCCGACAGACAAGCGCATCTACACGGTGTTGCGTTCACCACACGTTAACAAGAAGTCTAGAGAGCAATTTGAACTCTCCTCTTACAAGCGACTGTTAGACATTTACAGTTCTTCCTCGAAGACCGTCGATGCACTAATGCGCTTGGAATTACCTAGCGGAGTTGAAGTAGAGATTAAAGTCTAATAATTAGAATAAGAAGATGCCTGGTTTAATTGGTAAAAAAGTAGGAATGACCAGTACGTTCGTAGGTGAAGACGGTAAAAACGTCGCATGTACGATCATACAAGCTGGTCCTTGCGTTGTTACGCAAGTGAAGACCGAAGAGAACGATGGTTACAAAGCCATTCAGTTAGGATTCGGCGAACGGAAGGAGAAGAATACTCCCGCTCCACTCAAAGGGCATTTCAAAAAAGCCAAGACTTCTCCAAAGAAGAGAATGGCTGAGTTTGCTCATTTTGCAGGTGAATATAAGCTTGGAGATGAGGTGACGGTTGAAATTTTCATGGAAGGCGAGTTTATTGATGTTTCCGGAAAATCTAAAGGAAAAGGTTTTCAAGGTGTTGTAAAGCGTCACAATTTCCGTGGAGTCGGAGATGCAACGCACGGTCAGCACAACAGAGGACGTGCTCCAGGATCGATTGGAGCTGCATCCGATCCCGCGAAAGTATTTAAGGGGATGAAGATGGCCGGACAAATGGGAGATAAAAAAGTGACTTTGGAGAACATCCAAGTGCTTAAAGTAATGCCCGAAGAATCTCTGCTAATTGTGAAAGGTTCTGTACCCGGAGCAAAAGGTTCATTTATAATCTTGGAGAAAAACTAATGGAACTTTCAGTCTACAATATCGAAGGAAAGGAGACCAAAAAGGTTAAGTTGGATGATTCCGTTTTTGGAATCGAACCGAACGATCACGCCATCTACATGGATGTGAAACAGTACGGAGCCAATAACCGACAAGGTACTCACAAAGCGAAAGAACGAGCTGACGTAAAAGGAAGCGGTCGCAAGATCAAAAAGCAAAAGGGAACCGGTACCGCTCGTGCGGGTGATATCAAAAACCCTTTGTTCAGAGGTGGAGGTCGTGTCTTTGGTCCAAGGCCAAGAGACTACAGCTTTAAGCTTAACAAGAAATTGAAGCAACTCGCGAGAAAATCAGCACTGAGCTATAGAGCGAAGGAAAACCAAATTACCATCATCGAGGATGTTAAAATGGAAGCCCCAAAGACCAGTGCTTATGTCGCAATGATGACTGCTCTGCAAATAGTTGATCAAAAACCACTTTTGATTACATCTGGTACAGATAAAACACTATCTTTGTCGTCCCGTAACGTCCAGAAGCATAAGGTCGTGAGCGTCAATGAGTTAAGCACTTATGACATCATGAACTGCAATCGACTGGTCATCGCGGAAAGCGCTATCGAAGTGATAGAGAATACATTAAAAAGAACTGCTAAGTGATGAGTCGGATTGTTTTAAAGCCCATTGTTACCGAAAAGATGACTGCGATTTCAGAAAAGCTGAACCGCTACGGATTTTTTGTAAGCAAAGAGGCCAATAAGATAGAAATCAAAGAGGCCATCGAAAAGCTGTACGACGTGAACGTTGACAGAGTATGGACAATGCGTTACGCAGGTAAATCTAAATCTCGTTACACAAAAACGGGAATGGTGACCGGTAAGAGCTCGGCTTACAAAAAAGCTGTTGTTACCGTTGCTGAAGGAGAAACCATCGACATATACAGCAATATTTAAAAGACTGAAAGATGCCGGTTAGAAAATTAAAGCCCACAACACCAGGGCAGCGACATAAAATCTTAAGTGCTTTCACCGAAATCACTGAATCGAAGCCTGAGAAATCACTCTTGGCTCCGATGAGAAAGTCCGGTGGACGCAATAACCAAGGACGCATGACAATGCGTTACGTTGGTGGAGGTCACAAACGCCGCTACCGTATCATTGATTTCAAACGCGATAAGTTCGGAGTAGAAGCTGAGGTAAAAACAGTGGAATACGACCCAAATAGAACGGCGCGAATAGCTTTGGTTGAGTATACCGACGGAGAGAAGCGATACATTATAGCTCCCGAAGGAATCGAAGTTGGTCAAAAGATCAAGAGTGGAGAAGGTGTGACACCTGACGTAGGAAATGCACTTTACTTAAGTGAAATACCTCTGGGAACGGTTGTTCACAATATTGAACTTCGTCCCGGGCAAGGTGGTGTAATAGCCAGAGGAGCAGGTGCATATGCACAACTTACCGCGCGAGATGGTAAATACGCTATCCTCAAGATGCCTTCGAGTGAAACCAGGATGGTACTTGTTACTTGCTTGGCAACAATCGGTAGCGTTTCAAACGGAGATCATTTCCTTGTTCGTTCCGGAAAAGCGGGTCGAAGCCGTTGGTTAGGTCGCCGTCCAAGAGTACGTGGAGTTGTAATGAATCCTGTAGATCACCCGATGGGAGGTGGTGAAGGAAAGAATTCCGGAGGTCAGCCTCGCTCTCGTAACGGTATTCCTTCAAAAGGATACAAGACGCGCAACAAGAAAAAGGCTTCTAACAAGTACATCATCGAAAGAAGAAAGAAATAATTGAGATATGAGTAGATCACTCAAAAAACCGCCTTTCGTTCACTATAAATTGCTGAGCCGCGTAGAAGCAGCACAGACGAGTGGAAGAAAATCTGTAATCAAAACCTGGTCTAGAGCCAGCACTATTATTCCTGAGTTTGTAGGTTCAACTATTGCTGTTCACAACGGAAATAAGTTTATCCCGGTTTATGTGACAGAGAATATGGTAGGACATAAATTTGGAGAATTTGCTCCAACTCGCACCTACAGAGGACACGGAGGTAATCGTAAAGACAAGAAGCGATAGTTTACAGACTTAAACTGAATTAAGAATGGGTTCAAGAAAACATAACGCAGCTGAGAAGCGAAAAGAGGAAAGAAAAGCTTTGGCTATCGCCAAGTTGAACAACGTTCCTACTTCTCCGCGAAAGATGCGAAAGGTAGCAGACGTGATCCGCGGTGAAAATGTATTACAAGCGCTGAACATGTTGAAGTTTATGCCTCAAGATGCAGCTCGACGCTTGGAAAAGCTGGTTCTTTCCGGAATTGCCAACTGGCAAGCAAAGAATGAAGACAAGAGTGCCGACGAGGAAAACTTAATTATCAAAGAAATTTCCGTTGACAGCGGACGAATGCTGAAAAGATTGCGACCTGCTCCACAAGGACGAGCGCACCGTATTCGAAAGAGATCAAATCACGTAACCATCATTTTAGATACCGTCAAATAATATGGGACAGAAAACCAACCCGATAGGAAATAGACTGGGATTCATCCGCGGATGGGAGTCAAACTGGTACGGAGGTCGTGATTACGGCGATAAGATTGTTGAGGACGACAAAATCAGAAAGTACCTCGATGTGCGATTGGCCAAGGCCAGCGTTGCAGCGGTAATCATTGAGCGAACACTAAAACTCGTTACGATAACCGTAAAAACTGCACGTCCGGGTGTGATCATAGGACGAGGTGGATCAGAAGTAGATAAACTGAAGGAAGAGTTGAAGAAACTTACCGGTAAGGAAGTTCAAATCAACATCTTCGAAGTGAAGAGACCGGAGCTGGATGCAAGATTAGTTGCTGAAAGCATCGCGCGACAAATAGAAGGAAGAATTTCTTTCAGACGTGCGGTTAAAATGTCTATCGCAGCTACCATGAGAATGGGTGCTGAGGGAATTAAGGTTACCGTTTCAGGCCGTTTAAATGGTGCTGAGATGGCAAGGACCGAATCCTACAAAGAAGGCAGAACTCCATTGCATACTTTCCGCGCTGACATAGACTATCACCAAGCCGAAGCCCACACAAAAATGGGACGCCTCGGAGTGAAGGTCTGGATTTGCAAGGGTGAAGTATACGGCAAGAGAGATTTGTCGCCTTCTTTTGAGAAGAGCAACGCTCCCGGAGGTCCGCGCGGCGGTGGTGGAAGCCGAAAGCCAAGAACAAGACGCAAGTAAGAATTTTAAGGATTAAGACGAACAGCAATGTTACAACCGAAGAGAACGAAGTTTAGAAAAATGCAGAAGGGCCGCATCAAAGGCAATGCCGGTAGAGGTGCCTCGATTGCATTCGGATCCTTCGCAATCAAAACGATGGATGAGGGATTTTTAACGTCTCGTCAAATCGAAGCCGCACGTATCGCATTGAACAGATACATGAAACGTGAAGGTAAAGTTTGGATTCGAATATTTCCGGACAAGCCGATCACTTCAAAGCCTGCCGAGGTGCGTATGGGTAAGGGTAAAGGAGCCCCTAGTCATTGGGTAGCAGTAGTTAGACCAGGTCGAATTCTATTCGAAGTGGACTCTGTACCGGTTGAGGTAGCGCAAGAAGCATTAAGACTGGCTTCACAGAAACTACCGGTAAAAACAAAATTTGTGATTCGACGCGATTACAGCGTTCAAGCATAAGGAATTATGAAGGCAAAAGACATTAGAGATCTCACCACCGATGAACTCATCGAAAAGCTTGAGATTGAAGAAGAGAATTTCGGAAAAGTAAGGCTTAACCACGCAGTGGCAGCTTTGGAAAATCCGATGCAATTGAGAGCCCAGAGAAGAACGGTGGCTCGATTGAAAACAGTTTTGCGAGAACGTCAACTTAGCGACAAGAAATAAAGACCATCTGAATCATGTCAGAGAGAAATCTTAGAAAACAACGTATTGGTGTGGTTTCATCTAATAAGATGGACAAAAGCATCACAGTAGTGGTAGAACGAAAAGTAAAGCACGGTCTTTACGGAAAGTTCGTAAAAAAGACCACCAAATTTGTCGCACATGACGAAACCAATGATTGCAATACCGGTGACACGGTAAAAATCATGGAAACAAGACCATTGAGCAAGAGAAAAAACTGGCGCTTGGTCGAAGTATTGGAAAGAGCTAAATAATTTTTTGAAATGATACAGCAGGAAAGTAGGCTAAGAGTTGCCGATAATAGCGGTGCCAAAGAAGTGGCTTGTATCCGAGTTCTCGGAGGCACCAGGCGTCGGTATGCATCGATTGGCGATCAGATTGTGGTCACTGTTAAGGATGCAATGCCTTCAGGAAACGTAAAAAAAGGTGTGGTTTCGAGAGCCGTAGTTGTTAGAGTTCGGAAAGAAGTTCGTCGAGCTGACGGTTCTTACATCCGCTTTGATGACAACGCAGTTGTTCTTTTGAACGCCGCCGGCGAAATGAGAGGCACACGAATTTTTGGTCCTGTAGCGCGTGAACTTCGCGAAAAGCAGTTCATGAGAATTGTGTCATTGGCCCCTGAAGTAATTTAAACCACGCAAACCCGAAGAGATGAAAATTCACATCAAGAAAGGAGATAACGTACAAGTAACGACAGGTGTTTCGAAAGGAGCGACTGGTCGAGTTGTGAGCGTTCAGCGTGACACTTACCGCGCAATAGTAGAAGGCGTGAACATGGTATCTCGTCACACAAAGCCAAGTGCTGCTAGCCCGCAGGGAGGAATCACTAAGAAAGAAGCACCTATCCATATTTCTAACCTGCTTGTAGTAGATCCTACTTCTAAGAAGGGAGAAAGAGTAGGTTACAAGAAAGATGCCGATGGAAATTCGGTGCGATATTTTAAGAAATCAGGAGAACAGGTATAATCATGTATACGCCGAGGTTAAAAACAAAGTACACCGAAGAGGTCGTTCCAGCCCTGAAAAAGGAGTTTGGATATAAATCTTCCATGGAAATACCACGTCTTAAGAAAATTGTCTTGAGCCAAGGTTTGGGAGAGGCTGTAGCTGACAAGAAGATTGTAGAGACTTCAGTTCAGGAAATGACTTCGATAGCAGGTCAAAAAGCAATTCCTACTTATTCGAAGAAGGATATCTCAAACTTCAAATTGCGTAAAGGAATGCCAATTGGGGCAAAAGTGACGCTTAGAGGTGAGAAGATGTATGAGTTTTTGGACAGACTAATTTCTGTCGCACTTCCAAGAACACGTGACTTCCGTGGAGTGAAAGCGACCGGATTTGACGGAAGAGGAAACTTCAACATGGGTATCACAGAGCAGATCATCTTCCCTGAGATCAATATAGAAAAGGTAAGTAAAATTAACGGTATGGACATCACCTTCGTCACCAACGCAAATAGCGACGAAGAGGCAAAGGCTCTTTTGGGTTCTTTCGGATTTCCATTCACAAAGAAATAAAGAGTAGGCATGGCAAAGGAATCAATGAAAGCCAGAGAGCGTAAGCGCGAAAGAATGGTTGCTAAGTACGCTGCAAAGCGTCAGGCTTTGAAAGAAGCAGGTGATTGGGATGCGCTTCAAAAGCTCCCTAAGAATTCATCAAAAGTCAGAATGCACAATCGTTGCAAACTAACGGGGCGTCCGAGAGGATATATGCGTCAATTCGGTCTATCACGTGTTACTTTTCGTGAGATGGCTTTGGAAGGGAAGATTCCCGGTGTTAAAAAAGCCAGCTGGTAATTTTAAGAATAAGAGATTATGTACTCAGATCCAATTGCAGATTACCTTACGCGTATCAGAAACGCAATGACAGCTCGAAAGCGTGTCGTAGTAATTCCTGCGTCTAACATGAAAAAGGAAATTACCAAGATCCTAATGGAAAAAGGTTATATCCTGAACTATAAAATTCAAGATGATTCGCCTCAAGGTTCGATTAAAATCGCCTTGAAGTATCATCCGGTTAGCAAAATTCCGGCCATCAAAAAGCTCCAGCGTGCTTCACGTCCGGGTCTTAGACAATATGCCGGTTCAGATGAGCTGCCACGCGTATTGAACGGACTTGGCGTTTCCATTGTGTCTACCTCAAAAGGGATAATGACCGATAAAGAAGCAAGAGTCCAAAAAGTAGGTGGCGAAGTTGTTTGCTACGTTTACTAAAAAGAAAAAAGAACAGCAATGTCTCGAATAGGAAAAGCTCCCATATCTGTTCCCGATGGCGTAACCATAGAGGTTAAAGACAGCGTGGTAACGGTAAAAGGAAAGAAAGGAGAGTTAACACAAGCGTTAAACCCATCAATTACTTGTAAAGCAGAAGATGGGGTGATCACTCTGGAAAGAGCTAACGAAGAGAAGCAAACGAAAGCGCTTCATGGCTTGTACCGATCTCTCGTGAATAATATGGTGGAAGGCGTAAGCCAAGGCTATACGATCAAGCAAGAATTGGTTGGTGTAGGTTATAGAGCAAAAGTACAAGGTCAGCGATTAGAAGTTGCTCTTGGTTTTTCTCACCCTATCGTTTTTGAATTGCCATCTGAAATTAAGGTAGCAGCGGAGCAAGCAAAAGGGCAAAATCCGATTATCACGCTGGAGTCACATGACAAGCAGCTGATCGGCCAAGTTGCTGCTAAGATTCGTTCGCTTAGAAAACCGGAACCATACAAAGGTAAAGGTGTACGTTTCGTTGGTGAACACATTAGAAGAAAAGCAGGTAAAGCTGCAGGTAAATAATTGCATTAGGTTATGGCAAAGACAAAGCTATTACGTAGAAAAAGAATCAAGCGAAGCATTCGCAAAAATGTTTCGGGTACTGCTGAACGTCCCAGACTTTCAGTCTATAGAAGCAACACACAGATCTATGCTCAAATCATAGATGACTCGCAAGGGAAAACGTTGGTTGCATCGGATTCTTTGAAAAATGAAGCAGCTCAGAAGGTTCCGAAAAAGGATCAAGCTGCCATCGTAGGAAAGGACGTGGCTGAGAAAGCTTCTGCAGCGGGAATCACTGAGGTGGTTTTTGACAGAAACGGATATCTCTATCACGGAAGAGTTAAATCATTGGCAGATGCAGCCCGCGAAGGCGGTCTAAAATTTTAAATAGAGCATGGCAAAATCAAGCATTAAACGCGTTAAATCGAGCGATCTCGAACTTAAAGATAAGCTCGTAACAATCAACCGTGTTACCAAAGTAACAAAAGGTGGACGAACCTTCAGTTTTTCAGCCATCGTAGTAGTGGGTAATGAGAACGGAGTCGTTGGTCATGGTCTCGGAAAAGCAAAAGAAGTTACGACGGCTATAGCCAAAGGAATCGACGACGCTAAAAAGAACCTTATTAAAGTGCCTATCGTGAACGATACGGTACCACACAGCCAACTCGGTAAATATGCAGGGGCAAGAGTATTTTTGAAACCCGCATCAAACGGAACAGGAGTTATCGCCGGAGGAGCAATGCGTGCAGTTTTGGAAAGTGTAGGTATTAAAGATGTCTTGGCTAAATCACAAGGTTCTTCAAATCCACACAACGTGGTGAAAGCAACGCTGGATGCCTTGATGAACATGCGAGATGCACGAGCAGTCGCTAACCAGCGTGGTATTTCGATGCAACGCGTCTTTAACGGTTAACCTAAAGAAAATGGCAAAAGAAATAGTAGTTACCCAAATCAAAAGTGCAATCAGAAGACCAAAGAACCAAAAGAGAACTTTGGAAGCGCTGGGATTGAAAAAATTACACCGACCGGTTACTAAAACAGGAACTCCGCAGATCATGGGAATGATTGCAAAAGTGAGTCATTTAGTTAACGTACAAGAGAAGTAATACAACTAAAAGTATTGAGTGATGAACTTAAGTAACTTAAGACCTGCAAAAGGTTCAAATAAGAATAAAAGACGTCTCGGAAGAGGTGAAGGAAGCGGATTTGGCGATACAGCCGGTCGTGGACATAAAGGGGCTAAATCCAGAAGTGGTTATAGCCGAAAGCGCGGTTTCGAGGGTGGACAGATGCCTCTTCAGCGTCGTGTGCCTAAGTTTGGTTTCACTAACCCCAACAGAGTTGAATACAAAGGGGTGAACTTGGATGTTATTGAGATGCTTTTCACTGAAAAGAAAATCGAAACTTTTACACCTGAAACTTTTGTCGAGAACGGATTGTGCGCAAAGAAAGATCTCGTTAAGATTTTGGGCAGAGGAGAACTGAACGCCAAAGTAAATGTAACCGCTCATGCATTTTCAGCTTCCGCAAAAGAAGCGATTGAAGGAAAAGGCGGAGAAGCGAAAACACTTTAAGCATTAGAGGAACCGACTAGTTATGAAGAATTTTATTCAGACGCTTAGAAACATTTGGAGTATTGATGAATTGCGTCAACGTATTTTAACGACGCTTGCCTTACTTCTCGTGTTCCGTATCGGTTCTTACATTGTACTTCCCGGTATAGATTCAGCTCGTTTGGCTGCTGCCAATGAAGGTGGTGGAGGACTAGCCGGTTTACTTGATTTGTTTACCGGTGGAGCTTTCAATCGAGCGTCCATTTTCAGTCTTGGAATCATGCCTTACATTTCTGCGTCCATTATTATGCAGCTTATGGGAATTGCCGTTCCGTCTATCCAAAAAATGCAAAAAGAAGGAGAGAGCGGAAGAAAGAAAATCAATCAGTACACGCGTTTCCTTACCATCATAATCACATGCTTTCAAGCGCCGGGTTATATAGCAGCATCAGTTCCCGCTGACGCGAGATTGTATGATACACCTTTTTGGTGGGCAACTGCAATTGTAATTTTGACGACGGGAACACTTTTCGTAATGTGGTTGGGTGAAAGAATTACAGACCGAGGAGTCGGAAATGGTATTTCGCTTCTAATCATGATTGGGATTATCGCCGGATTGCCGAGCGCCTTCTTCCAAGAAATTGTTGCAGCAACAGGTCCTGAAGGAAATGGCTTAGTAGTATTATTAGTAGAAATTGTAGCACTCTTAGTGGTAATCGGAGCAACTGTGGCACTTGTGCAAGCGGTTCGGCGAGTACCTATTCAATTTGCTAAACAGCAAATGGGTGGTCGTGAGTACAGTCAAGGTGCACGTCAGTATATTCCACTGAAAGTCAACAGTGCAGGAGTTATGCCAATCATCTTTGCCCAGGCTATAATGTTCGTTCCACTGTATATTGCGCAATATTCTGATTCACAGTCGGGATTTATCGTAGAATTGGCTAACTTTGCCGGCTTTTGGTACAACCTGATCTTTTTCATTATGGTAGTGGCGTTCACTTATTTCTACACTGCTATCACGGTTAATCCGAATCAAATGGCGGATGACCTGAAGAGAAACGGAGGTTTTGTGCCGGGAGTTAAACCGGGAAAGTCTACTGCAGACTTCTTGGACAACGTTCTATCTAGAATTACATTACCTGGAGCGATATTCTTAGGATTCATCGCTATTCTTCCGGTGTTTGCATTGCAGGCCGGCGTAAAACAGGCCTTCTCAATTTTCTTTGGAGGAACATCTCTATTGATTATGGTAGGAGTGATACTAGACACATTACAGCAAATTGAAAGTTATTTATTAATGCGTCACTACGATGGGTTGATGAAGACCGGCAAGCTTGCCGGGAAAGCATCGACATTCGGAATGGCGGGTTAAGTACAAAAAGAGAGATAATACAGTATGGCGAAACAATCATCTATCGAGCAAGATGGGACAATAGTAGAAGCATTGTCGAATGCTATGTTCAAAGTCGAGTTGGAAAACGGTCACATAATCGTGGCGCACATTTCCGGTAAGATGAGAATGCACTACATAAAAATCTTGCCCGGTGATAAGGTGAAAGTTGAAATGTCTCCATACGATTTAAGTAAGGGTAGAATTACCTTCAGATACAAATAAAGGATCGATGAACCGAGCCGAGATAGATATTTTAAAACAAAGAAGGATGTTCACGGGCGAGCTGCATGTGACCACTTTAAGTAAACTTTGAACACATGAAAACAAGAGCGAGTGTTAAGAAGCGTTCAGCAGACTGTAAGATCGTACGCCGCAAAGGTCGGTTGTATGTGATCAACAAGAAGAACCCAAAGTTCAAGCAACGACAAGGATAAAAGAATTATTATGGCTAGGATAGCTGGTGTAGATTTACCAAAAAACAAGAGAGGCGTAATATCCCTCACTTACATTTATGGGATAGGCCCAACAAAGGCCGTCGAAATTTTGTCACGTGCAGGAGTTGACCAAAGTGTTAAGGTTGATGACTGGACAGATGAGCAAACTTCCTCGATCCGACAATTGATTAGTGATGAATATGTAGTCGAAGGATCGCTTAGATCAGAAATTCAGACGAACATCAAGCGATTGATGGATATTGGATGCTACAGAGGTATCCGCCACCGTACGGGTCTTCCCCTCAGAGGGCAGAGAACCAAGAATAACTCTCGTACGCGAAAAGGAAAGAGAAAGACTGTAGCTAATAAGAAAAAGGCTACCAAATAATTAATCGGTAGATAAATCAAGAACGATGGCAAAGTCTAACGTAAAGAAAAAACTGAATGTAAAAATTGATGCTGTGGGCGAAGTCCACATCCAAGCGACATTCAACAATATTATTATTTCCATGTGTAATGCCACAGGACAAGTGATTAGCTGGTCCTCGGCAGGAAAACAAGGATTTAGAGGATCTAAGAAGAATACTCCTTATGCTGCTCAAGTAGCGGCTGAGGAATGTGCTAAAGTAGCACATGATCTTGGTCTTCGTAAGGTAAAAGTGTATGTGAAAGGCCCTGGTTCAGGACGTGAATCGGCTATCCGATCTATACACAACACCGGTGTTGAAGTAACCGAAATAGTCGATGTTACTCCACTTCCTCACAACGGTTGTCGCCCACCCAAGCGAAGAAGGGTATAATTTCCGTCAAAACGATTATAGTCGAATATACAGATTAAGATATGGCACGATATACAGGCCCCAAGTCAAAAATAGCACGTCGTTTTAAAGAACCGATTTTCGGTCCTGATAAAGCGCTAGAGCGTAAGAATTATGCCCCGGGTTTTCATGGGCCAAACAAGCGTCGCTCGAAACAATCCGAGTATGCTGTTCAGCTTCTTGAAAAACAAAAAGCAAAATATACTTACGGAATTCTAGAACGCCAGTTCGCTAATCTTTTTGACAAAGCGCAACGAAAAGTTGGAATTACAGGTGAACTTTTACTCCAGTTTTGCGAAGCACGACTGGATAATGTCGTTTACCGAATGGGAGTATCACCAACAAGAAGTGGAGCGAGACAGATGGTGAGTCACCGTCACATCACCGTTAACGGAGAAGTGGTGAACATTCCATCATACGCTTTGCGTCCCGGAGACAAAGTAGGAGTAAGAGAGCGTTCAAAATCGCTCGAAATAGTAAGTAACTCACTTGCATCTTCAGGTCGTCAGAAGTACGACTGGATTGACTTCGACAAAAATGCACTTGAGGGAACTTACGTGCAACACCCGACGAGAGAACAAATTCCTGAAAATATCAAGGAACAGCTTATCGTCGAGCTTTATTCAAAATAATAACCTTAATTAAGGAAAACCTTCATGGCCATTTTAGATTTTCAGAAACCCGATAAGGTCATCATGATCGAATCAGATAACAACGATGGAAAATTCGAATTCCGTCCGTTGGAGCCTGGTTATGGGATTACAATAGGAAATGCTCTTCGTCGTATATTACTTTCTTCTTTGGAAGGATTTGCGATTACTGCAATCAAGTTAGAGGGAGTAGAACACGAATTCTCTACCATCGAGGGCGTAGTTGAAGACGTTACCGAAATCGTTTTGAATTTGAAACAAGTACGTTTCAAAAGACAAATTGAAGGAACAGATTCTGAAAAAGTTACTGTTTCCATCAGTGGTAGCGATGCCTTTACAGCCGGTGACATCGGGAAATTCACAACAGGATTTCAAGTACTGAATCCTGACCTCGTGATTTGTACGAAAGAAAAGTCCGTCAAGTTAGAGATGGAAATCAGTATCGGTAAAGGGAGAGGATATCGACCTTCTGAAGAGAATAAAGTAAGCAATGCTCCGATGGGAACCATCTTCATTGACTCTATTTTCACTCCGATTCGTAATGTTAATTACACCATCGAGAACTATCGTGTAGAGCAAAAAACCGATTACGAAAAGTTAATCATGGACGTGATTACTGACGGATCGATTACCCCCAAAGACGCGTTGCAAGAAGCTGCGAAGATCTTGATTCACCACTTCATGTTATTTTCAGATGAGAAAATCACGTTGGATAGTGAGCAAAAATCTGAAACTGAAGAGTTCGATGAGACATCACTTCACATGCGTCAACTGCTCAAAACGAAGTTGGTAGACATGGACCTTTCGGTACGGGCATTGAATTGCCTTAAGGCAGCTGATATTGAGAGTTTGGGTGACCTTGTGTCCTTCAACAAGAACGATTTGTTGAAATTCAGAAACTTCGGTAAGAAGTCTTTGACTGAACTCGAAGATTTGATCGAGTCCAAAGGTCTTTCTTTCGGAATGAATGTTTCGAAGTACAAATTAGATAAAGAGTAATAAATCAATGTTCAGTCCGGGTTCGCCTGAATTGACAATATGAAGAATAATGAGACACGGCAAAAGAAATAACGCACTAGGCCGCAAGACTGCCCACAGAAAGGCAATGTTGGAGAATATGGCCTGCTCTTTAATCGAGCATAAGCGCATTAATACAACTGTTGCGAAGGCTAAAGAATTGCGAAAGTTTGTTGAGCCTATAATCACTCGCTCCAAAGAGGATTCTACCCACAACCGACGCGAAGCATTTAAAAACCTTCAGAGTAAAAATGCAGTTACGGAACTGTTCCGAGAGGTTGCTCCAAAGGTAGCTCAGCGAGAAGGTGGGTATACCAGAATCATTAAGTTGGGTACCCGAATGGGTGATGCTGCTGAAATGGCGATGATAGAGTTGGTAGATTTTAATGAGCTGATGCTCAAAGATTCTAAAACGAAGACAAGAAGAAGTCGTCGTGGAGGGAAGAAAAAGGATACCGAAGCTAAAGCTGCTCCTGCTGCTGATGAGTCAACGAAAGTTGAAGAGAAAAAACCAGAGGAACCTAAAGCGGAAACTGCTCCTGCTGTGGAAGAAAAGAAGGCTGATGCTCCCGCTCCTGAAGCGAAAAAAGCTGATGCACCTGAACCAAAAGAAGAGCCTAAAGCTGAGCAAGCTGACGATTCAAAAAAAGATGAGAACAAGGAAGAAGACAAGAAAGACTGATTCTTTGAGATATACTATTACGATAGAAGGGATAATGTAACTTTGCATTATCCCTTTTTTATTATCCGAATTTAGATGAATAAACTTCAAGAACACCCAGCTGTACTGCTTTTACAAGACGGAACTGTTTTTCATGGTTTGGCCGCAGGTAAAATTGGTACCACAACAGGAGAAATTGCCTTTAATACAGGTATGACAGGTTACCAAGAGATTTTCACCGATCCATCCTACTACGGGCAGATTGTCGTCATGGCTACCGCCCATATAGGAAACTATGGTACTAACGCAGAAGAGGTGGAGTCAGACACGATAAAAATTGCAGGCCTCGTTACGAAGCGTTTCTCTGCCAATTTTAGCAGAGCCGCTGCAGACACATCGCTTCAAGATTATTTTGAGAAGGATGGAAAAGTGGGGATCAGGGATGTCGATACTCGAGCATTGATCAGGCACATTCGCAACAAAGGAGCAATGAACGCGATTATCTCCTCCGAGGAGACCGATGTAAACAAGCTCTCAAAAGTTCTTGCGGAAGTGCCTAGTATGGAGGGGCTGGAATTGAGTTCCAAAGTTACTTGCCGGGAGGCTTTCGAAATGGGAAACGCTCAGGAAGGCCACAAAGTGGCAGTACTCGATTTAGGAACAAAAAAGAATATACTTAGGTGTCTGGTGGATGAAGGCTGTGCTTTGAAAGTATTTCCCATGCACACTGCCCTTGCAGAAATGGAGGCATGGGGGCCCGATGGATATATGATCTCCAATGGCCCAGGAGACCCCGCGGCGATGCATGATTCCATTGAATTGGTGAAATCTATTATCGACTTGGGTAAGCCTGTATTTGGCATTTGCTTGGGCCACCAAATTATCGCTTTGAGTCAAGGTGTGAAAACAGAAAAGATGTTTAATGGACACCGAGGCATCAATCACCCGATTAAGAATTTGATTACAGGTAAATCCGAAATCACTTCACAGAACCACGGTTTTGTAGTAAATCGTGGATCAATTGAAGCTATGAAGGATGTAGAGGTGACACATGTTCATTTAAACGACGATACCATCGCCGGGCTCGCGCTCAAATCGAAACCTGTCTTTAGCGTTCAATATCACCCCGAAGCATCTGCCGGGCCTCACGATTCTCGCTATTTGTTCAAAGACTTTGTCGGTAGAATTAAAGAATCTAAAAAAACCGTTACCACATAAACCAATCACTATGAGTTATATTGCAAAATTAGTAGCCAGAGAAATTCTCGATTCACGAGGCAATCCCACTGTAGAAGTAGATGTAATCACTGACAATGGCGTTATGGGAAGAGCCGCGGTGCCTTCAGGTGCTTCCACAGGTGTGCACGAAGCAGTAGAGTTGCGAGATGACGACAAGAGCAGGTATCTGGGGAAAGGCGTTACGAGAGCCGTCCACAATATCAATAATCTCTTGAATGAAGAATTGAACGGAGCTTATATTTTCGAACAGAATCTAATAGACCGAGCCATGATTAGTATAGATGGCACGGATAATAAATCAATCTTAGGTGCCAACGCCATTTTGGGTGTTTCTTTAGCTGTAGCTAAAGCAGCTGCGCAAGAATCGAATCAATCATTGTTCAGATATGTAGGTGGCGTTAATGCCAATACACTTCCCGTACCAATGATGAATATTGTCAACGGAGGTTCACATGCGGACAACAATGTGGACGTTCAGGAATTTATGGTGATGCCTTTTGGCGGAGCTACCTTTTCTGAAGCGCTGAGAATGGGAGTGGAGGTGTTTCATCACCTCAAAGCAGTTCTCAAGGAAATGGGGATGTCAACAAATGTAGGTGATGAGGGTGGTTTTGCCCCTGATCTGAAAAGTAATGAGGAAGCCCTTCAGGTTATCATGAAGGCCATCGAGAAGGCAGGTTATGTTCCGGGAAAAGATGTTTACATTGCCTTGGACGTTGCCTCTTCGGAGTTCTATGATAAGGAAACGAAGACATACAACTTGGCTTCTTCGGGAGAAAAACTTTCTTCATCAGATATGACGTCTATGTTGGCGAGTTGGTGCGATAAGTACCCGATTGTGAGTATCGAAGATGGTTTGGATGAGGACGATTGGACCGGCTGGAAAGAAATGACCGATAAACTTGGTGACAAGGTTCAGCTCGTTGGTGATGACCTATTCGTGACTAACACAACCAGACTTCAACGCGGTATCAACGAAGGAATAGCAAATTCAATTCTGATCAAGGTCAATCAAATAGGAAGTCTCACCGAAACCATCAATGCGGTTAATCTTGCCAAAGTTCACGGCTACACTTCCGTAATGAGCCACCGTTCAGGTGAAACCGAAGACACAACCATTGCTGATCTTGCCGTAGCACTAAATACCGGTCAGATTAAAACAGGTAGTGCTTCCAGAAGTGATCGAATAGCTAAATACAATCAGCTACTTCGCATCGAGCAGGAGCTTGGCAAAATGGCCTACTTCCCCGGAAAGGATTTTAAATATTTGAAATAGTTTTAGGATTACCATATTGACTCAAAGGCCTGCTAATAGCGGGCCTTTTTTATTCTCCTTCCTTTCTTGGATTCTTAAACGGCTTTTTTGGTAGGGG
>JGI12210J13797_10284548_pt1 | contig 19879 bp, 15 predicted proteins | sample ElkSlonscriptome_3_FD_13797 | JGI IMG/M metagenome (IMG submission 13797)
TGAACAGAACGACAGTTCACACCAACGCTGCGCCCGAGTAACTCCAAACCCGGACCCGCCTCAGCGATCGTGCAACTCTTGCCCGAACAATCTCCTCGCCCCGCCATAATCGAAATTTAGCTAGAACGGTGCCGGACTGGCACAGAATACACCTTATAAGAGATTTTGATCGCACTATAAGAACGGTTAAACCGAGACCCTTTTGCTATAAAAAGAAGTTCTTAGAAAACGTCCCCAATAAGATCCTACACAAACGTAGGATTTGGCACCTACAAAACCGTAAATGTAGGAATTTTGATATGAAAATTCGAAGGCAAAAAGGAGGCTGAATTAAATTTTATTTTTTAATTAACTTCTAATCAGCAACTTGCAAACCCTTCAAAAAAGTTGGCACGGGAGGTGATTAATGTTTCGGCGAGTCAAACTGCTCAACACACCGAAAATTAACACAGAAAAACAATGGTCACCACACTTGAAGCACCTACATCAGAAAAAGTCGCAGAGAAAGCGATGCGCAAAGTTGCCATCTATGGCAAAGGCGGAATCGGAAAATCCACTACGACCCAAAACACCGTCGCCGCTCTTGCGGAGATGAACAAGAAAGTCATGGTCGTCGGCTGCGATCCGAAAGCCGACTCCACCCGCCTCCTCCTCGGAGGTCTCGCCCAACGCTCGGTCCTCGACACTCTCCGCGAAGAAGGCGAAGACGTGGAACTCGATGACATCCGCAGCGATGGATTCTGCAACAGCCTCTGCGTTGAATCCGGAGGCCCTGAACCGGGAGTAGGTTGCGCAGGCCGCGGAATCATCACTTCAATCAACATGCTCGAGCAACTCGGTGCCTACGATGAAGAAAACGAACTCGACTACGTGTTCTACGACGTTCTCGGAGACGTGGTCTGCGGAGGATTCGCAATGCCGATCCGCGAGGGTAAGGCTGAGGAGATCTACATCGTCTGCTCCGGCGAAATGATGGCCATGTATGCCGCCAACAATATTTGTAAGGGGATTCTCAAATTTGCCGAGTCCGGAGTCGTCCGCCTCGGTGGTCTGATCTGCAACAGCCGCAATTGCGACCGCGAGGCAGAAATGATCCAGGAATTCGCCCGCCGCCTCGGCACGCAGATGATCCACTTCGTCCCCCGCGACAACGACGTCCAACGGGCTGAGATCAACCGCAAAACGGTCATCGACTGGGATCCTTCCTGCGGTCAGGCCGAAGAATACCGCACCCTCGCGAAGAACATCGACGCCAACACCATGCGCGTCGTTCCCAGCCCGCTCGAAATCGAGGAACTTGAGCAACTACTCATGGAATTCGGGCTCTTCAGCTAAAACATTCGGAGAAGGTCCCCGCTCAAGTCCGGAAGGCTGAGCGGGACCGCCTCCACTTTACTTTACAATCATTCACCACGACACACGCCTACCATGTCCGAAGAAAACAACACCACTCCTTCTCCGATGGGCCCGCACGGTCCCTCCGCAGCAGAAGCACGCGAGCAGATGCTCGAACCTTACAACAAGAAGACGCTCCGCAAACGCGGCAAGCAGATGCTTGTCAATAGTGATCCCGGCTCGCCTGCTGAGATCGGAGCCAACAGCCGCACCGTTCCCGGCATCATCACCCAACGCGGGTGCTCCTACGCCGGCTGCAAAGGGGTTGTGATTGGACCCATCTACGATGTCCTCCACATCACCCACGGGCCCATTGGCTGCGGCTGGTATAGCTGGCTCTCGCGCCGCAATATGAACCGTATCCGCAAGGAAGGCGAAACCAACTACCTGCAATACAGCATGTCGACCGACATGCAGGAAGACCACATCGTCTTCGGCGGGGAAAAACAGTTGGAGATCGCCATCCAGGAGGCTTACGACGAGTTCAAACCGAAAGCGATCAGCGTCTACGCCACCTGCCCGGTCGGTTTGATCGGTGACGACATCCACACGGTCTGCCGGAAGATGAAAGAAAAGCTTGGGATCAATGTATTTGGTTTCTCCTGCGAGGGATATAAGGGCGTGAGCCAATCCGCTGGTCACCACATCGCCAATAACGGGGTGTTCAAACACATGATCGGGCTCGACGACACTCCGGTGGAGGCGAAATACAAGATCAACATCCTCGGTGAATACAATATCGGTGGAGACGCCTGGGAGATCGACCGGATCTTCGCCCTCTGCGGAATCAAGATCGTCGGCACCCTCTCCGGAGGTGTGAGCTACGATGATATCACCAACTGCCACATGGCGGATCTGAACGTGGTCATGTGCCACCGCTCGATCAACTACATGGCGGAAATGATGGAGACCAAGTTCGGGATTCCCTGGTTCAAGGTGAACTTTATCGGAGTGGAGGGGACGAAAAAATCTCTCCGCAAGATCGCCGAATATTTTGGGGATAAGCAACTCATCGACAAGGTCGAGGAAGTGATCGCCGCTGAAATGGCCGAGGTTCGCCCGGTTCTCGAAGATGTATCCACCCGCACCACCGGCAAGACCGCCGCCCTCTTTGTGGGAGGCAGCCGTGCTCACCACTACCAGGATCTCTTCAACGACATGGGGATGCAGGTCATCGCCGCCGGATACGAATTCGCCCACCGCGATGACTACGAAGGCCGCGACGTTCTGCCGAACATCAAGCTCGACGCCGACAGCCGCAACATTGAGGAACTCAAGATCGAGGCCGACCCGGAGCGCTACGAAGCCTCCCATGCAGAGCGGAAGAAGTCACTCGAGGAAGCTGGATTCACCTTCTCGGATTACGAGGGGATGATGCGCCAGATGGCTAAGGACACCCTGGTCATCGACGACATTTCCCACCACGAACTGGAGAAACTGATCGAGCTCTACAAGCCCGACGTGATCGGCTCCGGAGTGAAGGATAAATACGTCATCGAGAAAATGGGAGTTCCCTGCAAGCAGCTACACTCCTACGACTACGGAGGTCCTTACGCGGGCTTCAAAGGAGCCGTCAACTTCTACAAGGAAATCGACCGGATGACTTCTTCCCAGGTCTGGAAACTCGCCCGCGCCCCCTGGCAGTCCGAGCCTCCCGCTGAACCTGTCTCTGAATTAGCAACCGCCTAGTTTCTACAACTGGGCACTCAACAACCATCAACTGGAGAATGAAACAATGTTAGAAGGAACCACATCTGAAATCCGGGAGCGCAAAGCACTGCGCATCAACCCGGCGAAGACCTGCCAACCGATCGGCGCCATGTATGCCGCTCTCGGGATCAACAAATGCATGCCGCACTCACACGGATCCCAGGGTTGCTGCGCCTATCATCGCAGCCACCTGACCCGGCACCACAAAGAACCCGTCGTCGCCACGACCAGTTCTTTCACCGAGGGAGCTTCCGTATTCGGAGGACTCGCCAATCTCAAAACCGCTCTAGGCAATATCTTCTCGATCTACGATCCCGAGATAGTCGCCGTCCACACCACCTGCCTGTCGGAGGTGATCGGAGACGATATTCCGACCATCATCAAAAAGTCTCAGATGGAGGGCGTGATTCCGGAGGGGAAGACCGTCATTCATACGAATACGCCGAGCTTCACGGGCAGCCACGTCACCGGGTTTTCCGGTCAGTGCGAAGCCTTCGTGAAGTATCTCGCCGAGACGACCGGACAAAAGAAGAATGTCATCAATATCTTCCCCGGCTGGGTCGAACCGGCAGACATGCGGGAACTAAAACGCCTGGCCGCCCTGGTAGGGGTCGAGTTCATCATGACTCCAGACACTTCCGACGTCCTCGACTCGGCGATGGATGGAAAATACGAGATGTATCCGGATGGTGGCACAACCGTCTCCGACCTCAAGGCCATGGGAGACAGTTTCCTCTCCATAGGACTCGGCCCACTGGCCAGCGGTGCCGCTGTGAAAACTCTGGAAAAGAAGTGTGAAGTTCCGGGCAAAATGCTCGAACTGCCGATCGGAGTCGGAGCTACCGACGAGTTCATCAACGCACTCCGCCTGGCAGGAGACACCGCCGTCCCCAGGGAGATGGAGCGCGAGCGCGGACGCCTGATCGATATGATCAGCGACATGTCGCAGTATCTCCACCAGAAGAAGGTCGCCATCTTCGGAGATCCGGATCACCTCACCAGCATGACACGCTTTCTCGTCGAGATCGGCATGGAGCCCGCGATCATCGTAACTGGCACACCCGGTAAAAAGTGGGAAAAGAAGATCCGCGAGATCTGCGCCCCGGTTAACGAGAAAGTCGAAGTGCACGCCTTCTCCGACATCCACTTCCTCCACCAGTGGGTAAAGGCCAATCCGGTCGATCTGCTCATGGGAAACACCTATGGGAAGTTCGTAGCGAAATCCGAAAATCTCCCCTTCGTGAGATTTGGATTCCCGATCCTGGACCGCGTGGGCCATCGCGCCTTCCCGCTCCTCGGTTACAGCGGAGGCATGCGTCTGGTCGAGAAGATCACGGATGCCTTCTTCGACAAACGAGACCGCGAAGACAAGGACGAGGACATCGAACTGGTTCTCTGATTCCGAAACGACTTACCGGGTTTCGCCCGAACCAGCGGAACCCGGTTCTTCTCCCGAATTTTCAAAAAGAAACGAATCAAAAATGAACAAAACACTATTCGCCGCCCTGTCCGAACAGGCCAATCACGAACTTTACGCCTCTCACTGCTACCGAGCGATGGCCATCTGGTGCGATGATAGCGATTACAACGGATACGCCTCTTTCTTCCAGAAACAGGCTACTGAGGAACTCGAGCACGCGGATCAATTCATCCGCCACCTTCTGGATCGTAGCACCCTCCCCCATCTTACTGCGATCACCGAGCCCAAGGTAGAGTTTTCAAAACTGCGGGAAGTCGCCGAACACGCGCAAGTCCTCGAACAACGCAACAGTGCCAATATCCATCGCTGTTACGAGATCGCAATCGAAGTAAAAGACTACGCCTCCCAACCCATGCTTCTCGAACTCATCAAGGAACAAGTCGAGGAAGAATCCTGGGCCGAAACCATGGTCACCCTGACCCGCCGCGCCGAGTGCTCGGGTGCGACTTACAACCTGGACCGCCACATTGTGAAGGAATTGAGTTCACCGGAGGGAGTCGAAGTCTGAGGCGAACGATGACCAACCCTGGATCAAGATTCTCCGACCAGCGAAAAATGCCAACACTCTAATTAGTCATTTCCCATCCGATGCCCGATTCAACCAAAACACTTCCCAAAGAAATCTCTCCGGTTTCTTCTGTGAACGGGACGGACATCGGTGTTCTTACTGACCGGACGGAACAGGTCTGGACGAAAGGCTCCGGGAAAGAGTTTAGCTGCGACAAAAAGAGCACTGCCGGCTCGGTCACCCAGCGGGCCTGCGCCTTCTGCGGATCGCGCGTCGTCCTCTACCCGATTGCCGATGCCCTGCATGTGGTTCACGGACCCATCGGATGCGCCGTTTACAACTGGGACATCCGCGGATCCCTCTCCTCGGGTCCTCAGCTGCACCGGAACAGCTTCTCCACTGATCTCGCCGAAAAAGAGGTCATCTTTGGGGGCGAAAAAAAGTTGAAGGAATCTCTCATTGAGCTGATTCAATACTACAAGCCGAAAGCCGCCTTTGTTTATTCGACCTGTATTGTGGGGTTGATCGGCGATGACGTCGAAGCCATCTGCCGTTCTGTTAAAAAAGAAACCGGAATCGACTGTCTCCCAGTCGACTCCCCCGGCTTCAAGGGCACCAAGAAAAGCGGATACCAAGCCGCCTGCGAGGCTGCTTACAAACTGGTCGGCACCGCTTCCACCGACGGGATCTCCAAACACAGTATCAACCTCCTCGGTGAGTTCAACATCGCCGGAGAAGCCTGGATGATCCGCCGCTACTTCGAAAGGATTGGAGTGCAGGTCGTTTCCACGATCACCGGAGATGGGCGCGTCGATGATCTCCGCCGCTGCCACGGTGCCTCGCTCAATTTGGTTCAGTGTTCCGGTTCGATGACCCACCTTTCGCACCTACTTGAGAAAGATCACGGCATTCCCATGAAGCGGGTTTCCTTCTTCGGATTCGAGGACACGGCCCGCGCTCTCTATGAAACCGCCGAACATTTCGGCGACCCGGAAATGATGAGGAAAGCCGAAGAACTCGTCCGCGAGGAAATCGGAAAATACGTCCCCGAGATCAAAAAGTATAAGAAGCAACTCAAGGGAAAAAAAGCCGCTCTCTACGTGGGTGGAGCCTTCAAGGCCTTTTCTCTCGTCCTCGCCTTACGCGCCCTGGGGATGAAAACCGTTCTCGCCGGCACCCAGACCGGGAATGTCGAAGATTACAACCAGCTCCGCGAGATCTGCGATCCCGGCACCGTCATCGTCGATGACTCCAACCCGCTCGAACTCGCAAAGTTCGTCCTCGAAAAGGACGTCGATCTTTTCATCGGAGGCGTAAAAGAGCGCCCCATCGCCTACAAGCTCGGCGTCGCCTTCTGCGACCACAATCACGAGCGCAAAATTCCTCTCGCGGGTTTCGAAGGAATGATGCACTTCGCGGATGAGGTTGCCAAAAGTGTCCTGAGCCCCGTCTGGAAATTTGCTCCCCGCCGCAACCGCGCTGCGGGATCCCTTATGACGAATGCCTGAAATCATGAGTCCCGAGATCACAGCCAGTTTAGACAACAACGCCGAAGCGAATCATACCTCGAAGGGCATTTGCCAAGATTGCACGACCGCCGCCGGAGAGCCAGCAAGCGGTCCCCTTCCCGAAGCCGCTACCCGTAACGCCTGCAAGCTCTGTGCACCGCTCGGAGCGGCCATGGTCTACAAGGGGATTCGCGGTTGCCTCCCCTTTCTTCACGGCAGCCAGGGCTGTGCCACCTACATTCGTCGCTACATGATCAGCCACTTCCGTGAGCCCGTGGATATCGCCTCTTCCAGCTTCAGCGAGGATGACGCAATCTACGGAGGCGCACGGAACTTTAAGGTCGGGATCGATAACGTGGTGCAACAATACCAGCCCGAGATGATCGGGGTCGCCACCACCTGCCTTTCCGAAACGATCGGCGATCACATGATCGGAATGATCAAGAGCTACCAGGACAATTGCGGTCCCGATGGTGCTCCGCTCGTCCACGTATCCACACCGGCTTACACGGGAACGCACTCCGATGGTTTCTTTGCGACAATCCTCGCCGTCATCAAACATTTTGTGAAGCCCGAAGCCACGGAACAGCAGGAGAAACAGATCAACGTCCTGCCCTCCATGATGTCCTGCGCGGACCTCCGCCACCTCCGCGAACTCTGTGGACTTTACGGGCTGGATTGCACCCTACTTCCCGATTACGAAGCCACACTTGAAGGAGGAAGCTGGGATGCCTACCACAGGATCTCACCCGGCGGAACTCCCATCGACGAAATCGCCGATATGGGATCGGCCAGTGCCACCCTGGAGCTGGGTCACACGCAGGCTACCGCCAAGGAGAGTGGTGGATCCTACCTCGAAAAGCATTGCGGGGTTTGCAGGCACTCCCTGGCCTGGCCTCTCGGAATCCGCCTCAGCGATCAATTCTTCACTTCCCTTTCGCAAATTTCCGGCCAGAAGATGCCAGCCGTTCTTTCCGATGAAAGAGCCCGCTTGGTCGATGCCTACGTCGATGCCCACAAATACGTCGCGGGCAAGACCGCGGTCGTCTTCGGCGAGCCTGATCTCGTAATCGCTCTCGCCGCCTTCCTCAGCGAAATCGGCATTCGCCCCGTCGTTTGTGCCACCGGATCAAAGATTAAAAAGTGGGAGCAAGTCCTCGCCTCCGAGATCGAAGGTGGGATCGCCGATGTCGAAGCCATCGCGGGAGCCGATCATGCCCGCCTCGCCGAAAGCGCGCGCCGAGTTACTCCCGACTTCCTCATCGGCTCCAGCAAGGGCTACCCCATCGCCCGCGAACTCGGAATCCCCCTGATTCGCACCGGGTTCCCCATCCACGACCGGATCGGCAGTCAACGCCAGCTCGTTGTCGGATACCGCGGCACCCAGCAGATGTTCGACCGCGTGGTAAACACCATTCTTGAAACCAAACAGAACGATTCTGGAACCGGGTATAGCTACCTGTGACCGCACTTCGGCAGTAATGACCAATTAACAATGACTACAATGAAGACGAACAACACAAATTCACCAATCGCTCACACAAACGGAAATTCGTCATTCGACATGAGTCATTCGACATTACCGCCGCCAGCAGCCTCTCCCTCCGAGATCAATCTCGACAACCATCCCTGCTTCAACAAGGAGGCTTGCTCGACGCATGGACGCATCCACCTGCCCGTCGCCCCGAAGTGCAATATCCAGTGCAACTACTGCAACCGCGACTTTGATTGCGTGAACGAGAGCCGCCCCGGCGTGACCTCGACCATTCTCTCACCCGGTCAGGCGCTCGCCTACCTCGACAAGATCATGGAGAAGCGCGGCGACATCGCCGTCGTCGGCATTGCCGGACCCGGGGATCCTTTCGCCAACCCGGAAGAAACCATGGAAACCTTCCGCCTTGTTCGCGAATCCTACCCGCAGATGATCCTCTGTCTCTCCACCAACGGGCTGGGACTCACCGAAGATCACGTTCGCGAGCTGGCCGAGTTACAAGTCAGCCACGTCACCATCACCATGAATGGCACCGATCCGGAAGTTGCCGGACAAGTTTATGCGTGGGCGCGCGATGGACATCGGATCTACCGCAATCGTCAGGCCGGTGAGCTTATGATCGCCCGTCAGCTGCAAGCCATCCGCTGGATCAAGCAGTATGGGATGATCGCCAAAATCAACTCCATCATCGTTCCCGGAATCAACGACGAGCACATCCCCGAGATCGCCCGCGAAGTCTCGGAGATGGGAGCCGACCTGATGAATTGCATCCCTCTCCTTCCCACGGCTGACACTGCCTTTGCCAATCTTCCAGAGCCCGATGCAAAGATGCGTTTCGCCCTTCGCTTGAAATGCGGCGACTACATGAACCAGATGACTCATTGCGCTCGCTGCCGGGCCGATGCGATCGGAAAACTTTCGGAACCAATGGAAGACGACATCCATGAACTCATCCGCTCCTGCTCACGCCTCCCTCTTAATCCAAAGGAGGATCGGCCTCACGTAGCCGTAGCCACCCGGGAAGGAATGCTCGTCAATCAACACCTCGGAGAAGCCCGCGAGCTGGCGATCTTCGCCATCGACCCGGAGGATGAGGAAGAATTCATCCAGATCGAAACCCGCCGTGCTCCTGAGCCCGGTGGACGCGAAACCCGCTGGGAAGCTCTTGCCTCCTCACTGAGCGATTGTCGCGCGATTCTCGTGAGCGCCGCTGGAAGCACCCCGAAGGCTGCCCTTTCCAAGGGAGGCGTTCAGGTCATCGAGATGGAGGGCATGATCGAGCCGGGTCTCATCCACCTTTTCTACGGCCAGGAACTCCCCCCTTCCCTCAAGCGCGAATTCAAGTCCTGCGGGAAAGGCGTCACCTGTGGCGGCGACGGGACCGGCTGCGGATGATTAACCACCAATGAAAACGAATCTACCTGAATCACCAAACCAAATACAAAAAAGATCATGAACAAACCGTCCCACCACCTCTTCATCTGCGGCAGTGCCCGGGCCTCCGGCGAACTCAAAGGGGTTTGCTGCAATAAGGATTCGGTCTCGCTTCTCTCCTACACACAGGGAGAGATCCAGGACCGCATGCTCAGTGGCGTTGAAGTCTCAATGACTGGATGCCTAAACATGTGCACCCGCGGCCCCGTCGTCATCGATTATCCGGAGGGCCGCTTCTACGAGAAGGCCACCGAAGAACTCATCGACGAAATTCTCGATTCCATCGAAGACGGCGAAGTCTGCGAAACGAATCTCATCGAAGACTAACGAATGAACTACCTGATCGATACCACTCTGCGGGACGGCGAACAAGCCGCCGGAGTCGCCTTTTCTCTTCCCGAGAAGATGGCGATTGCCCGTGAGTTGGGAGCGATCGGGATTCCCGAAATCGAGGTGGGCATCCCGGCCATGGGTGAAAGCGAGATCGAACATATCCGCGCGATCACCTCGGATGGGCTCCCCTGCAAGGTTCTTACCTGGGGGAGAGCCGCCCGAGCCGACCTCTTTGCCGCCGCTACGACTGGAGCGGATGGGTTTCATTTCTCGCTTCCAGCCAGTGCCCTCCACCAGAGAATATGGGGGAAGGATGAAGCCTGGGTCTGGAAGACTCTTGCCGAAGTCGGCGAACTGGCCGCTGATCATTTTCACTACTTCAGCGTCGGAGCACAGGACGCCTCGCGGGCGACTCCTGATTTTCTCGCTCGCTTTGCTTGCAAGGCCCAAAAAGCCGGAGCCTCTCGTATTCGCTTCGCCGATACTGCTGGACGTCTTCACCCCGGTCAAGTGGGCGAGATGATCGGCGGACTGAGAAAGGAATCCGACATCAGTATCGAATTCCATGGTCACAACGACCTCGGCATGGCAACTGCCAATACCGTGAGCGCGATCCTTGCGGGAGCGGATTGTGCCAGCGTCACGGTTAACGGTCTGGGCGAACGCGCGGGAAACGCTCCCCTTGAGGAGGTTGCCGCCGCCCTCCTTCTTTCAGCAGAAATCGATCTCGGGCTCGACACCAAGCGGTTTACCGCCCTTGGAGACCGGGTGGCCCTCGCTTCCGGCCGCCGACTTCGTTGGGATAAGCCCATCACCGGGCCAGGGAGCCATGCTCACGAGTCGGGAATCCATTGCCGGGGGCTCAACCTTGATCGCGCCAGCTATGAAACAGTTTCCCCGGAACTTGTCGGCGGATCCCGCCCGGATCACTTTATCGGGCGGCATTCCAGTGTGCGCGCTCTCCAGGAGGCGGCGAATACTGCGGGAGATCCCCTCACCCAAACCGAAGCGGAAGAGCTTCTCCCACTGGTGAGAAAGAAGGCAACCGCCCTGGGTCGATCCCTGAACAGCCGCGAGCTCCATCAACTTTACCAAACTCATCTAAACAAATCCTAATCATAAGTATCATGGCATTCTGGCTCTATTCAAAAGACGGCGATCAATACAACCGCGAGGAAGCGGTAAGGTTCACGGGCAAGTCTGGCTATCTCGCCGATTTCCTCCACTCCCATTGTGAGAAGGACACCCCTTTTGCCTGGGAACTTAATGCAGCGGCTCTCGTGGGTCTCGTTAGACCGTCCGCCGACCCCAGTTCATACGAGATCGTTATCGATATGCTGCCGGAGTCCCTTACTGAAGTCAGTCTTTACACGATCACGTCCCTCCGCGGTGTTTCCGACTTCGATGAAACCGACCTTGTCATGGCCTGCCAGCTCCTGCAGCAGGGCGGTGTGACTGGACCCGCCTCCTTTTTCAAAAAGTCATTTCTTCGCGATACCCCGGCGAACGGTCGCCAGATGGTGGAAGCTTTTCACCTAACGGGAGGGATTGCTACCGGAACCTATTACTGGAGTAAACCGCGCATGGACATCGGAGCTGCAATCTGCCCAGCCGGTGCCCGCGTCTGAACCTTTCTTTCCATAACAACATCAAATCGAAAATAATACCATGAAACTGACAGTCCTCTACGGAACGGAAACCGGAAATTCTGCGGGCCTCGCCCGGAAGGTCGCCAAAAAGGGCGAGAAGAACGGAGTAGCGGTCGAGCTGCTCAATCTTGCTGAAACGGATGCGAGCGCAATCGCCGGAATCGAGAACCCTTTCGTCGTGATCATTTCGACTTGGGATGACGGCGCACCTCCTCCCAAATGCGTTCCCTTCCACACTTCATTAATGGAGAGCAGCGATTCCCTCGCCGGTAAGAAATACACCGTGCTCGCTCTGGGAGATACCGAGTATCCCCTCTTCTGCGAATGCGGTAAACAGATCGACGCGAAACTCTCCGACTTGGGCGCCGAACCCATCATGCCCCGCACCGATTTGGGAATGGACTTCATGGTCAGCTACATTGGTTGGTCAAAGAACTTCTGGAGAACACTGGCCGGGATTCTCAAGCCAGCAGCCTGAGAACCGGCGCTCCTCATCAACAATCCAACACCGATTCCCATGATCAATACAGAACCATCGACCCAACCCACCCTCCTCTCTCTGGATGCCAACGAAGCTGTGGCCAAGGTGGCTTACCGTATGAGTGAGCTGATCTCGATCTATCCGATCACTCCCTCGACTTCGATGGCTGAGCTTTGTGACGAATGGGCATCGGAGGAGCTTCCGAATCTCTGGGGAGAAATTCCCCGGGTCATGCAGATGCAAAGTGAAGGGGGTGCCGCCGGAACCCTGCACGGAACGGCGATGGGAGGTTGCCTGAGCACTACCTTTACGGCTTCGCAGGGGTTGCTTCTGATGATCCCGATCCTCTACAAGCTGGCCGGAGAACTCACCCCGAGCGTCTTCCACGTCTCAGCCCGCGCGGTCGCAACCAATTCGCTCTCCATTTTCGGGGACCACAGTGATGTCATGGCCTGCCGACAAACCGGAGTCGCCATGCTCTCCTCAAACTCGGTTCAGGAAGCGCAGGATATGGCCGCCATCGCCCACGCCGCCAGCCTGATCTCGCGTCTGCCCTTCCTCCACTTCTTCGACGGATTCCGGACTTCCCACGAGATCAATTCCTTCGAACCGCTGGAGAACACGGTCCTCGACAGCCTCCTCGATCCAGATTCCCTGGCTTCGTTTTACGGAAGGAGCCTCACCCCTGACAAACCGACCACGCGCGGCACCGCACAAAACCCGGACACCTACTTCCAGACACGGGAAGCGGTTAATCCATTCGTCAAAGCAACACCAGCAATTGTCCAGGCACTCATGGATCGATTCGAAGCATTGACTGGTCGGGAATACAAACTCTTTGAATACTACGGTCATCCCGCCGCCGAGCAGGTGATCGTTGTGATGGGCTCGGCAGTCGAAACGGCGGCGGCGACTGCCGAATACCTCAACCAAACCACGGGATCCAAATACGGGGTTGTCGCGGTGCGTCTCTACCGCCCTTTCTTTGCGCACGCATTCCACAAGGTGCTGCCGCAAACCGTCCGCTCCGTGGCCGTCCTCGACCGCACAAAAGAACCCGGCTCACTCGGTGAACCTCTCTACTTGGACGTATCTCTGGCCTGCCGCAAAGCGAGCCGCTGCCCAAACCATTGCCGGGACGTCGATCCCGTCGTCGTCGGGGGGCGTTATGGGATTGGGTCAAAGGAGTTTACTCCGGCCATGGCAAAGTCTGTCTTTGATAACCTCTTACAAGAACGGCCCAAAGATCACTTCACAGTTGGAATCCGGGACGATGTCACTCAGCTCTCTCTCGATTTTGATCCGGACTTCCGGCTCAGTCAGGCATCCACCAAGGCCGCCCTTTTCTACGGGCTCGGATCCGATGGCACTGTCGGGGCGAATAAGAACACCATCAAGATTATAGGCGATGCGACCGATCTCTACACCCAGGCTTACTTCGTCTATGACTCGAAGAAGTCGGGAGGATTGACCACCTCGCACCTCCGCTTTGGAGAAAACCCGATCAAGGCTCCCTACCTCGTGGACGAGGCCGGATTTATTGCCTGCCACCAACCACAATTCCTCGGGCGGGTCGAAATGCTCGACTCTCTCGCCGAGGGTGGAACCTTCCTGATCAACAGCCCGCTCCCCACTGCGGAGGTCTGGGACTCGCTGCCACTCGAGGTTCAGGAAAGCCTGATCCTCAAGAAGGCAAAATTGCACGTCATTGACGCCTATCGCGTGGCTGGGGAAGTCGGCATGGGCCGCCGGATCAATACGATCATGCAGGTCTGCTTCTTCGCCCTAAGCGATGTGATCCCGACCGTCGATGCGATCGGACGTATTAAAAAAGCGATTGAAAAGACTTACGGTCGCAAGGGTCCGGCGATTGTCGAAAAGAACTGCACCGCCGTCGATGCCGCCCTTGCCTATCTCGAAAAGATAGAGGTGCCCGAAAAGGCGACAGCCCGCCCTAACCCGGTCCAATGGGTTCCCGATGACGCTCCCGACTTTGTCAAGACGGTCACTTCCCGATTGCTCGCTGGTCAGGGCGACCTTCTCCCGGTCAGTGCTTTCCCCGTCGATGGCGTTTGGCCCACGGGCACCTCTCAATACGAGAAACGGGAGATCGCCAGCGAGATACCGACCTGGAATGCCTCCACCTGCACTCAGTGCAACAAATGCGCGATGTTCTGCCCGCACGCGGCAATCCGCCCCGCGATTTTCGAAGCGGGTGCTCATCCGGATGCGCCAGCAGACTTTCCTTCCGCCACTTACAAAGCGGATGATCGGGGACGCTCCTTCACTCTCCAGGTCTTCCCGCAGGATTGCACCGGTTGCAACGCCTGTGTTGAGATCTGCCCCGCCCGCGATGAAGAAGGAAGGAAGGCCCTCGAGATGACACCCCTGAGTGCTATCCTCGAACGGGAAAAAGAACATCTCAAATTCTTCGAATCCCTCCCCGCCATTGAGGAGGAAGCGGCCGCACCGACCGCGAAAAACCTTCCCCTGCGCAAGCCGCTCTTCGAGTTCTCCGGAGCCTGTTCCGGATGCACGCAAACGCCCTACATCCGAAGCCTCACCCAGCTCTTTGGAGACCGCCTCCTCGTCGCCAACGCCACAGGGTGCTCCTCGATCTACGGGGGCAACCTGCCGACCACGCCCTACTGCACGAATGACCTTGGCCAAGGTCCGGCATGGGCCAACTCGCTCTTCGAGGACAATGCGGAATTTGGACTGGGACTACACTTGGCCTCCAGTCGCCGGAGTAAAAACGCCGAACGCCTTCTCTCTCTCTGCCGCGAAGAGGTAGGAGCCGATCTGGCTGACGCTCTTTCCAGCAAGAAAGACTGTTCGGAAGCGGAATTCCACCGTCTCATCGGCGAGGCCAAGAAACGCCTCGAGACCGCCGGCAGCCTCGAAGCCACCCGGCTTTCCAAGGACATTGACTACCTCCTGCCCAAATCCACCTGGATTGTCGGCGGAGACGGATGGGCCTACGACATTGGGTTTGGAGGATTGGACCACGTCCTCGCCAGCGGCGAGAACGTCAATGTCCTCGTCCTCGATACCGAGGTCTACTCCAANACCGGCGGGCAGTCCAGCAAGTCGACTCCCACTGGTGCCACTGCGAAGTTCGCGGCTGCCGGGAAAGTTCTGCCGAAGAAAGATCTCGGGCAGATCGCGATGAGCTACGGAGGGATCTACGTCGCCCAGATCGCTCTCGGGGCAAACGAGCAACAGGCCATCGAGGTCCTTCAGGAGGCGGAGTCTTACGACGGTCCTTCCATCGTCCTCGCCTACGGACCCTGCCTCGCGCACGGGATTGACCTCGCGATCGGACCCGAACGGCAAAAGGCAGCCGTGGCCAGCGGCTACTGGCCGATCTACCGCTACGACCCGCGCAAGATCGATGTCGGGATGCCAGCCTTCCGTCTCGATTCCTTCGAACCCTCCCTCTCTGTCGCCGAATTCATGAAAGGAGAGAATCGGTTCCGCACCCTGGAACGAAGCAATCCAGACCGCGCCGCCGAACTCTTCCAGATGGCTCAGGAACAGGTCGATAAGCGTTGGGAACGACTCGAAAAACTCGCGACCGCAGGACTCGATGACGACGACGATGATGACGATGGCTGGGGTTGATGAAGACCCATCCACCCAAACCCCGCTCTGAGTGACTGAAACCGAACAACCTCCCAGCCCCGGGGGGAAGATTCGCTTTAATCTCTGCGACCTTCCGGGATGGATTATTGCCTCCGAGGCATTCAACGAATCTCCATCCGCTCTTCATCTAGCAGGGGTTCGGGAATCGAATCGCAGCTTCTTCAAACGACTGGAACATCTCACCACTCCGGGCGAGCGGGGCCGCGTCTTTCACGACTATGTCAGCGTGAAATTCGGTCTCCATCTTTGGAACGAATACACCGGAAAAGCCCGAAGCAGCCTGCGCAATAGTTATCTCCGCTTCCTTGCGGGCTGGGGCGTCGACAGCAACGGAGTCGAAGGGGCCGTCATGAAAAACTGGGTTCGCAGCCGATTCGGAGTGGCACCCACCTATCACCGGGGGATTTTGCACCGCGATACGTGTGGGGAGGAGGACAACCGCTTTGCCTATGACCGGATGAAAGGGAGCGCCCGGACCAACGCGATCGATGCCCAGCTCGACCTCCTCTACGAATTCTGTCAGTTTGAGCTTCGCCTCCGCTCGCCCGAGAGCACTCATTTCACGCTCTACCGCGGAACCTACGATCCTGAGGAGCACCCAATAAGGACGGTTAAAGAGCGGCGCGAGTCGGTCGTTCGCCTCAACAACCTCGTTTCCTTCACCAGTGAGAGAGAACGAGCATGGGAGTTCGGATCAACTGTCTGGAAGACCTCGGTGCCCGCCTCGAAGATCCTATTCTTCAGCGGACTCCTGCCCGACAGCCTTCTCAGCGGTGAAAATGAATATCTGGCCATCGGCGGAGACTACCGCGTTCGCGAACTCCTCTACTAGACCATGATCGCCACTCCCGACAGCTTGAAACAGCTCACCCACGCCGAGCGCGTGCGCGACGGCATGCTCGGACTCCTGGTCGGCGACGCTTGCGGGGTGCCCTACGAATTTCGCCATCCGACCGAGCTTCCACCCTTCGAACAGATTGGAATGGAGCCACCCCAAGGGTATATTCGAAGCTATGCCCACATCCCCATCGGGACCTGGTCGGATGACGGCGCCCAGGCACTCTGCCTTTATCGCTCGCTCCAGAAATGCGGATTCTACCACGCCTACGATTTCACGGCCCGGCTGATCAAATGGCACGACCGGGGATACATGGCCGTCGATAACTATGTGTTCGATATCGGGAACCAGACCGCCACTGCCATCGCGAGGATCAAAAAAGGAACGACCATCCGCTACGCAGGCCTTCGCGGGGAGCGCAACAACGGGAATGGTTCCCTCATGCGCTGCCTGCCACTCGCCCTGCTCCACCGGGGAAACGATCTTTCGCTGGTCATGGATGCCCACGCGCAATCCCAGATCACCCACGCACATCCACTCTCTCAGACTTGCTGCGCGCTCTACTGCCTCTGGGCCCGCCGGGAGATGAATGAGCACAGCAACCCATGGGAAAGCGCCGTGGAAACTCTCCGTAAGATCTATCACCGCGCCCCGCCCTATCTCCGCGAGCTGGAAACCACGATTCGCCCCGAGGATCCCCCGCACGGCAATGGCACGGGCTACGTCCTCGACACACTCCACTCCGCCCGTCTCGCCTGCCAAGGCTCCGACTACCCGGAGATCATCCGCACGGCCATCTCCCTCGGCAATGACACCGACACAACGGCCTGCGTGGCCGGCGGAATCGCTGCCCTCCGCCACGGCCGATCAGGCATCCCTCCCGATTGGCTCAGGAACCTGCGCGGTCGCAAGAGGTTGGCTGAGCTTTCGATTCTCTGAAAGAATGTGAAGTGATCACTCAAGTGATCTTTTGAGTCCAGAGAAGCAGGCTTAACACTCTCTGGATGTCTGCTCCCGGTTGGCCTTTATATTCACTGACACCTGCTAAAAATCTTTCATTGCGACTTCATCGCCCTCCTACCACTCTCCTTGGATGAATTTTGATGAAAAGGTGATTTCCCACATGCTGGGAACCGATTTTACCCCTTCCACCCCGGATGAACTGGCAGATGCTCTGAAGATCCCCAAAGGCGAGAAAAGCCGTTTTGAGGACGAATTGAAGACCATGCAGTGCTCCGGGTTGATCGTCCGCCTAAAGAGGGATCGACTTTGTCTCCCACGGGATGCCGATTTAGTGACCGGGATCATCTTTTTCCGACAGACCGGAAAGGCTACAGTTCGCCCCGATACGAAAAGTTACCAAGCAACGGCCGAACCTGTGATGATCCGCTCGGATGACACCGGCCTCGCGCTACACGGGGACCGAGTCGTTGCCCGGCTCAATTCCGAACGCCCACGCCGAGGGGGCCGAGGCGGAAAGCCGAAACGCACCACAACACCCGAAAACAAGACCGGACGCGTGATCCGCATCCTTGAGCGCGCCCGCACCAGCCTACCCGGCACCCTCAAGAAGGCTCGGCATGCATTTTACGTGATTCCGGATGATCCGCGCATCATTCAGGACATCCTTGTGCCAAGCCCAGGCACCGAAGGAACCCCCACTGCCAAGGTCGGGGACAAGGTAATCGTCAAACTCTTCGAGTGGACCCAGCGACACATGAATCCGGAGGGTGAGATTGTTGAGGTCCTTGGGCGCACTCACGAGCCAATGGCTGAGTACAAAGCCATCCTTCACAAATTTGATCTCGATCCCGAGTTTCCCGACGAGGTCATGCGGCAGGTCGAGAACGTCCCCGCAAAGGTTTCATCCAAACAGATCGAAGGTCGGCTCGATTGCCGAAACCTGCAGACTCTTACGATTGATCCGGATGACGCCAAGGACTTCGACGATGCGATATCGCTGGAGAAACTGGACGACGGCAATTGGCGAGTCGGCGTGCATATCGCCGATGTGAATGCCTACGTCAAACCCGGCTCCCCTCTCGATGTGGAAGCAGCTAAGCGGGGAAACTCGACCTACCTTACCGGAACAGTCATCCCGATGCTTCCCCACAAGCTCTCCAATGGCATATGCAGTCTGGTTGAAGATGAAGACCGCCTCACCAAGGCGGTGTTTCTCGATTTCACACCACAAGGTCGACTGGTCGGAAACACCTTCGGGAACACAGTCATCCGCAGCAACAAGCGCCTCACCTACCGGCAGGCCTTTGCAATGATGAAGGAGAACGATCTCAAAAAGATCCGAAACGCTCCTCTGCCCCCGAAGCATCAGACTGGCTCGATCGGCCGCGACCTCGCCAGCCTCGACGACAAGGAGCTGGAGAGTCTCCGTAAAATGGTCCGAAAGCTCTGGTCATTTGCGGAGCGGATGCGCAAAGGCCGGATGCAAGACGGTAGTCTCGATCTCGACATGCCTGAGGTGAAAATCTTTGTCGACGAGCAGGGCGCCGCAGACCGTATAGAGAGCGTCCACAACGACGAAAGTCATCAGCTGATCGAAGAGTTTATGCTCGCTGCCAACGAGGCCGCCGCAAAAGAAATCAAGAAGCTCAGCATCCCCTGCCTCTATCGAGTCCACGACGAACCCGATACGGAGAAGCTGGATGAGTTCCGCGAATATCTTGCGACTGTAGGAATCAACATTGGCGACCTCACGCGGCGAAGGGAGATCACCCGCATGCTCTCTGCGATTAACAGCCATCCGCAGGCTTACACCCTACGCATTCAATTTCTCCGCAGCCTCAAGCAGGCCTGCTATCGGGCTTCACCGGATGGTCACTACGGGCTCTGCAAGAACGACTACACGCACTTCACCTCTCCAATCCGCAGATATTCCGACCTCATAGTCCACCGCGTCTTCGAGAATTTTCTCTTAAAACGGGGCCTTTCCAGTGCCCCTGACAATCTCGGGATCGTCTACACCCAGGCAAAGCTGGAATCAATCGGTGAGCACCTCTCGATAACTGAGCGCAACAGCACCGATGCCGAGCGCGAATCCGTAAAGGTGAAGCTCCTCGAATTCTTCGAGCGAGAAATCAAACGTCCTGGCAAGAAAACCGTTTTTGAAGCGGTCATCACCGACATCAAAAACCACGGAATGTTCATCGAGCTTTCGCAATCCCTCGCCTTCGGCCTCGTCCACATCTCAACCCTCCGCGACGATCACTACCTACTCTCGCCAGACGGGACAAAACTCCGTGGCAAACGCAAAGGCCGCATCTACCGCCTCGGCGAGACGATCAAAGTCGTCACGGAGCGCGTAGACCGATTCAAACGACAAATTGATTTCGCTCCTGCGGGAAAAGGATAGAAGACCTCTCCCCTCGCTCATTTTGCGATAGTGCAA
>JGI12210J13797_10263666_pt1 | contig 19860 bp, 14 predicted proteins | sample ElkSlonscriptome_3_FD_13797 | JGI IMG/M metagenome (IMG submission 13797)
CAAGTGCTAGCGTTGGAGGCTTGATTCCGCCGATTCGTCGTTACAGTGGCGATTCGCGTTTAGAAGAAGCCGCCTTTGCTCTTGCCGATGAAGCGGTTTCACCCGTCATGCAACTCGGCGATCAATGGATCATCTTGCAAGCCGTGCGACGTATTAGCGAGACCACCCCAAGTCCGCAAGCGTTACCAGCCATTCGAGAGCAAATCAGTGATCGAATTCGCGATCAAAAAATGAAAGGCGCAGCGACCGAGTTGTTTGCTCGGTTGCAGGCCGATGCTCAAGTGATGACCATTCTTGGCGATACCGAAAAGATGAACCAGCACCCGGGTGTGGCTGCGATCGTGAACGGTCAAGAGGTAACGATTGCCTCGGTCGGTGCCGAATGCGTCAAGCGACACGGCGAAGAAGTGCTTGATGGTGAAATCAATCGCAAACTTCTCACACAAGCGCTACGCAAAGCGAACAAGCAAGTAACCGATGCCGATTTGCAGGCCGAAATTGAACGAGCAGCCATCAGCTTCGGCTACATTCGCAAAGACAATCGCGCGGATGTTCAAGCTTGGATGGAATCGATCACCGCAGACGCTACAACGACAACGGAACTTTACATTCGCGATGCGGTTTGGCCGAGTGTTGCAATGAAAAAGTTGGTGGAAGATTCCGTCACGTTGACCAACGAGGATCTTAAGCAAGGCTTCGAATCAGCCTATGGATCTCGGGTAGAGATTTTGGCAATCGTCTTGTCCGATCAACGAACGGCACAGAAGGTTTGGGAAATGGCTCGCGACAACCCAACCGATCATTTCTTTGGCGAATTGGCACAGCAGTACAGTGTCGAGCCGGTTTCGTCGAGCAACATGGGCAAGGTCCCGCCGATTCGCAAACACAGCGGCCAACCTGCGATCGAGCGAGAAGCCTTCGCAATGAAGCCAGGTGATTTGAGTGGCATCGTTGTGACGGGCGACAAGTATATCGTGATGCGATGCCAAGGCTACACAACGCCGATCGTCCAACAGATGGAGGATGTTCGCAGCGAATTGGTCCGTGATTTGACAGAAACCAAAACGAACGTGGCGATGAATATCAAGTTTGAAGAACTGAAGACCAACGCCGAGATCGACAACTTCTTCGTCGCCGCGAAAGAGATCCCCAAGATCGCCAAGCGACGCACAGGCTCAACAAACTAACTTGTTAAACCGCGTGGGCAACGCCCCGCGCATCCTGCTTGATCACTCCACCGAAAACCGGTGCTTCCATCCCGAGGCACCGGTTTTTTTGTTGCATCAGGCGGCGTCGCAATGCCGCTCAGCTCTCCGAGGCGGCGAATTTTTTTAACGGAAAAGCATCAAGAGTTTCGTAGCCGCATGGTTTCGCCCAATCAAATGAAAGTCTTAACGACTTCTGCTACTGGAAAACCTAGCGAACCGCCCCGCTTCACTCGAGCGTGTTTAGGCTATAATCCAGGCAATTCCATTACAACGGCCCCGATTTGGTATGGATGATCACCAAAATCCTCTTCCACCTGCAATCCCTCATGAATTTTCAAATTCGCAACCTGATCCGTATCGCAGCAATCTTAATTGTGACCAGTGCCACGATGGCAGTCGCGCAGGTTGCCGATCCATCCATTAGCGGGATCGACCAGGACCAAGTTGCGATCTGGATCAATCAGCTCGGTGCGGACGAGTTTGCTCAGCGTGAACATGCGGCTAGCAAGTTGATCGAGCTTGGGGCACCGATCTTGCAACCGCTACAGGACGCTAGCGAGCGAACGAGCGATCCCGAGGTCAAACTGCGAAGCCAACAATTGATTCGTCAATTGACCACTGGCGATTTGCAGCAGCGGGTCGATTCCTTCTTGGCAGGAGACGATGTCCCGTTCGAAGGCTGGGGCGTGGTGCAAAGTGTGATGGGTGATTCGTATGGCGTCCGGAAATTGTTCATTGAGTTATTGATGTCGCATGCCGATGTTGTCAAGTCGCTCGACGGATCGGCTCGCGACCGAGCGATCGCAATGCAGGCCGCCATTGGTCGGATTCGTATTCGCAAATTTGAGAAAATGCAAATGCCAACCCGCAGCGATATTTTGGCGATGCTGTTGCCCGGCCAAGACGCCAACGTGCCAATTAGTGAAGCGGACGAAAGTTTAATGTTGTCGATGCTTCGTCAAGCGACGGGAAATGAACTGCATCGCGATCTTCAATTGGGAGGACCTATGGATGCGTTAGTTGGTAATTGGATTAATCGATCCAGTTTGGCAAATCGAGACGAAACGATCTTTTTCGCATTAAGTTGGGATTTGGAAAGTGTCGTCCCGCTCGCCATTCGAACACTCGATGAAACGACAACGGTCGACCAAATGACCATGGCTATGCAAGCGATTGCCCAGCATGGAAGCCGCCAAGATGGAGGTCAACTTGTGAAGTTTTTGGATGACAAACGAGTCGTAGCGACACAAAGTAGCTCGTCCGGAAAAACGCTGGAGACACAGTTGGGCGATGCTGCGATGGCTGCCATTGCGATGACCCATGGGATGAAGCTTTCCGAAGCGGGATTCGTGCAGGCCGAGCGACATCCGTTACAAGCGTTTATTCTGGAGGAGATTGGTTTTCCAAACGACGATCCGTCTGCTCGCGAGGCTACACGAAAACGAATCGAAACACTTTTGGAAGGGAAGACACAACCGTAGAACCGGCACCGCCGCGCGGCCTACTGAATCTTGATCATCGTCACGCTGTTTGCATCCTGCGTCGAAACCGCTTGCGAGCGTCGAAAGTGGGTTGCTACACTCTTTGATGAGGGATCGGTTCGTACGTTCTATGCAGCTTGACCACAAGCGACTCATTGCGGAGACGGCTTCGCACCGATGCCGAGGATCGCCATGCCGACAACTGCACTGGCCAGCGAACCGGCCAACACGCCCACTTTCGCCGATTGCAACAACGAAGCGTCCGTGAGACCTAAGGAGGCAATGAACAGCGACATCGTAAAGCCGATTCCGGCCAGGAATCCGCCACCGATCAGATGCCGCCATTTGACATCTTTCGGAAACTGAGCCAAGTTGAGTTTCAGCGCCAGCCAACTTAGCAGCAGAATGCCTGCCGGCTTGCCAACAAACAGGCCCGCAATCACCGCCACCGCAACGGGCGAGAGAACGTCGGCCGCTTGGAATGGCACACCCGCATTGGCCAAAGCAAACACCGGCATGACCAGAAACGCAACCCAAGGATGCAGAGTTTAAATCAAGTATTCCAAAGGCGAGAAATGATGACGATATGGTTGAATTCGCCGCGACGAGTGTGGCGACGGCGCATACGAACAGGACGATGCCGCTAGCTGCTTCGACATGCAGAAACCGATTCAACGGCTTCAACAGTCGATGAATCGGCTCGTTTGGAAATTCGACGGTTTCGGAGGAGTGATGATGCTCGGTCATTGTCGATTGCTCGCTTGCTGTTAGTGGATGCTGCGTGTCGCCCGGGGGTTAGGAACAGGCTAATGCTGCGTCGGTGGCCTCGGTACTGAGCGAGGACGGAGATGTCGGCTTAACATCTAAGAACCGATTGGCACTGACTACGACCGGCGTGTCATCGATTTCCGAGGAAGGGTTGGTCTACGTGCTATCATGGCAACAGTCGTGGCTCATGGAATGACATGCCGTTTTAGGTGTGAGGAAGCGAAGACAACAAGAAAACAGCAAACGCTATTCCAGTGCCCCCGGGGCGGATGGGCGGATTGATACCACCACGGAACATTTCACTTCGTATGATTGGATCTATAATCCCAACGAATGAAAGCAGACGATGATCAGAGGATGACAAGCAGAGGCGGAAAACTTGTCCGATCGATATCATCATGGTGTCAGACCAGATGCCACGCGGCTATAATTGGCTGGATAGAAAACCATCTCATTTCCCAAAATCCCGACTCTTGAATGTCGCCAAAACCCGATTCTACCGATGCCCATGCATCGGCTTTGATCACTCTCGTTTCGAGCAATCGAGAATTGCGAGATCGATTGGCATCGATGCCTGCCGACGAACAAACCGTGGTGCTGTCGGGAACGGTTGACAAAGCGTTCTTGTCTCATCCTGCCTGGAAAGATGCTGCGAATGGGGCAGAGCGTGAAACGATCGATTTGCCACAGTCAACCGATCTGGCGGAATCGATCCGAAAGCAGAAGAAGGACTGCAAGGATGCCGGGTTCGTTCCTCTGAGAAAGGTTTCTACGATCGGTAGCGGTAAAGGTTGCGAAGCAGAATACCGGTTGGTGGGTCAACTCGGATCCGGTGGAACGGGAATCGTTTACCAAGCTCACCAGCGAGCTATCGATCGAGAAGTTGCCATCAAGGTGCTTCGCGACCATTTGGCGGTCGACCCAACCTCGAGAGACCGTTTTCTCAGTGAAGCGCGTGTCATTGGCGGACTCGATCACCCCAACGTCATTGCACTGCATGAAGTTTGCGTCGATCAAGATGGCGGTTTGTTCTACTCAATGAAGCGAATTGATGGAGCGAGTTGGGATCAACAAATCAAAGAGAAATCGGTCAAAGAGAACGTCCAGATTCTGACTCGCGTTGCCGATGCAATTCGCTATGCACATTCGCGTGGACTCATTCACCGCGACATCAAACCAGAAAACGTGATGCTCGGGAAGTTTGGTGAAGTCCTACTGGCGGATTGGGGATTGGCGGTCCAGCATCAAGCGAGCGATCCGCTGATCGAACAAGAGGAGAGTTCGGCGCAGGCGAATCAACATACGATTGGAGGAACGCCTGCGTACATGGCTCCTGAATTGGCGAGAGGCGATTATCGACAGGTTTCGTTTCAAACCGACGTTTATCTTCTTGGCGCAATTCTATTCCAAATCAAAACTGGATATCCGCCACATCATGGCGAAACGTTACTTGAATGTATCCAAGCGGCTGCCAAAAACAAAATCCGTCCGACCAACGTGAAGACGGAACTGCTAGAGATTTCGATGAAGGCAATGGCGACCGATCCAGCCGATCGGTATCCAAGTGTGGAAGCATTCTTGGCAGCGATCCATCAACAACGTGAACATGAGGAAAGCACGCGACTCGTCAAGCGTGTCGAAGACCATTTGACGACGGCGACCGCAGAAAATCATTACGAAGCGTTTCGTGTGTCCGGCGCACTGCTGGCCGAAGCACTGGAGATTTGGCCGGAGAATCGCCGCGGCTTGGAGGTCCGAGATCAGCTGAACCTCGAATTTGCTCGCGTGGCGACGGAACAAGGCGACCTCGATTTGGCATTGTCGCTCTTTGAAGCCGCCGGACATGGCACGAGTGAACGGGCGGTACGCGTACGACGGGAACGTGATCTGCGGCTTGAAAACCGAGAGAAGGAATCCCGCTATAGCGTCTTGTTTACCCAGTCACCCGAGGCAGGGCTATTAGTGAGACTGTCGTCGAGTCGTGTGATTGAAGTTAATCAGCAGTTCAGCGACTTGATGGGATATCGAGAAGACGAAATTGTTGGAAAGCTGATGTCCGAACTCAACGTTTGGGTTCTGGAAGAACAACGCGATGAATTGCTCTCTCAATTGGAAAAACATGGTCGGATCGATAACTTTGAAGGTGTGTTCAAGCATCGAAATGGAACGCGTATCGACGTGCTGATTAGTGGTCGAGTGACGACCTTGAACGGCGAAAAGGTTCTGCTGTCAAGCATTCGAGACATCTCACTTCGAAAGAAAGCCGAGAACGAACTTCGACAAAGCCGGCGTCGGCTTCGCGAATTGCAAGCCTTGGCGGGGCTAGCGACTTGGTCCTATGACGTGCACACGAAAGAGGTTGTTTGGAATGATGAAGCATTCGCATTGGCCGGTCGCAAGCCAGATCAAGGGGTCCCGAGCATCGATGAATACCTCAAATTGATTCATCCCGATGACCGCCGTCGAATGAAAGAAGCGATCACGCAAGCGATCAAGTCGGGTGCCGCCTACGAAATCAAGGTCCGCCAAAAAGGCGTCCATGACCGCTATCGGACGCTGATCGTCCGTGGCCAACCGATCTTCGATGAAGCGGGCAAGACGATCGAAGTCTACGGAGTGCTCATCCCACAAAAAGACGGATGATCAAATCATATCGTATGTGCTGATCGTGGCAAAGACTGATTTCTGCACCCCCGTTTTCCTTGATTCGCTATCCAAATCGAAAGAATGTTTGGAAGATTGACTTAAGCTTGGCACATTTAACGTATCGCCAGTCTTGTGTTTTTCAAATCGATGTTAAGGATGGATCCCGTTCGGTTGATTCAATCAACAACAGACAATCATACAACTAGAGCATTTTATCTCGAAAATGGGGTTAGATTCGTCACCTTACCGGATAGTCAACATTAGGAGCATTTTCCCTGACAGAACACCTTTCGTTGCTCTGTTTTTACTCGGCTCCAAGTTCACCCCTTTTTTCAAAAGGCTTATCCATGAAAACTTTTGCAGGTATTTGTTTGTTGGTTGTCTGTTGCGGCTGCAGTGATGGAAACACGACCAGCATGGAAGGCGTTGAGCAAGATGAAATTGCCGCTTATGTCGAAGCGAACCCCAATGTCGATGCTGGGCTAGACGAAATCGATGAAACCGACGATGGAACGGGGAATTGAGTCTAGCCATCTTTCTTGCCAGTTGAAACTTCAACCTCGGCGATGAGTGCAAGTTCATCTTTGAGATTTACCACTTTCTGCGAACCTATCTAGGGATTCGTTTTACTCACTTTTTGAAGCAATTTATCATGAAGAAATCGAAATCGTTTCGCGGTTTCACACTTGTGGAACTGCTTGTTGTGATCGCCATCATTGGTGTGTTGGTTGGATTACTTTTACCTGCGGTTCAAGCCGCGCGTGAAGCCGCCCGGCGGATGAGCTGCAGTAATAATGTCAAGCAGCTTGGGCTTGCCCTTCATAATTATCACGCCGCCTTTAAGCAGTTGCCTGTGCAGGCGTGGGGCACCTATGACACATGGGGGGTTGCGCAAGCGAATACCGATGCTGCGGACGTTCCCAGGTCGAGCAATCAGCTAGAACTGAGTTGGCTCGTCGGTTTGACTCCGTTCTTTGAGCAACAGGCTTTGTGGGAACAAATTAGCAATCCGCTTGTCGATCCGATCAGCGGCAATATCTGGCCGCCAATGGGGCCGAATCCGCGGCGAACGCTCACCGCTCATAGCGTTGCCCGGTATGAGCCGTGGTTAGCAAACATCTCTTCCCTTCGCTGTCCTTCGGACCCTGGCGTTGGGATTCCCTCCCAAGGCAGGACCAACTACGCATGCTGTATCGGCGACGCCGTGAGAGAAACCCATGCCGGACCATTGAACGACCGTGGTAACAGTAATGGTAAGGAGGCCGACGTAGCAGCCTCATGCCGAGGGGTATTTGTTGCCCGCAAGACAATGAAATTTCGTGGTATTCTTGATGGCTTGTCCAACACGATCTGTGCCGGTGAAATCATTACGGATTTGGGCGATAATGATGTTCGCACGCGGGGAGTCAGACGAACAGCAGGGCCCTCGATATGGAATGATGTTCAAAAGTGCGAGCGAGGACGAGATCCAACGCGTCCACAATTTTGGCTTGCCACGCTGCCAGGACAAATCGCCTTTTATGGCAATGCCGAACAACGCCGTGGCTTCCAATGGGCTTTGGGTCGACCTTACTTTACCGGGATCACTACGATTTCACCGCCAAACGATGAAGTGTGTCTGCAAGCCAATCACATTAATGTTGCAAACGCGCCACCTAGCAGTCGCCATCAAGGCGGTGCTCATGTGCTGATGGCCGATGGAGCGGTTAAGTTTATCACGGACTCCATCGAAGCTGGCAACCAGCAAAGCAGGACCGTCCAGCTCGCCGGGGGTGTAGCACCTGGGTCCGAAAGTCCTTATGGGTTATGGGGATCGCTCGGAACCCGAGCAAGCAAAGAGACGATTGAGACGGAGTTTTAGCCAAGGCGGGATCGGATAGCCTCGTCGATCCAATCTAGCAATCTAACAATGCAAAGCGAATTTTCTAAACGAGAATCTGGGCCGGAACTGGACACCGCAGGCGGTCAAACACCGGTCTTTGGACATCTAGTACGTGCTCAGCCTCGTTTATTTGCTTATGCACTTACGCTACTTCCCGATTTGGATGCGGCACATGACGTACTCCAACAAGCCAATTGCAAACTGCTCGAGAATGCGGAGAAGTTTGAAGCAAATCGCGAGTTTTTGCCCTGGGCATGCGGTGCGATCCGCAATGAAGTTTTGGCCTACTATCGTGATCGTTCACGGGACAAGCATGTCTTTAGTATCGATTTCGTCTCAAGGATTGCGGAACCAGCTGAGCATTCACTTGACGATGATTGCCACCAAAGTTCGCTCAAGGTATGTTACGAGAAATTGACCGATCACCAACGAATGCTAATCGACATGCGCTATGGTGCGGAAGGTTCGGTGGCGAAAATGGCTCAGCAGCTTGGTCGTCCGCCGTCCTCTATCTCAACATCGTTAACGAAGATTCGGCGTATTCTTGAAGACTGCGTTGGACGTGTTGTGGGATCACCTGAATATGAATGAAGAAGAATTTCGTCAATTACTTGATACGCTACTCGATGGCGACTTGAGCCCTGAAGAGGGCGCGGCGATGGAGTCGGCGATTTACGAAAACCCCGATTTCCAACGCCTCTATCTTGAGGCAATGAAGACGCATGCTAGTCTGGCATGGCCACGGCGTTGGCCAGTCACCGATTTTGCAAGTCTTCCTGAACCTTCATCACCAATAGCTCTCAAACGTAAAACGAAGCGATCGCTGCAGTTAGCGGTGTTGGCCTGCGCTGCTGCATCAGTTCTGTTTTTGATCGTTCATCAAATGCAAAGCTCGTCGAAACAAGGCTTGTCAAAAAATGATCAGCGGGCCGAGGTCGCGACAACTCCCGATAAACGAAGCGACGTTGCAGTATCGCAGCAGCCAATGGACTCCGATAGGCAGTCAAGGGAGACCAACCGATCACTTGTCGGGGTCATTAGCAACACTGCCAACGTGGAATGGAGAAACGGATTAAGTCGGTCGACTGGATCGGCCCTGCGTCAAGGATGGCTTCGCATTGATTCAGGTATGATCCAAATCGATTTTTTTGGTGGAGCTAGATTGGTGGTCCGTGGGCCTGCCGAGTTGCATCTGCGTTCCTCCTCCGAAGCTTTACTTCGATCAGGTGAGGTGACGTGTTACGTCGGAGAACTCGGACGAGGCTTTCGACTGCTAACCGGCGATAGTGAGGTGATCGATCTCGGCACGTCGTTCGGTATGCGAGTTTTTCCAAACGAGAAAGCAGAGGTGCATGTCTTTGAAGGAAAAGTCGCGATTCGGCAAAAATCAGAGGACATACCCATCGAGTTTTCCGAGAAGTCTGCGGTCCGTTTCGACTCCGATCGCTTGAGTCCCGTGGAGTACTCCGAAAGTCGGTTTCCCGGGTATCAGGACTTGCAAAGCGAGCGAGCGTTGAAGTCGCAGCAGAAGTATGAGACCTGGAAAATGTACGCGGAAAAATTGTCGAATGATCCATCCGTTCTGGTCTACTACACGTTTGAGGATCAGCGGGCTGATGACATCGAAGTGCTGAACCGTTCGAAATCGAAAATGATTGGCTCACAAGGTGCGATCTTGGGAGCGGCGTGGGACGAAGGACGCTGGCCAAGCAAAGCCGGCCTACGGTTTCGAGATCGAAATGATCGTGTCTTGTTTCGAGTCCCTGGCCAGCACGAAAGCGTCACCTTTTTGGTTTGGGCGCGACTTGACGCGTTGATGGGTGAACGTACAGCATTGCTGATGTCGGAGTATCCGAGTCGATGGATTCTTAATGGATCGATGCAAAGTAGTGAACTCGCCGAGACAGCTGCACTCCACGCCAACGCACCTGTTAAGATGTGTCGATGGACACTCGATAGCGTAGGCCGTCCTACGTTTAATGTCGGTTTCGAGCAGCATCCTACATCAACGATTGAGTGGGATTCCTACGTGTCCCCCAATTCGGTTGCGAAAAGACGTGATTGGGGTCACTGGGCGTGCTTGGCGGTAACCTACGACACAGTCAGCAAGAAGATTGTCCACTATCAAAATGGAAAACCTATCCAATCGATGGACATCGATCGCCCCGAACCGTTGTTTCTTCAATGCATGGAACTCGGTAATTTGAGCACACCAACGATACGGACACGAAGCGACGTTGATTTCCGATTCTACGGTGCCATTGATGAAGTGATGATTGCCAAACGCGCCTTCAAAGCGCACGAGATCGCCGAAATCTATGAAGTTGGCAATAACCTCCAGTAGTGCATCGGCCCTGAGAAACAGGGCATGCGGTTGGCGGATTCAACTTTTCACTCGAGAACGTCGCGGTTTTATTCGCGCTTTGATTGCCGCCTTTCTCAAGGACGGTGCGATGGTCGTTGAAGACTTTAGCAAGCTGCTAAACACGTCAATCGCCATACCGTTTCCAATTAACTCTCCAACGAAAATCGGTAGGGGAGTCATAAAGACGGATTTGCGGACCATGGAGCTCAGAATTTTCGCGATATAGAAAAACCACGTAGGTTTCCCAGATTGGTCTACGAACCATGCATTTGCAAATCTGCCAACCCGCAAGAAGAAATGGTCAGCCCGCATCACCGGCACAATCGAAATCATCGTTCTTTTTTCACAAGCTGGCACTAGGTTAAGCCCCCCGCCCGACTATTGTAAATGGCGACCTAAATAACCCATACTACTTTTCTGCAACTGTTGAGGACTCCAGCGATCGCTTTTCCTAGTCGCCGACGATTTCGTTGTATTAGCCAATCATTCTTTGGCTCGGTAGCCGTGAGGGAAAAGAAATCGTCAAAACGGAGAAGTTTTCGAACTCAATTGGAACAACTCGAAGATCGTCGTTTGCTGGCTGCCGATCCTCTACATGCCCTGGTTGCAGCCGAGACGACTGAAATCGCTATCGTAGGTCAGCAGCTTCAGATCAGCGACATCGACGTCATGGGTACCGAATTCGACGACGTCTTAATCATCACGGCGACGTCGGAAGATTCGGCTTCGTTTCAGCTGGTAAGCGATGGGGTAGAAGGACCAAGGATCGAGTTTAGTGGTGCAAGTCGCTTGACGTTCTCGGGACTCGGTGGCGACGATATCTTACGAATTATCAATCCCGCCGAAGGACTATTCCGTCCCACCGGTGGGATCACCTACAACGGCGGCGATCAAACAAATGCGGATACGCTGGAAGTGCTTGGGGGGATCGCAGACCAAGTCGAACATGTTTTCTTGAATGACAACGATGGTTCAATATCATATGACGGTGGAACCGATCCGATCATCCGCTACACCGGCTTAGAACCGGTCACCGATACGATCACCGCGACCACCCGAACTTTCACCTTCACCGGCGGTGCCGAAATGATTTCGCTCGGCGATGGTGCTGCCGCAGCCGACGGACTGAACCAAATCGACTCGACGCTTGGTGAAAGCGTTCTGTTCCTGAGTCCTGCCTTGACTCTACAAGTCAAGGCGGGAACGGGCGACGACACAATCAATGTGACTGCTCTCGATTCACTCTATGCCGCATCCACCATTCTATCCGGCGGTACCGATAACGATACATTGACGATCACCTGAGCAACATTTGATACAAGCGACCAAGGGCGAGGCTTAGAATTACAAGAGATTGAAACCGCAGCCATCACAACGACGACGATCACCGATAACACGGTGGATGGACCCGGCGCTGGCTTACTGATTGATGGCGGTGACGTAACGATCACCGACTCGAACATCACCGAGAATATGACGACCGCTGGGTTTGACGGCGGCGGAATCTATCAATTGGCGGGTACACTATCGATCAGTGGAACGACGATTGCCGAAAATATGGCTGCTGGAGATGGTGGCGGTCTCTTCGCAAGCGTGGTGACGTTGATCGTTGATGCGTCAACGATTCGATCGAATGTAGCCAGTGGTGCGGAGGGTAGTGGGGGCGGTCTCTACCTCGACGCGGGAACGTTGTCGGTTTCCGATTCATCGATCACCGAAAATCGAGCCAACCGAGCGGGCGGTGGCATCGAAGTGGTGGCAGGCACGACGACGACGTTGACTAACGTCGATTTCCTTCGTAATAACGCGGGCGTCCTTCCTGCGGTTGCAAACCCTGGCAACGGCGGTGCTTTGCATGTGACCGGCAACGCAAACGTGACGATCGTTGGCGGAGTTGTGATAGGCAATGCGGCAAGAGAGGAGCGGAGTTTTCAACGCGGGCGGGACGCTCAACATCTCGCAAAACGCGATCATTCGAAGTAATGTTGCAAACGGAACCGCTGGCAACGGTGGCGGTATCTTCAATGACGCAATGGGATCATTAAGCATCACCAACTCAACAATCGATTTGAACCAAGCCAATCGTGCGGGTGGAGGTGCCTTCAACAGCGCGGGAACTCTCACGCTAGATGGTGTCACCCTAACTAACAACGTTGCCATTTCAGGCGATGGGTCGGGTGGTGGAGCGTTCAACGATCAAGGCACAATGAACGTTCTGAACTCGACCATTAGCGGCAACGATTTGTGCGCACTCACCTATCTTCGTCCGAGTGGATCGATTGTCAATAACGACTTCGGCGTAAACGTGAGCGGCAATCTTTGCCCGTTGCTGGGAACCGATAACGATGATGTCATCCGTGTGACCAACAATACGATTACGATCAATGCGGATTCGTTGTTCTACGATGACGAGACACTCGGCAGGATATCCATCGAAGCAGGAGCTGGCGACGATCGATTCGAAATTCGCTCGACTGATGCCGACAATCCGATCACGGCTGATGCGGGAGCAGGAGACGACGTGGTTCACATCTCGTCGGATGCCCCAGCCGACGCAGGAACGCTCAATGGAATCCTGGGCGATATCGATGTGATTGGTGTAACTCATGAATCGGCTGACCAAATCACCGAAACGGCAACGGGTCGACGATCACCGACCGAGAATGCCTCGGTGTCAACCACGACGACAATCGGTGACATGCTAATCATTAGCGATAATTCCGATGCTGGCAATAATGCCTATACCTTGACAGCCAATACGTTTCAGCGAACCGGCCCGGTGGCTACTGGGGTAATTACCTATCAAACGACAGAGACGATCGACATTGAAACCGGCAACGGAAACGACGTCGTTTCGATTTCATCGACGGCTGCGAATGCTCAAGCAACGATTCGATCAAGCGGTGGCGATGATGAGGTGAATATTGTTAGCACAGGAACGGACAGCATTCTTCGGCTTGACACAGAGAACGGTGCGGATCGTGTCAAAGTTGAAACGACTGGTGTAGGCACCGAGTACATTCGTGTCGACAGTCTAGCCGGTAACGATCCAATTTCGAATCAAACCAATGCGATTAGCGTGCTCAACGGTGGCGAGGGCATGGACGTGATGCTTGGCGGCAGCAGTGCCGACGCGCTCACCGGTGGTGCGGGCGTTGACAAGTTGTTTGGTCGCAATGGCAATGACGTTTTGTTCTCAGAGCGTGAATTTGGATCGGATCCGGATTTTGTTACCAATGGTGAGTTACTTGATGGTGGCGGGCAAGACGATCTAAATCCGGGCGATGTATGCATTCAAATCGGACTCGATTCCGTCCGCAATTGCGAAGTATTGGGAGATGGGGGCGCGGAAAAGGATGTGCTGACTTGGCTTCGCGCAAAAATCGTTCCCCTCGATGCAATCTCGTTTGCTGAAGATAGCGTCCAACTCCAACCGTTTGGCCCTGTCCAATTCCCTGCTCCTGAGTTAGAAGCGACTACCGAGCCGAGTTCACTGTCCGAAGCCGCACCTTCGAACCTGATTGCCAATCCCAATCTGGCTCAAGGTGAACGAAGTTACGATGTGAATCGTGATGGAACGATTACAGCGCTCGACGCAGTGATCGTTATCAATCGGATGAACGGTTCAGGTGCGAATGAAATCGATGCGGAATCGGGGCTTTCTGCCAACGATCGGCAACGAGAAGATGTGGATGGCGATGGCAAGGTATCGGCTCTCGATGCATTGTTGGTCATCAACATGTTGAATGAACGTGATCAGCCGACTGCACCAGTGGCAGAGGGAGAATCGACATCGGTCGCGACACCATCTAACCAATGGGCCGCTTCGGTCGATCAAGCGTTTCAAACTGCGAACAATTGGAACGATGATGAAGATGTCGAAGACGCGTTCGGTATAGCGATATTATTCTAGGCACTCGCTGCGTTATCTCGCCGCGCAAGGCTTTTTCGCGCCATTGTCGCTCCGCACTCCGAGCGGATGGCGTCTTCAGCCTGGCGATCGAAAGCTGGGCCGAGCCAATCCGAGAGCGCTGCGACCCTCGGAGAGCTGAGCGACATTAGCGATAGCCAGCTGTCCGATTTCCTGTAAGATACGGTGCCGTCGAGCGAACGGCCGTTTAGCGAATCACCACTCGCCTCATTTAGACAGCAACCATGGAGGCTGAATCATGGCAAAAAAGAGGAAGTTACGACCGCACCCGCGTCGTCGAGGAGCGTCACAGCGAACGAGGACTCCCAAGCGGGATGTCTACATTGAATCGGATTTACAATTTCCCGCCGCCGATGCGGGAGCCGATGGTGAGCTATCGGAAGAAGACGCATACGATGTCGCGTTACGGATGCACCCCGATTTCTTGGAATGGCAAGACGGAGCCGATTTGCCGGAGGAATTTACGGATTCGAACGGCAATGTTTGGAGTCCTGAAATGCACTTGCAAATGCACGCTTTGGTTGAACGTCAATTGTCGATGAACGAACCAGTGGGAATTCGAGATCGAGCCATTGAGTTGGAACAGCGTGACGAGCTGCATCCTCACGAGATCCGACACGTCTTTGCCGCTGCAATAGCCACGCAACTTTGGGAGATGACCCAGGAGAACAAACTTTTCGACGAGCAACGCTATTTTGAACTGATTGCAGAGCACTACGACGAATTCTTGACCGCGTTGTCGTAGCCAACATGCTCCGTTTTGGACGGAACGTTTGACACGTCAGCTCGACCTGCGACGACATCGAGATAGCCATCCGAAAGCGAACGCGGTGATCGCCAAGGTGGTCGAAGGCTCCGGAACAGCAAGCACGCTTCGCAAGGCAACGTCGTTCCCGTCACCCGCTTCGTCATCTAGCATGAACCAATGGGTTTGACCGACATGCATTTGGGAAGCCGTTAAGACACTCGTCCGCGCCATGTCGTCTTTTTCCCGACGATCTTTTGCACCAATGCAGTCCACTGGATCGCAATAAAAATGACGATTGAAACACTGTGCATCATGACGCCGATCCACGGTTGCCTCAGCGATTTTGCCGCCACAAACCTTGGGACATGAGAAACAACAACCGCAGCGGTTGCGATAAAAATCCCTAGCGTTGACTTAGCAGTAATTGCCAACACCAGTGCAATGATTGGTAATACGTTCGCTCCGATGAACAAGATGCTAAATGGAACGATCAAGATCGGACTGGCGATTCCTTCGGTAGCGTTTTTTAATAGTCCGCGAATGACCTCTTTGCCACTTCGGTACATTCGACATCGCGCCAAGTCCGTCCCATCCACAACGTCCGTCACTAAATTGGCTTGTCGGTAGATTCGCGGCAGCATTAGTCCATCATGACGCGATGAACGAATCGCTTGATGAGTTCCCGCGGTATGATAATCGGTTTTTCTTGTCAAAAACAGTTGGCCGCATCCAGCCGCATACGCTGGCGACTTGCTCGTCCGCATCCGCACAAACGGAAGAAAGGCTAACAGTACGTAGTGCATCAGCGGGATCAGTAGTTTCTCGAGTATCGTTCCAGTCTCTTGATGGGGAAACGCACTCAACAGAGCGACGTTCGTGTTTCGCAATCGGTCGACTAGTTTTTCTACCGCCGTATCAGACAATCGAACGTCCGCATCGAGAAACAGCATCAAGTCATAATGAGCTTCATTGGCTAATAAGTAGCAAGCGTGCTGTTTCCCATTCCAATGTTCAGGTAACGGTTTCCCCATCACACAGCGGCAACGCGAATCCGATGCCGAGATTCTTGCAACGAGGTCTGCTGTCGCATCGTCGCTATGATCGTCGAGAACGACAACTTCAACCTTAACGCCTTGGCTTTTCAAGACCGATTCGACGCATTCGGTAATCGATCCTTCTTCGTTACGAGCTGGTATCAGAACCGAGACACTCGCTACATTTGAATCGTTTGAGGCATGTGGCCGAAACAAAAACAAAGGCAAGTTTCGAAGAAAGGTGGCGGCTGGAATCGCTGCGAAAAACAGCCCGATGATGGCCAGAGCAATGCTTGTTGACATCATTCGAACTGTTTTCCATGAGACGCCTTGAAACGTTGGCCCGTCAATATCGCTCGAATTCGACGCATGGAATCGTAAATTGGGCCGCTGCCTTTCTTACCCGACAGCAGATTTCGAAACGGTTTCGAATCACGCAAAATGACCAATGCAGCCAACTCGGCTTGCGTTTGCCGTAGTGTAGTCGTCAAACGCATCTGCCACTGTTCCTTCGTCATTTGGCGAGAACTTGCGAGTTCGATAGGAGTTCCCATTTTACAGAGGGCCTCGGGCAAACGCTCTTCCCAAAACGCGTATTCTAACGCCATCGGGACGACAAAACCGCTATCGAGACGGCTGCATAGGTGAGCAAGACCGGGCATGAACGGAGCACTTTGGTCACGAACGTCTGAAAACCGTCCCTCCGGTGTAATCCATAGCACCGTGTTGGGTGCCGAAACAATCGCTCGACTTTGCTTCAAAAAGGAACTCGCGCCGCGGGTCGAACTGAGTGACACTCCGTAGAAGCCCAACTTCTTAAACACCTGATACTGCTCAAGTGCCTCGGCATCGATCGGAGCGTAGAATTGGCGCCCTGAGAATCGATGGCTGTTGAAAAAATGCACCAGCAAGGGGTCCCACCATGAAGGATGGTTGCAGTAGAAAATCAATGGTTGGTCTTTAGGGAAGTCGAAATTCCAAACGTCGTTATCAGCAACAGCAACGCTGTGGAAATGCCGCCGCAAATAGCTGCGGATGAAGACGTGAAAACCGTTTTGTATCCAATGAGAGACCGGGGGCGGTTCTGGGAGGGAAGCCGAGCGTTTCATGGTTAGCGCTTTGCTGACCTTGCCGAGTCTTGGTCCAACGAATCGGCTGCAATCCAACCGCTCATCAAAACCATTGGCATGCCAGGTCCGGGATGCGCCGCGCCGCCGGCCAGATAAAGGCCTTCGAAATCGGTCCGCCGGTTCGCTGGTTTGAACGCTCCCAAAAATCTTCCATGACTGGCCAATCCGTAGATTGCACCGTCAAGGACGCGGTAGCGATGGTGAATGTCTTCAGGGGTCAACGCGGATTCATAGACGATCGCATCGCGGATGTTTTCCATTCCACCCGTTCGTTCCAATTTGTCGAGAATCGTTTCACGGTAGGTGGGGAGCATCTTTTTCCAATCGTGATTGCTGCGCAGATAAGGCGTGTGGACCAAAACGTAAAGAGCTTCACAATCAGGTGGCGCTACCTCTGGCTCGCTGATCGCGGGAGCACAAACGTAAGCACTTGGATCGGGTGCCGGTTCCCCTCTTTTGTAGATGAAATCGAACTCTTCTTCCGGATCTCGAGAAAAGACAAAGTTATGGTGCAACAAGTGTTTGTAGCGGCGATTGAGTCCCAGGTACAACACGACCCCACTACATGCTGCTTCATAACGATTTTTTCGTTCGAACTTTTCGGACTGCGGCGTTCCGTCGAGTAGTTCGCGATAAGTCCGAACTGCATCACAATTGCTGACGACCGCCGTCGCTCGGATGGTTTCGCCATTGGCCGTGACGACACCCGTGACGCGTCCATTTTCAGACGTGATCCGCATCACATCGGCGCCGCATCGCATCGTCACACCAAGTTCAAGTGCCAATTTTGTCAGTGCTTCGGGAACCGCACGCGTCCCACCGACTGGATACCAAATGCCTTCATCGGTTTGCATGTGAGCGATACCGCAAAGGACCGCTGGCGATGCGTAGGGGGAAGATCCTACGTATTGGGTAAAGTGATCCATCATCTGGGCGACCCGTTTTTCGGGCACATGGGAACGAACCACCGATGCGACACTCTTGCCCATCTTTAGTGACATCACATCTTTCAAGACGGCGGCTGAAAAAGCACCCCCGACGTCCATCGTATCGCGGATGCCGCCGATTGATTTCCAGAAATAAAACCGGTCGGAAACACCGTGCAGCTGCTCGCTCATTTTCAGGAACCGGCGATAGCCGTCGGCGTCTTTTTGCGAAGATGTAAACTTGACAATGTTTGCGGTCATCGAATCGACGTCGGAAACTAGATCGAGGACGTTGGCTTGTTCATCAGCCTTGCGATCGCCCGAACCGTCGTTGCCAGACTCGAAAAAGCATCTCCACTGGGGGTCCAAACGAATCAGTTCGAGGTAGTCATCGATATCGCGGTTCGCTTCTGAAAAGACTCGCTTCAGAACGCTGGGGAGGGTCAAAATGGTTGGCCCCATATCAAAGCGATAACCGTCTGCATGGAGAACGGCCGCCTTGCCCCCAAACCAATCGTTCTTTTCGAGGACCGTGACGGCGTGACCACGAGCGGCCAACACACAGGCAGACGCCAAGCCCGCCAAACCGCTGCCGATCACGATCACCTTCTGAGGATTCTTCTTTGTGTTTTCGGGCCCAGTGTTTTCGGGCCCAGTGTTATCGGGCCCAGTACTATCGGGCCCAGTACTATCGGGCCCAGTACTATCGGGCCCAGTACTATCGGGCCCAGTACTATCGGGCCCAGTACTATCGGGCCCAGTGTTATCGGGCACAGCTTCAGCGATTGTATTTTTGTCGGTAATCATAGGGGTATACTCGTGTCCAAACGGATTGATAAGGCGATCTCCACTAGTTTAGCGACAGGCCAAGTAGCCGAGAGACGCTACGACGATTTCCAGACCAAACCGGCATCACCGAGGCGTTGTTCGGTTTCTCGCATCAATTCATCTTCCTCCGCTTCGCTGTCGGCGACATAGGTCACACTGAATCGCAGGAACGACCCGGCGTCATCCCAAGGCACGGTGACGATTCCAAATTGCTCGATCAAATAGCGAGTTGCGTCTTCGGCTTTTGCAAACGTTTCCCCACCATTGGTTCTCGAAGGTGATTTTGCATAAAGGAAATAAGTACCGCCAGGCATTTCGCAATCGAACCCGCACCGTTTGAGTGAAGCGACCAATTTCTCTAATCTTCGCTTATATTTGGCCTGAATCCGCGTCGGAATGGAATCGTCATCGAGAGCCGCAGCAGCCGCTTTTTGCGTCGCCATGAATTGGCCGCTGTCACTGTTATCCTTGACATCGGCGAAAGCGGACACCATTCGTTCATGCCCACAAACGAACCCCATTCGCCAACCGATCATGTCATACCCCTTGCTCATCGAGTGAACTTCAACACCAACATCGATCGCTCCAGGAATCTGTAGAAAACTGAGCGGCGGGCCGTCGAACGACAACATGATATGAGCTGCATCCTGAACGACAACGAACTGTTTCTCTTTCGCCAACGCCACGACTTTTTCGTAAAATTCACGAGTCGCCGTCGCGCCGGTTGGCGAATTCGGGTAATTCAGAACTAACATTTTCGTGCGGCGATAAATGTCGTCGGGCACCGCATCTAAATCGGGTAAAAAACCGTTTTCGGCAAGCAGCGGCAACTTGAAAACCTCGCCACCGTAGTAACGGGTGTGAGTTCCGGCGACGGGGTAGCCAGGCACCGTCATCATCGTCACATCGCCTG
>JGI12210J13797_10296662_pt1 | contig 19850 bp, 13 predicted proteins | sample ElkSlonscriptome_3_FD_13797 | JGI IMG/M metagenome (IMG submission 13797)
CCCGATCCCTTGAGAAGAACCGGCTTGTTCATTATGACATTTTCCTTATAGGTGCCCGGGCCGACCAGAACGATGTCTCCGGCAGCGGCTAAATCGATGGCATCCTGCAAGGAAGTGGCGGGGTATTCGGACCCACCAGTTACTGGGCGTACGGTTAAACCGCTACAATCCGTGACGGTGAGTGTCACGCCGGTTTCCGATGTTTGCCCATTGGCTCGGTTGACCGCCAGTTGGTAATCATCCTGACTGATTCCACTGGCAATATCGAAAGTTATCAGAGTATCCGTCCAGTTTATATTGGACACACCAGTAATAGTGCTTAATTCCGCACCGTTTAATGTTACAGTACTGGCCACATCAGTCCCAAAACCCACACTCCTGGTGATGGTCGGATCGGTGCTGTTTACCGGATAGTCAGGGTTTCTCACATCTATCGTACCGCCTGACGGCGCATTGATACTCACCGTTACGGGTGAACCGAGATCTGAATCAGTACATACCAGAGGTCCTGTACGCGGAAAATCCGTAACAACGGAATCAATCACCGGTGTACCATCCTGGGGTGCCGTATCAAGCCGCACCTCGGCGGTGGTGAAGGCGGCAACCGGAATGATCGGCGTATCGGTATAGGTTGTAGCCCCGGGAAAGTAGTGCCATGTCCAGGGGGTGACCGTATAGTCCGGATCATAATATGGATCAAGAGAGCCATCGGCCATAAACGGGTCGTTGAGGACGATGGTGATCATATTGGGTGACACACCCGTGGGGGAGGCCACATTCACCGTGTAGGTGGATGGCAGCATGGCGTTATAGGAGCCGAACTCGTCAGAGTAGACGCGGACGATCTCGTTGCCCTGCCAGTCCTTGTAGGAGATGGGAATCCATGGTGGCGCTAGTTTTTCACCGAAAATTGGGCTTCCCTGGTTGAATTCCGCGCCGAGGTCGTTGTTGACAAAACCAACCGAACGTGCGGCCTTGGGTACCTGGGTGAGGACAAAGAAGTCAGCTGCAGCGTTGGCCCCTGAGTTCAAATTGACGGCCTTGAAATCACAGTATGGTTTCTGCTCACCAGCAAACGGTGCCTCTGTTGTGCCATCAAAGGAGAGAACACTGGCCACCGTATGCAATTGCCCCACGCATGTAGGTGGCAGCAGCAGCGGACTCGGTTCGAAAGGTATTCCGAAATCGACGTTCTTGTCCTCTTCCTTGAGCAGTTCATATCCTGGAGGAGTGACTGCCTCAACGATATAGCTTCCTGCATCGATTCCGTCAAAGGCGTAGCCGCCGTCAAAAACACCGGGGCGGACCTGGTTCCAGGTACCGAAGTTATCGGTACATTCATTGATTGGTCCAAGGCCAAAATCCGGCAGGTCTTGGATACAGCCGCTGGGTTGATTATCATCCCAGCTGTCCGTGGTGGTGACCTGCAGGGCGTCATTCATACTAAATCCATCACTTAGAACATCAATATCTTCCGGCCCAGGAAAAGGCGTAGTGTCTCGAAACGGATAGTTGTCAACGTCGGCAAGCTCTATCTCACCATTGCCGTCAAGATCATCTATGATGCCGTCGCTGCCCGGAGCTCCGGTGGCATTAATCACCTCGTCACGATAGAGGTTTACCTGGACGCGGGGGACGCCGGGTTCCCATGGCTCGGCTGCGGCGTAGCGGGGATCGTCTTCGGCGCGGGTGACGGCATAGAAAACCATGCCTGAAATACCGCCGTTCTCGCCGTCGGCGTAGTGTTTCTTGCCCCATTCAATGAGGTTTGCCTGACCGAGGAAGAGATGCATGGCCTGGGTGAGAACCGGGCCGGTCTCCGTGCGCCAGAACGTATCGCCGTAAAGGTTGAACGGATCATTAGGATCCTGCATCTGTGGATTTTTGTTGCCGAGGGCAGGCCAGCCCGGGCCTGGAATAGGACCGCCGTCGTCAATGGCCGTCGTCATGCCGGTTGCCTTGAAACGGGCATAATCAACCTCGACCACCAGCCACTTGAAAAAGGGAAAAACCTCGTCGAAGGGAACATATCCTTCGAGATCGGTGGGGAAGGCCTGATAGATGGTGCCGTCCCTGAAACGAAGGTTGACATTCTGTTCGGGGATGCCGGTTTCACCGTCATCACGGAACCCATCCTCGTCCTCGTCATAGAAAACATAGTTTTCCAGTGTTCCAAACCAGCGGAAGGTAAGGACGTTACCGAGATCAACCGCCTCGCCTGTTCCACTGGCACCTGCCGGCACAGTGACGGTATGAATGCCGAAAAGGGTGTCGAGGTATTGGTCCCAGGTTACCAGCTGATAGGTTCCCGGAGGAACATCAGGAATGGTGAAAGAGCTGTCGGCATTACAGCGCGCGGCGTATTTACCGGCGTTGAGACCGCCGTTTACCACTCCTGGAAAGGCGATCGTTTCATTGAGGCCGACCCAGCAGTTGGGGACGGAGATACCAGGGTAATAGCCCTGGAGATCGGGCGGCTTGGAGAAATGGTTCATTCTCAGCGTTCCGGAAATGGATCCGGTAGCATTTGGCGGAGCAGTTTGGTTCCACTCAAGCGCGCTGAAGGACTGGCCTGAGACTTCGGATGCTCCAAGTGGGCTGACCTTGACAAAGCCAATAAAAACATGGTTGAAGCCGGTACCAAACCCTTCAACGAAGAGCTCAGGTTCGTTGGCTTTGACCCAGGCGTCAACGGTCGGGGTTCCTTCGATGGTGGCGGTCTGTGACCAGCTGATCGCACCACCGGTATCATCAAGATTCGGCGGGATGATGACAATACCGTATTTGCCGGGAACCAGATATTTGATAAGCACTTCGCCGACATCGAGGTCATAGGGGTTGTCACTGGGTGTTCCGCTATCAAATTGATCCTGGGTCAACGTGGTGATGACCCCTGTACCCAGCTGCGTGACATTGCCGCCAGTATCGTACCGTGTTCCCAGCGGGTTGCCGAAGGCGTCCTGGGATACCTGGCCGGCGGTATCGGAGAGGATTACCGTGGCGCCGCCAAGTCCCTGCTCTCCGGTATCGAAAACATTGTTAATGGGATTGTGATCGACGAATGCCAGTACCGAAATCTGCGCTGTCGGTATGGGGTTCGAGTTCACGGTCACCGTAACCGTTCCGTCGTTTTCAACAACCGCAGGGGTGACCACCGCACCGCCGTTGGAGTAACCGGAAACTTGGATATCATTCGGCAGAATGCTGATAAAATACTGCTTGGTGTCATCCAGGGTTGAACCGTTGATATCCTCAGTGATGGTGGCGCTTGCGGCTGCTGCCGAACCCTGGTTGACGACAGGGGCGTGGCTCTTGTGAATGTCTGTTGAAATTGACACCAGCACCGAAACACCGGGGGCGGTCACATTGGTGTTGTCCTCCTCGAGCAGCCAGCGGAAACCGCCTGTAATGGGAGTGCCGCTGTCATCGACGACATTTACCGTAAACGCCTGCGCATTGACGCCCAGCAATAAACAGGTGGCAGCCAGAACACACAGCAAGAGTGTCTTGGTTCTGCACCGCTTTTTCCTCATCGTGGTCTTCATAGTATCTCCTTCTTCATAGTATCTCCTCTAAGCAACCTTGAAACAAACTAAAAAGATTGAACTCTTTTTCATTGGCAAACAAAAAACCGTTTTTTGGGGACCCTTTCATTATGAGTAGTTGATCCTGGTAGATTTTACCCAGCCTCGATCCCATTCAATATGGTCAGTCTTTGGTCAGTTTTCCTACGGAAACAAAGGATAAATATTGGGATGCGGCATCGTTGAGCGTAACCGGAACCCTAAAATCCCAATGCGACAGGTTCGCCATCGCCTTTTTTCCCTTCGTGCGTTTTTTCCTCCCCAATTCTCTTATATCTTTGCTTTACAGCATGTTTTGTGTCTATATCTCCGTCCAGCAAGGCTTCCAGACCAAGCAGTACCGAGAGCGATGCTGAGTTTCTATAGCGATCGAAATCTTTTTTTGATCTCCACTCTTCCACAAGGTAAAGAATGTTGCCGTCGTCCAGGTCCTTATAAATATCGGCCCGGTTGCAGCCTGGGCATGTATTCATACCGTCAACAAGCTCGGATACCGTCTGGAAGATCTCTTTTCTGTTGTTTCCTAACCCATGCAACTCGATAATATATAAAATCATCCTGTTCGGTGCGTTTCAACGCAAACGCCCGCCCCCATTGGCAAAGGTTAGATATGAGAATGAGTATCAATTATTGTACCACTTTGTGGTAATTTTTTGTTATCCCTTAACCTCCTTTTTTTTTTACTAAAACAGTAAAATCCTATTTTGGAGAAAGAAATTTTTGCGGCCAAATACAGCCACGGGGCCAAATGCGACCGTGGTTGTTTCAGAATTTGTATTTTCTCCTCAATACGGTCTTCGTGAGGCGAGCGAGCCGACAAACTTTCTTTTAGCTACCGAGAGTTTTGGATTATATACATAATTCTGGGCATTGCCTCCTTGTGGCTTCAGGTAGTGACGGAGTAGGTAGTGACGGAGAAGTTTTTCTGATGACGTCATATACGGTGTACAGCAACTGCTGTATGGCTCATTGCCCTGTTTTCAGGACATTACGGGGAGAGGCTAAATATAGCCCTTTCCCGGAGAGACACTACCTGCTCAACAAAGAAGTTTTCCTGTTTGCCGTCATGGTTCTTTTTGCTCAAACCAGTGTGAGAGCCTTTTTCGCTGGTTTATGCAGCCACGAGAGTACTGGGCAGCTTAATGGTCAGGATACAATGGCCGGTGAGAAAACAATGCCGTTGATGACACGTATGGATCAGCACGAAAATTTTTCATGAACCTGTCAACATTTTCAATTACAGGGGAAAAAGGAGTGAGGTTAAGGCGGGAAAAGAAAAGCATCTATAATGCAGGTTTGACAATACCGTGCTTGGCCATACGGGCACGCAGGGTACCTCGCTGCAGTCCCAGGATTTCTGCCGCACTGTTCTTGCCGCTGATCTTCCAGTTGGTTTTCTCAAGCACTTTCAAGATATACTCTTTTTCCAGTTCAGCTAAAGTAGTGAATGTTGTTGTAGCTTCTCGGTTGGGCTTTAAAACATCAGGCATGTCAAGCTTTTCCGTGGTACTGTTGATGACAGCGCGCTCAATTATATTTCCAAGCTCACGGATATTGCCCGGCCAAGAATACTCTTGAAGCTTACTCATGACATCAGAGGGGATATTGGTGATCGATTTACCCTGTGATTTGCTGAATTTATCAATAAAAAATTTGACCAGTTGAGGGATATCCTCTTTTCTCTGCCTCAGTGGCGGGGCGCTTATCGGGTAGACGTTAAGTCTGTACCAGAGATCCTTGCGAAAAGTGCCTTTGCGAACCTCTTCTTCAAGATTCCGATTGGTTGCGACAATAACGCGCGCATCCACTGTAATGGTCTTTGAACCGCCGATCCGCTCAATCTCCCCCTCCTGGAGCACTCTCAGCAACTTGGCCTGCAGTTCCAGCGGCATTTCTCCTATTTCATCGAGAAATATCGTCCCTCTATGGGCAAGCTCAAAACGGCCGATCTTTCGCTCGTAGGCGCCAGTGAAGGATCCTTTCTCATGACCGAACAATTCACTTTCAATCAGACTGGGAGTAAGAGCGGCGCAGTTTATGGTCACCAGCGGCCGATCTTTTCTCCTGCTTGTCGCGTGTATAGCTCTGACAAACAGTTCTTTACCAGTCCCTGTTTCGCCCAGCACAAGCACCAGTGTGTTGGTGTTGGCAATTTGTTCAATTTTGAACAGGACATATTGCAGAGCATTGCTGTTGCCGATGATGCTCGCGTGGCTGTGTATGATTTCTATTTCTTTTTTGAGATAGTCGCTTTCAGCTTCAAGCTTTTCCTTGTACTCTTCGATCTCCTTCAGGGCTCGCCTCAGACCGATCTCCGAGTTCTTTCTTTTGGTTATATCCCGACTACTCGATCGTACGCCAACAAATTTGCCGTTCTTGTCAAAAACCGGCTGACAGGAGTGTTCGATCCACCGCTCACCGCCATCCGGTCCTATTATTCGAAATTGAATTTCATTTTGGGGTGGAGGATCATCGTCTCTGTTCACCAAGTAATGCCTGTGATCCCGCCATATTTTCCTGTCTTCCGGGTGGATTATTTTTTCAACCATCAGGGGGTCATCTAAAAATATTTCAGCCGGATAACCGGTAACCTTTTTGCAGGATGGCGAAATATAGTAATAACCGCCTTCCGGCTTTTCCCAGCACTCCAGGTCACAGGTGAAATCAACAATGGTACGGAACTTGAACTCAAGTTGACGGAGGCTGTTTTCAAGGTTTCTCCGTCGTGTTATCTCCCGCACCAATGCGATGGTACCGATATTTTCCCCTAGCGAGTTTTTCACTGTACTGACAAGGAGTTCTCCAGGAAAAACGGTACCGTCTTTTTTGCGGAAATCCGTCTCAAAAAAACCTTTTTCTCCCCTGTTCACACACCGGGCAATCTCCCGGTCCGATTGTGTGAAAAACTCGGACGATTTGTAAAGAGCTTCGGTGGATTCCCCTATCAACTCGTCCTCGCTGAAGCCGAACTGAGACTGCAGCGCTTTGTTGACAGCGAGAATTTTCAGCGAATTGTCAAGGTAAATGATGCCTTCGGGTAGTGCGTCAATAATCCATTGAAACCGGCCGACCATGTTCTCATAGGATTCCAGTTCATTTTTAATTGTTTCAATAGTTTGCCATGATCTGGTCGCTTGTTCGCCTTTCATATATCAAATTATACTTTTAGGAGAAACAGGTCATTGCGTTTTTATTGCACCATAGTCAGATTGCTTGCCATAATTATACCTATTAACAATATAGTGCTGATGAGAATGTTTGTCATTCCCATTATCAGCCATTTCCTTTCCAGTAGAAGGATCTGGTCCTGCAGCGTACGATGATTGAATGCGAAAAGAAACAATCCCGGCAACATGGCATACAACACACCTGTAAAAAGAGTAATGTACAGGGGGTAGCCAATGTAGCCGTAGTGATGCTGCAGCATGTCAAAGGGGCAATGGTGCGTGGGCATCTCATACACATAGACGGATATAAAGGAAATAACTGCTGCCATAGAAACGATTAAAAACACAGCTGCCACAATAAGAAGAAGAAGCCGTAAAACGTTTGTCCGCCAAAATATTGTGAGCAGGAAAAGCAGAAGCAACAGGAGTGAGAGGAAGAAAAAAATGATCATGGTCGGGAAATGAGGCAGAGCGGCAAGGCTGCTCGCCACCCCTCCGCTTTCACCAAAGAGAGATCCGCAGCAGGAGGTTATTATATCAGGCTCAAGACCTCCAAAATAGTCGACGAGCAGATATCCGTCAGCAGCTGCAATCGGCAATATAAAAAGAAGCAGAAAATACTTTCGCCTGACAAATGGGTAGTCTTCCGCCTTTTGGTCAATATGGTTTAAGGCCAGCCAGAAACCGGCCAGAAAAAAGAGCAGGATTTTTGAAAGCAGGGCAAGCCAACCCACCGGGTTGGCATTAAGGGCCCCTGTTGCGCACATGGCCCCGACAAAAAGTCCGTGTATATCATCGATTGTGAAAATAAAAAGAAATACGGCCAGGATATAGAAACCAAAAACATAGCTGACAAGCGTAGAAATCAGGTAGGTTTGTCGTTCGAGTCTAAGCTGTCTGGCAGAACTGCTTGTATAGTCCCATTGCCTGATGATTACGACGGCTACAGCAGAACCATACAGAAGCATGCAAAATGAGATGAACGTTCCAGCAATGAGCGCCAGAATCCCCGGATGAAGTATCACCGCTTCACCACTTTGCCGATTTTACCTTCCTCCATATACCCGACGGCGGAAACCATTACATTGTCATAGACGAAGGAATCATGGGTGGCGATAACGATGGTTTTCCCATCATCGTTGAGCTGCTGAAGGATTGCCAGGAACTCCTGAGCCAGTTTTCTGTCGAGATGGGCGGTGGGTTCGTCGGCTATGATAATTTCAGGTTCATTGATTAATGATCTGGCTATGGCAACACGCTGCTGTTCTCCTCCTGAGAGTTTGTTCACTTTTACGTTGAGCTTTTTTGTTATATCAAGCTTTTCTGCCACAGCCTGCGCCCGCTCCCGCACAGCCCTTATTCCCATATGTTCAGGAATAAGGGGGAGAAGAATGTTGTCGATAACACTCAATTCCCTGATGAGGTTGAAGTGCTGAAAGATAAATCCGAAACGTTTTCTCCGAATTTGAGCGAGGAACCTCTCCGGCAGCTTCGCCACATTTTTACCGGCAACGATAATATTCCCGGAGGTGGGGCGTGCCATGCAGCCCAGAGTGGAAAGCAGAGTTGTCTTGCCGGAACCGCTTGGTCCATGCAGCACCAGCACATCCTGTTTGTCCACCAGGAGACTGACAGAATCCAGCGCCACTATTTCATCCGGTTTGCCGGGGTTATATATTCTTGAAACCTGGTCGAGTTCGATGAGTGCCAAACGCGCTACCCCCTCATAACGGAATCGGGATCGGTGATCGCTGTTTTCCACGTTGGTATAACTGTGCTTGCCACATAGGGAACTATTGTGCAAAAAGTCATCAACCAAATGTGATACAGGGGAAAACTCGGCTCAATCTGGAACCCGGGAAAGAGCACAGACCAGCCGCGGATGACAGAACTGAGTATGACACCGTTAAACAATGCAATATGTATATAGGAAAGGATCAGTCCGGTAAGCAGGGACAGCAGAGAGAGTGACAACCCCTCCCAGAATTTCAGGGCAAGCACGTCGGCTGTGTCCCATCCGACAGCCTTGAGAATGCCGATTTCCTGCTTTTCCTCACCGCTGATACCGGTGGCTTTATCCCAGGCAATGATACAGAAGGCGATGACGGCTGCTGAGAAAACGGTGAGCATCATGCCGCTTCTCCAATTAAACACCATATCATAGGTTCTGATCAGCTCTCTCTTGGTGATGGGTCTGGTGTCTGGAAGGATTTTCTTGATCTTGGCGGCCACTGTCTGTATTTCGTTACTGTTAGGTACAGTGACCACCAAATCAGTTGCCTGACCATCGGGATATCCGAAGAACCGAATAATATCATCGTCTGTGAGAACCACAAGGTCGTTGGTCAGCAAACGTGACTCAGAACGAAAGATGCCGCTCACTTCATAGAGCACCCCAGTGTTTTTGCTGTTAACCAAAATGAGTTCCCCCGACTGGGTAGAGCCCCGCATCTCCGCAACACCCAGACCGATAGCGGATTGACCAGATTCCGCCGGAAGGTGACCGTCCAGCAATGTAAGGTTGGCTGTTGTACCGCCGGTACCGATCAAGGTGTAGTTTGCCCGGGTGAGGGCATCGTAATAATACCCCCAGTACCTTGGCTCGACTCCGGTGACCCCCCTGATTGCAGCTACCTCTTTGCGGTATTGCAGAGGGATAAGGTCGTGGCGGCCACCGATAACGCGCTGAACTATCAGATCGGGGACATCCTGGAGGATATAGGCGGTCTCTTCCTTTAAAGCATGGGTGAGACTCAGCACCGACGAAAGAATAGCTACAGTGAAGGAAAACATGGCCAATATAGCGAAATTTTTAAATTTCCTTCTTAAAAGAGCGGCAAGGGCAAACTCAAGAATTTTCAACTGTTTCATTGTGGTGTTTACTGCCGGTGGAATTGCGACGGAGGAGCCATTATTGAACCGGCCGGGAAATGATCGGGAGAGCCTGGAGAATCCTGGAAAGCCGAAAAGAAATCGGTTTGAGAGGGGTGCCTGGTATAGCGAGCCTCAGTCCAGAGAGCAAGATCGGTAAGTTTCATTTGGGCGGCAAGCTCTCTTTTTTCTATCAGAAGTGTATGGTCGGCAGCGGCAACAATTCCGCTCCGCCACTGCAGCACGGTCAGCAGGAAAAGCTCGAATGCGACGAGACAGAGAAAAAGTTTCGCTTTGAACATGAGAGTATTCAGCAGTCTCTGTTGATGATGAGGTTACGACAGTCGTCTTTGTTCACTGATAATCAATGAATTACCCAGTCGCTTACAGGGAGGAGTTTCTTTTCTCCCTGCTTCAGCCTGGCTATGTAGCACCCCTTAGAAACGTATCGCTGGCCCGGACCGAAGCTCAAACGGGGATAGACAGCTATGGCATAATCCTGGTCGATCATCATGTCAAAACCTTCTATGAAGTAATCACGGTAGAAATAGCTCTGCATTCGTTTAACGGCACCGGGCAGCATCCAGTTGAGAAAGTACATTTTTGCCTGAATATCAAAATGGCCGAGCGGAATATCGTTGGTCTCCAGCCATCGTTGAACCACAAAGCGGCTCTTCTGTTTGTTCTCTTCAAAGGCTTGTCGATGTGTGACCAGCAGCGTGTTGCGCAACTGTTCAGGCAGTGTGAAGAGTGCTTGACCGAGCAGGGAGGAAGAGACGAAGAGAATACGTGGCCTGATTCCTGCTTGTTCTATTTGCGTGAAAAGCCTGGTATCATCCACCCAGGCAAGTATAATGGCATCTTCATCGAGAATTTTCTGCAGCTGTTCATCGGTGAGCTGCTCTTCCTTTATAACCAGCTGAAGGACGTCACGCTGCATCAGCGAGGTCCAGGTGGTGCTGAAACCTCTGGCGGCCGCTTGACTCCGGGGGTTGTTCTGCTGAAAGATTTGAACGACTTTAACATCTTCCAGTAATGCATCCTGTTTCATTTGGTCACGGATATACCGTGCTGTGCTGTCTCCTTCCTGGTAGTAGCCCTTGGAAAAATAGAGGGTGTACCAATCTTCTTCAGATATCACCGGCAGATCGGTGATGGGAAAGATACAGGGCAGTTTGTAGTTTTCACTGAATTCATGAATTTTCTGCCAACTCCCCGATGCAATACCGCCAACGAGGGCGAAAACCGGGTTTTTAGCGTAGTAGGTTTCCAGTTGTTCCCGCCATGTCTCCTCCGGACCTGAAAGCTTCCAGACCTGCAGGTTGACCTTCCGGTATGCTTTGCTCTTCTGGCTGGTGTAAAAAGGCCCAAAATCTGCTCGGCGGAGCTGGTGGCGGGTGAGAGAATTGCGTGCCTTCACATATGCATTGAGCACGGCAAGCATGTCATCTGCTTTTTCCTGTTCCACTCCTTCGGTTATTACCGTCGCAAAGTGCAGAGTGGTGTCATCAACTCCTGGAGAGAATTCGTCATTAAGATGTTTGAGATAGTAGATCAGAATAGCCATGTCGTGATCGTTCATGGAGTAACGCGGCATTATCGGATCGATGGTTCTCCCGGTCGGATCTTCCCCCAGAGCTAATGCTTTTGCCAGGCTTTTATCCGTATAGGCCGGCCTGGCCGGCTCAATCTCGTAGTATTTCGGGATGGGTCTGTACTGTTTTTGCTGTTCTTCCTTAGTTTCAGGGACCTTGTAAGCACCGGTTCGATATCGGGGCAGATAGAGTTCCCTGCCGTTAGTCGGCCAGGTAACGACCGTACCCTCCACGGATCCCAAGCCACTGTGCTGATGACATGCGCTACAGCTGAACATGCTGCCTTCAACAGGTATATCTTCCATGACGTATGCTTTCATCGGTTCTCCCGAAGGCAGGATTCCCTCTCGATACATCCGTTCGCCAATACGTAAGGCATCTTCGTGAGTGTAATCAGTGTGTTGGTGGCAAGCATTGCAGCTGAGTTCACCGCCTTCAACGGCTATGTCATTCGTAGGCCTGCCCGGAGACGGGCTTTTTTCTCGAGACGTCCGTTCTCCTTCGGACAAGTCTTGGTTATGGGTGTTACCTCCCGCTGTTTCCGAGGCAAAAAGACTTGGCAAGGGAAAAATGACAGCTATAAATATCAGTATGATGATGTTTTTCACGCAGATCTACCTGTGGTTAAATGAGTGGTTACTCTTTTTTCAATTGCATGTATTCCTTCATGAGATCCGAGGCACTGAGCATCCCATGAAGCCGAACCCATTGATTATCTTCCGGACCTCGCATTATGGTCAGAGGGTAATGGTCCATCTTATTTGAGACATAGGCATCAAAGCTTCTCAACACAGCAGTGATATCATCCCGCTTCCCTGTGAAGATCGTCCACCCAGTTTGACCATCATATCGCTCTAGGTATTCCCTCATTATTTCCGGGGTGTCATTGTCAGGGTCGATGGAAAAAGAAACAAGCCGGACCTTTTCTCCCATTTTCAATGTCTTTTTCTGGAAATAGGAGAAACCTACGGAGAGAACAGGACAAATTGTGGTGCAGGTGCCGTAGATGAAATCAACGATTATCACTTGGTCGGTGTCAAAAAATTCTTTTATTCTAACTTCCTTCCCATCATGGTCCAATAGTACCACATCAGGTATCCGGTATTTTACAAGGGTTTTCTGGTAATACTGTTTGTCGGCCGCAAACGACGGAGATGCCATCGCCAGAAAGGAGAGTATGCATAAAATTCCACTAAATAGAAATGATTTTAAATGATTCATGTTATTGTCCTTCGAAGTAATTCTTGCCGATGCCGGGCTGTGATGTGTCAAGGAGTGGGCTTGCGGGCCTTGCCTCAAGATTTCCAACATCGTTTTCCGGTTCAGTATGGTGTGGTTAGTCATCGTTGCCGAATCAGTGTTTGCTGTAAACGTATTGCATTCCGTGACAACGTGACAAGCATTAACGTAATAAGTATTTTAAAGCATATAAAAACAGCGTCCTGCGACAATGTGTTACATTGACAAGCACATTTCTGTTGTAAAAAATTTCGTTGAATATCAGGGGTGTTCATTTGAAACTATAACACGGCAGCCCTTCAATTTCATTTTCTTCAGATAAGAGGTATTCGCTTTCTTGGTTTTTGCTAATTTTTCTGCATTTCTTGAAGCATTTCTGGGAACCTTCTGCCACGTCATGATGTATTTGCCAGCACGTTGTTCCACCTTGTTTTTTTGCTGTGTCCTGAAAAGAAACGACACACATTTATTTAATGATCTTCTCTTGTTGACAATCGTTTCATCGGATGTTTCCTGTTTCAAAACTCGGTGGTGGGACTCAGTTCAGCGTCCACTGGCAACTAAAGGCGGGGAGGCATTCATGGTGGCAAGCGGGACTTTTTCCGATGGCTGGTAACTGGCGCCGGCGAGACTCCTGCACTCTGGCGTAGATCATTGCATCCAAAATATTGCCATATTTCCTGACAGCCTGGCAAATACATGCCTCAGGTTGCATATGAACCGGCCACAGTGCGTGGCGAGGACCATTGGCCGGCACCTACTCCAGTTCATCTATGATCCGGGGTGTGACCTGGTCAAACGTCAAAATAGCCTTTGCCTTATGATCCTTCATGAACGCCTCTGCATCCTGCTTACGGGCGAAGGGGATCAGTTCTTTGCCCATGGGACCGTACACATCGCTGCCAATGACAAACCAAGCGTCAAAGGCCGAAATGAGTGCAAGGTCGTAATATTCGGTAACCAAAACAGTGCTGATGTTTTCAGCATGCAGATCTGGAGAATATGTGCCCGGGTGCTGCATAAATTTGAACATGTCTTTGGGGCCGTCAAAATACAAAACGCTACCCCCTTGAAAATGCACCTGGGAGACCCAATCGGGATACTTGTACACGAACATGCCGCATACCGGGCATTTGTCCGATGTGTCGGGCGTTCCAGGTTTTCCGGGCACATCGGCTATTACCGGAGTGCCGCCCAAAAGGTAGGCCACCACGGCATACACTGCGATTGTCCTGCCGGCTAAAAATACGTTCATAACACAATTGTCACATTTTGAACCACCCCCAGAGGCACCATATGCTCAGGATGAGTGCTGCATTGTCTCAAGCTGCGGGGAGAGGATCGATTGTCGATATATGAGAATATATCTTAGCCCATTCGTGATTCTTTCGCAAAGAGTAAATGCGTCTTTGGTTCTACTCTTCATCCTCTCCTAAAGAACTGCTGCCCCCTACCGCATCATCTATCTGCGCTACAGTCTCCCTTGCACAGAACTGGCTTTCTTACAACACTTTTAAAAAGCCGAACACCCGGCCCATCATTGATTCCCCATTGATCTCGAGAGAACAAGCATTAAAGAAAATACTTGACAATAATTCTCATTCCGTTTTTATTGCCATGCTAGCGCGGCAATACATGACAGGGGAGTCTACATGTTGCAGCGACGAGCAGAAAGAGAGAGAAGGGCTTGTGGTATAACTACTGAGAAATACAAACAAAACCTTCAAGGAGAGCTGAGTGAAATGAAACGTACCCCTGTCGCATTACCGGTAGTGCTATGCTTTTTTTTATCCCTTCAAATCCTGCATGTCCTGCATGCAAAGCGTTCATATGCTGCCATTCTCGACTTTTTACCAGCGATAATAGCTGCAACTCAGAGCACCACTGAACCCCCACCACCTCCGCCGCCGCCTCCAGGGGCGGGGCACGAATCCATTACCAGCTGGAATGGAGCGGATACATGCCTTCAATGCCACACAGAGGAGGCCAAGGAGGTCTTTTCCTCGGTCCATTACCAGTGGCTTGGCCAGACCCCTTACATGAATAATGGCCCGGCAATTCAGGGAAAGCTCGATGTCGGCGTCAACAGCTACTGCATCAACATAAAAGGAAACTGGAATGGCTGTGGTGCCTGCCATGTTGGTTTTGGAGCACGACCGGAACCTGTTGAAAGTCTCGCACAACTAAGAAATATTGATTGTCTTGTCTGTCATCAGAGTGAATACAAGCGCAAGAAAGTCGATGGCGTCTTTGTACCGGATACCGACAACATGTCCATTTCCATGCTCACCGCGGCCAGGACCGTTCATAAACCAGACAGGGCGACATGCTTGCAGTGCCATGCCAAGGGCGGTGGTGGTGACAATTTCAAGCGAGGCGACATGGCTCTAGCCCACGCCGACACCTCTGACAGGAGCTTCGATGTTCATATGGCAAACACAGGTGGAGATCTGAGCTGCCAGGATTGCCACACTACCAGTCAACACAAAATGGCAGGCAAAGGATCTGACCTCAGACCAACGGATCTTGATGTGCAGATGAGCTGCACAGACTGTCACGAGGATAAAGGTGGCAGTAGTGGCCATGATACCAATGCAATCGGCAGTCATGTGGCTCGGATAGCCTGTCAAACCTGCCATATAGGAACCTATGCAAGAAATGCCAGTGACACGACAGCAACGGAGATGACGGAAATGCACAGAGACTGGCAGGCGCCGCATCGTACCTCAAGTGGTGCAATACATCCCACTCCCACCATGGATGGTGATGTCACACCGAAGTATAAATGGTGGAACGGTACGTCAACGAGCTATCTGCTCTATGATGCAGCTAGTGTAGATACCGCCACTGGCAATTTTCCGACCTCACGACCTGCAGGTAGTGCCGATGACTCTACGGCCAAGCTCTATCCCTTTAAATATAAAACAGCCTGGCAGCCCATGCTACCGGCCTCGAGCCAACTCATAGCTCTCGACACAAGCGTGTACTTTTCAACAGGCGACGAGGTTGCAGCAACCGAATCAGGTCTTGTCAATATGGGCTACAGCCCGCAACTTTCCTATGAATGGGTTACTACCGACACCTATCAGCTCATTACCCATGAGGTCATGCCTGCCGCCGCGGCGCTGGAGTGTTCATCCTGCCATGGTTCCACTCAGAGGATGGACCTCAAAGGGCAACTGGGCTATAGCCTTAAAGGCAGCGCAGCCGAAGTCTGCAACCAGTGTCATGATTATGAGAACCCAGCGAGTTCCAGCTTCACGAAGATGCATAAAAAGCATGTGACCGACAAGAGATACGACTGCTCAAAGTGTCACTCCTTCACCAGGCCGGAGAGAGGGCTGAGGTAGTCTATCCTTCTGTAAACAAAGCAAAGAAGCCCTCTGTGCTGTAAAAGGTTAACAGTACAGAGGGCGAAGAAGGGATTTTCAGGGTTTGCGGGTAATCTATAGCCGTCCTGGAAGCAGTGACCAGCAATTCAGTAAAGTTCTTTTCGTCAGTCATCAATTCTTCGTACGCCACTCTCTTCCGGTTGTCCTTAAAAATATTGACAGTTCAGTTTCTTCTGTGGAAAAATCTAAGAAAGAAGCTGCTTCTTTGCCGATATTCCAACCACTTTGGGAAGGCCGTGTTTTGGTATTTAATAATCATTTCCAACTTGAATTGATATTCATATCCTGCTACGCTGTGGGAAGTTTATCACCTTTGCCTATGGTGTCTGCTGAAGCTGGCACAGAAATGAGGAAGAGACGTTCACTTTTTCCTGGAGATGGAAATGAATATTCGTATGCGTCTATTTATTGCTGGAATTGTTGTCCTTGTATCCTATCCACTGTCCGTTTGTGCCTGGGCGCCGACACCGGTGGACGACGACCCGCTGGTACGCCTGCCCGGCACGCAGCCATCTCCGTCGGCTGTCATAGCGGCGCCTTCGCATGAAACAAAAGGCGGAGAGAAGCAAAATTACGCCTGCAACAACTGCCATAGTGGTAATCCCCTGCTGGAGTCAGAACAGGGGATGCCGTTTTTTTCCTGGCAGGGATCGATGATGGCGCAGGCTGCCCGCGACCCCATATTCTGGGCAACCATGACCGTTGCCGCGCAGGATTCCATCTGGGCGGTGGGCCGGCCTAATGCCACCGATATATGTCTGCGCTGCCATTTTCCGGAAGGCTGGATGAGTGACCGCTCCGAGCAGCTCAACGCCTCGGCCATGACCGGAAGTGATTATGACGGGGTGCATTGCGGCATCTGCCATCGCCTCTATGACCCATTTTCCCAGAGTCTCAATGACGGGACCAGGGAAGGAGGTGTCGATCAGGCAACATACTGGGATGAGGCAACCGGCCTTTCACTCACCAAAGCAGCAGACACGGCAGCGGCGGATTCCGCGCTTGCCCAGACGGTAGGCTATTTTGAGTCAGTGCTGGGACCGCTTTTTGACCTGAACGGCTATCCCAAGGAGAGCGGCTATGAGGAAAACGGTGCTGCCCAGATGTATATGGATACCGTTTCAGCGGCCTGGAATAATATGCGCGGACCTTTTGCCGACCCGTTGGCCGATGCTCATGAGACAAACAATGTCCAATACAGCAGGTATCACAAGTCGAAGTATTTCTGCGGAACATGTCACGATGTTTCCAACCCGGTTCTGACGAATCTGGGAGATGATCCTTCCGATGGTCTTATAACCGAGCAGCAGTCACCCAGCAGCTATGCTCATGTTGAGAGAACCTTTTCCGAATTCATGTCCTCTGGATACAGCCAGACTGCCGGCCTGGCCACCAATGCCGAATTTCAAAGCCTCGGCGGTGTGGATAGTGCCGGCAAGTGCCAGGACTGCCATATGCCCGAGATAAATGGAGTAGGTGTCGCCTCTGGCAACGTACCGCTTCGCCCGGGCGATTCGAATGAACACCCGAACAGCGGCGCATCGACGCACAGTTTTATGGGCGGCAATATGTGGATGACCAGAATTCTCGCCAGCCTGGACGAGGCCCTTGGGGCCCCTGTCTACGATACTGTCAACCTTGGTCTGCTCAACCAGGGAGCCGAGGCCTTGACGCTTGATCTGAGTCAGGGACACAGCTATGACAGCGACAAATACGGTACCGCCATGCTCTCAGCCTCCGACAGGGCCAAGTCAAACCTGCAGAGAGCCGCCACTATCAAGAACCCGGTCTTTAATCAGGCCACCGGGGAACTCTCTTTTCTTGTCCAAAACAATACCGCCCATAAGCTGCTGACCGGCTTCATTGAAGGGAGACGTATATGGCTCAATATAAAGGCCTATTCAGGGGCGAGTGTGGTCTATGAAATCAACCCCTACGATGATGCCGCAGGAACGTTTAAAGGCGGGCTTTCCTTCTGGAATTATGACGGTAATGACGGTCTTGGGGGAACGGTCGTGCCCGATCCGGCTGCGCTTACCGAGGATGAAATCTTTCTTGATGATCTGCTGTACGAGGGAGTGACCAGCAGCAGTCTCACCGGTGAAGACCACACATTTCATTTTGCCCTGGCCGACAGCCGGTATAAGGACAACCGCATTCCGCCCAAGTCCTTCAGTTTGAGCGAGGCGCTGAACCGGAAATGTGAACCGGTTGCCTCGGGCGGAGTTGCCGACAGCACCGCCACACCGGCCGATAATCTTTACAGTGAGGCTGAAAATGCCGGCGGATTTGACGCTGTGACTGTTACCATTCCTGATCATGAGGCTAAGAATATCACCCGTTTCGAAATTGGTTTGAACTATCAGGGAACCACCCGTGAATATGTTGAGTTTCTCCGTGATGAAATCAATGGCACCGGAGCGAACAGGGCACTGTACGGCCCGGATAATGCCATCGGTAGCAACAATGTAACCTTCTACGATGCTGCAGGTGCGCTGGTATTGGGAGAGACTGCCAACGGTGATAACGCCTACCTGATCCAGTCGCTTACAGAACCTTCCGCCGCCTTCTTTTCCGGATTAGCGGCCTGGGGAGAGACCATCTGGCAGCTCTGGTATCATAACCATGGCCTTGATGGCACCGGCACACCTATTGAGGGTCTTTCACCTTTTGAGATGACAGCGGTACAGCTCGGCCCTGCCGGCACCGTCGAGTATACCCTGGAAATGCAGGGTGATGGAACGGGATATCTCGAGGATACTCTCACCAAAACAGTCCTCTGCGCCAAGACCACCGAGGCGCCGACAAGTTGCACCCTTATATACCCGGCTGCCGCTGCACTCAGCATAAATGCCGTCAAGGGAGCAGAATCCGTTTTCACAGGATACAGCGGCAATGCAACGTTTAATGATACGCTGCTTACCGATACGGCAACCGCGACTGAAACCGTTCAGGCGACTTTTACTGCTGCGACCAGTATGAATATGGCACTCAGAGCGGCCATCTCCATTGCCGCAGAGAAGGGCGATGAAGAGGCTAGGCCCCCTAGAGAGTAGACCAAAGTGTATACATTAGCTGATCTCGTACACAGCTCCGCTAAAAATTAGAGAACATGATTGCTCTATGACAACCCTGCCGTGTTAATCTGTTCCCCAACCTTTACGGGAGGGGAAACACGGCGAAAAATATGATCCATTTCAGCAAGGGCTCATATTGCAAGAATTGTTTTTCATCATCCGACACGAAAGAATAATGTCGTACCGCTCTTTTCCAATGGCGCTGGCCAGGTGGTTTCGTCTGCCCCCAACCCGGTCATACTTCCTGCTGTCAACTGAAGTGCTGCACGCTGTTCCGATGCAGTCACTGCCGCGCACAGATATTGGTTACCGCCGGCACCATCTTTGCCTCAACCAAGCCCCTTGGTTCCATGGTTTATGGCACCATCTTTGGTCAATCAATCAAAAGCCAGCCTTTCCGCTCTCAGTTTTGCAAGATTCCTTGGTGTCTCTTTCAACACGGCATTGTTGATGAAACACAAGCTCCAGCAGGTACTGTAAGAGCGTGGTGATAGTGGGGAGCACCCAGGTAGTCTCCGTTGTGCCGGTAAGTTCCCAGGATGAGTATGTCCTTGTTATGGAGGTTGCAGTCGTCGAGTTTCTCGCCGTTTATACAGTCGCTTTTTTGCACCTGTATTTCCCGCACTGTGTAGTCGCCGGAGAGTTTGGGCAGTTCGCTATAGTCTCTGACTTCAAGATCGGTCCAGCGATGGAGGACCTTTTAGATGATGCCGGAAAGCCACTTCTCCATTTTACCGGAGCGGGTCAAGGGCCAGAAAAGGGTTCCAATGGCGAGCACCCATCCGAGGCGAGAGAGCCGGGAGCGTTTGCGGCCGAACAAGCTCATGGAGTAGTTATGCTGTCATGAGCCAAGATCATCGAAGCGATTGACCGTCCTGAGTCGGTTCATGGCCTGATCATAGCGATGGCGCCATCCGCCCCGTTT
>JGI12210J13797_10002741_pt1 | contig 19834 bp, 12 predicted proteins | sample ElkSlonscriptome_3_FD_13797 | JGI IMG/M metagenome (IMG submission 13797)
GCGCGAACACCAGCAGCAGCTCGAAGATCGCCCAGAGCACTCCGGGATCGAGGGCGATGGCGCCCAGGTCCAGCAGCAGCAGCGGCGCGATGATCACCACCGCGACCGGGCCGGCGTGGGCGAGCCCCGTCGCCGCCAGGATCATCCACTCGTGGTCGTCCATGGCCACGCGGACCGCCTGCTCGATGCCGTCGACTCGGCCGGCGAGGAGATCGGTCGCCAGCCACAGCGCGAGGGCCACCGCGGCGGGGATCAGCAGCAGCGGGAGCAGGGTCCAGCGACCCACCAGCGCCCAGCTCAGTCGCAGGCCCCCGAGCAGGAGGCCCGGCCATAGACCGATGAAGGCTCCGTAGCCGAACGCGACGGGCACCAGGATCCACTTGCTCGGCGCGTGGGGGTCCGCTTCGCCGAAGGCGATGATGAGGCCGAAGAGCACCCCGAAGACCAGCATCGTGATGAGCAGCGGGGGGAACAATGCCCGCGCCATGAAGCGAAGCTCGGCCCTCGCGTGGCCTCGAGCACCGAGGTGCGGGGGAGGGTCCGACATCTCCCGAGGATCCCACGGGGTGATGAGGGGCGGCAAACCACCGTCGTCGCTCCCAAGAAGACCCCGGTTTTCGTTCCTCCCGGGTGCCGCTTGGCAAGACCGAGGCCGGGCGCGACGCAGTCGCGCATACCGAGCCGGCCTCGGCGTATACAACTCAGCCCAGGCGCCGCTGGAATTCCTCCATCGCGGAGGAGCCGAGGCGCTTGGAACCGTGATGACTTACAAGAGAACAACGCCCCCGTCGACCATGCCCGCGTTGCCCGACGCTCGAAGTACGGGCGTAAATAACCGATGAGCAACGAAGGCACGAGCCGCGGGGGCGGTGTTATGGCCGCGCGAGGGTTTCACCACAGGCTGCTAGAAGCGGTCGATCTCGAAGTCGTCGAAGGTCGCGTTGGTCAGGCCCCAGGTGTAGATCCCGGCGCGTCCGTCCGTGTAGTTGAGGTCCACGTCGGAATCGACCGTGACCAGCTCGAGCTGGCCGTCGACGTAGGCGGCCAGCACGGTGCCGGAGGCGTAGAACGAGATCTCCGGCGAGGACGACCAGTCGATGGCGAAGTTGGTGTCCTCGGCGAGCACGGTCCAGGTGTTGCCGCTGCGCCGCACGATCCGGGCGTAGTGGCGCTGCTCGTCGAACGACAGCCGATAGTAGTGGGTGGGGTCTCGGTAGCGGAGTATCAGGCCGGCCGCGTCGTTGTCGGGGCTGTCGACGGTCACGCGCACGATGGCATCGGCGGCGACCTGCACGGAGGTCACGTAGCGGGTGCCCTCGTGGTGGGTGGTGTTGGTGAAGGCGTTGCTGTTCTCGGTGAGGACGCCGCCGGACCGCTGCCAGCTGGGGGGGCCCTCGAGCATCCCAGCCGGCGTGTCGACGAGGTAGAGCCCCCACATGCTCGAGAAGGTGTCGATGGAGTCGCCGCCGTCCCAGACGTTCATCTGGTCGACGACCCAGCCGCGATACAGCTCGGGCCCGACCTCGGTGGCGATCGTGCCGCACGCTCCGGTGGAGAGCACGCCGAGGAGCTTGTTGAGGTTGTTGGGGATGAACGCCCCCAGCCGGCACGAGCTGCCCGAGTCCCCCTTGTACTGGATCCAGTCGTAGCCGTTGATCGGCGCGTACTCGAGCATGCCCGCGTTCTCGGCGTCGACCGAGACCAGCCCGAGGCGCAGGGTGCCCGTGCCGCCCGCGCAGGTGTTGCGGCCGTAGCCCTGGCAGATCACGTTGCGGCCCACCGCCGCGGACTGATCACCGGCGAGGATCTGGGTGGACTGGCCCAAGGCCTGCCCGTCGATGTTGAACACGCCCGACAGCCGCAGCATGGCGACGTCCTGCGTGTTCATGGCGGCCAGGTCGATCACGCTCCGGGACGCGCCCAAGGTCGCCCCGGGGCCGTCTTGCCGCACGGTGAACGCGTTGGTGGCGGCCAGCGGCCCGTTGATGGTGCCGTTGGTGGTCACGCAGTGCCGGGCGGTCAGGACGATGTTGTTGCGCAGCAGCGTGCCCGTGCACGAGCCCCCGTTGTTGAGCACCAGCACGTCGCGGTCGGAGTCGTAGGTCTCACCGTCGATGATCGTGGTGGGATCGACCTCGGTCTCGAACGCGTCGACCTCCGGGGCGCTCGGCTCGGTCGAGGCATCGATGGTCTCGGGGTCCATCGGCTCGTCGTCGTCGGCCTCGGCCTCGACGAGATCGAGGTCGTCGAGGTCGTCGAGGTCGGCGTCGACCAGCTCGCCGTCGAGCGAGGAGGGAGGGGCGGGGTCGCACGCGGCGACGCCGAGGGCGAGGATCAGGGAACTACGGAGGAACGTCACATCGAGGGTCATGGGGGGCGGCCTTTCGCTGGCTGCCTCCATGACGGAGCGCGGGCGTCGATCCCCTCAGGCCTTGGAATTGGAAGAGCACCCGCGCGCGCCTTATCGTCTGCCGATGGCCAGGTCCGCCCAACCAGCAAGACTCTACGGGGTGTACTATGTCCAGGGTTTCGAGCGCGAGACGGCGCTCGACTATGCGGGGGTCGAGGTGGGGAACGCATTCCCCGACCTGACCAACGGTGACAACCTCGACGGCAAGTACCAGGAAGACTTCTTCGGGTTCTGGATGAGCCCGCCGTGGGACGCGTACCTGCTGCGCGCGAGCGCCGAGAAGCCCGCGCTCCGGGTGCTGTTCATCGAGTACTCCAAGACGTTGCCGTTCGGGCGGAAGGTCCCCAAGCAGCCGATGCCGGAGTGGATCGACGACGCCATCGCGTGGGGCAAGTCGACCATCGACGGGGTCGATCTGGGGATCGACGTGCTCGAGCCCGTCGCCACGTCGCGCCTCCACCAGCTCCTGTTCGCCGACAGGGTGCCCGCGCTCGAGGGTTTCCGCGCCCGCCTCAACAGCAACGGACTGTTCTCGAGCTTCGAGGACGCCGCGGAGTTCATCGCGGCGGCCCACGAGACCCCCCTGCGCCCCAAGCCGCAGGCGATGTGGTCGGCCCATCGCGTGTTCTGGCTGCGGTCGCTCCCGAACGTGACCGTGCCGCTGTGGGCTCCGCCCGCGAGCCCGTGACTCAGGTTCCCCGACCTCTCCGTGAGGTACAGCGACGTGGCCGAGACGCCCCACGTCCGCCTCCGGGGGCGCGCGTACGCTCAGTTCGTCTTCAACGAGCTACTGGTGTGCGATGGTGGCCGACTCGAGGCCGTGCCGCCGGAGCGTTGGGAGTCTTCACTCCGGCTCACGCATCGAGACGAAATTAGGTCGCCGGCGCGTGCGTTCACGTGCATCCTCCGCGTGGGCGATCGAGCAAATGCGAAGCGGATTCGGATGGAAATGGGTGCTCGGGTGTGGGCTGGTCCTCGGCTGCGACGCTCCGTCGCCGAGCGCCCCGGCGTCAGCCGAGGCAAGAGTGGCGTAGACGAAGGTCGCCGAGGCGAAGGCGCCCGAGGCGAAGGCGCCCGAGGCGAAGTCGCTGCGCTGCCGCTTCACGAGGGGGTGCGGGGGCCACCGACGGGGGCCACCCTGCAAGGGCGCAGCAATTCGTCCCGCCCCGCAATCCCCGAGCCGGCCGGCCCGACTGCTTGGAGGAAGGCGGGGCCGGGCCGTGCGAAGTCACGCAAGGAGGGTGCCCCGCGACAGACACGAGGAAGGCAATTCCAATGAGTGACGAAGTTCTGACCGACGGTTGCTGGGTCCAGTTCTGGGACGATGACGACTGCAAGGGAGCCACGCTGCGCTTCGACGGGCCGAAGAACGTGTACGACCTCGACGACTACACGCAGTCCGACGGCAGTAAGGAGGGCAACGAGCCCGACTCGCTCGAGACCGGCTCACGCTCGTGGCTGGTGGTCTACAAGGACGACGACTACGAGGGCCGCAACGTGGGCTTCGGGCCCAACTCGAAGATCGATGACCTCGACGAATTCGACATGGGCGGCAACATCAGCAGCTTCAAGCTGTTCGACTACCGCCCCGCCGACTTCGTCGAGGCGGGGCGAGGCAACCCCACCGCGGCCGAGGCCGACGACGAGCTCGTCAACGCCGAGTCGATCAACAACTACTTCCGCACGATGATCGCCGCGGCCCTCAACCTCATCCCCGTCGTGGGAGGCACGCTGGGCACGATCATCGGCGGCCTGTGGCCGGATGCCGAGAGCGACGAGCAGGTCTGGGCGAGCTACCAGAACTACATCAACCAAGCCGTCACGGGGGTGTACTGGCAGCTCGTCTACAGCGATCTCAACGCCAAGCTACAGTCGCTCTACGACTCGGCCAAGCGCTACGTGGACACCCCGGTCGACGAGCACGATTCCAAGGTCGTGAACTTCAACGACTTCTTCGGCCTGGTCAACGACAGCGAGCCGTACTTCGTGGACGAGCAGGCCCCCGAGCGCAAGCTCGGCTTCCTGCTGCCCTACGGCACCCTGCGGCTCGCGGCGCTGCGAGAGAACCTACAGAACTATGCCTACTATCACGGCTCGGAGCCCAGCGAAGACTACCGGAAGGTGCTCACCGACGAGATCCAGGCGCTCATCCCAAAGTACCAGGGGCTGCTCGAGACCGCCCGCGATCGCGTGGTGGCCGACCGCCGGCGGCAGGTGATCATCGAGGAAGACGGCCGCAACCTCTACCGCGTCATCGACCTGTACGACGGCTGGCGCGGCGAGCAGACCAACGAGACCCAGGCGAACTACGACCTCGCCGAGCGCCAGGACGGGGTCGCCAACGCCCTGAGGACCACCCTCGACCTGCACGACGCCACTGCGCAGCTGTGGCAATGGTTCGATCCCGAGAACACCACGCCCGTGACCGCCCCGGTCATCACCTACGCGGTCGGGCCCTTCGGCCACTACCAGAACGCAGAGACGTTCGAACAGGCCGCGACCACCGGCCCGATCACCGGGGTGACGCAGTGGAGCGGCTCCCTCGTCGACGCCCTCGAGCTGACCGTGGGGGGCGTGCCGCAGGGTCGTGTGGGAGGTACCGGCGGCTCGCGCCAGGCTTTGGAGCTTGCGGCGGGCGAGACCATCGTGTCGGCCAAGGGCTACGCCACGGGGCTCATCAACGCGCTGGGCTTCACCACCAGCACCGGGCGCTCGATCTACGGCGGCACCGACGGGGGCGTGGATCACCGCCGCTTCGAGGTGTCCCCGCTGTCCGGGGCCGCGACGACCGAGCTCATCGGCCTGTCGGGCTACGCCGCCTACGGCTCGACCTCCACCGACAACGTCAAGGCGATCACGTTCCACCTGCGCTGCTCGCTGTCCATCACCCCGCCCGAAGACGCGGGCTGAGCCGCCCACACCTCGAGCGTGTGGCGGCTGGACTCGAGCATGGACGGGGACGGGGACTGCTCGTGCAGCGCCTCTTCGTCCAGGCTCGAGTTCGTCGCGCTACTCGGAGTAGCGCATCTTCGTCGCGCAGGTCTCCACGATGTCGGCGGCATCGAACGCATCGTAGAGGCAGGTGAAGCGAGCACCCGCATCCGCGAGGTCACGGCACGCGTTCACGCGCTCTCGGTCCAGTTGGAAGAGCCTCGCCTCTCGGTCGAGGTTCAGATCGTTGGTCATACTCCGCCATCGCATGGTCAGCCCGGCGTCATCGGACCACAGCGTCGCCTGCTCGGAGTACTCGGCGTCGGGGCTCCAGGCGATCTCGAGACGAGTCGCGCGCCCGTCTGCGATGTTGGCGAGGGCGCAGTCCAGAGCGCTCTGATCCTCGACCACGGGCATCTCCATCATCCCCGCCGCGCGGACGCTCCCACAGTCGTCGAAGCTCGCGTCGGGGTCCTCGACCCGGGGTTCGGTCTCGAGGTCGCCGAATTCGAACGTGTCGCACTCGGGATACTGCGCCTGGCAAGCCGCCAGCAGGAGAATGGAAGAGCCGAGCGCGCTCCGGCGGATACGGTAGGTCATGGTCGGTCATGGTCATTGCGGGAGCATCCCATGATTGGGGGCAAGACATATGACGTGCTCGTGTCCGCCCGGTTGGTTGCTCCCGATGTTACAAGAACATCACCAGGATCTGCGCCACGCAGCACGGCTTGTCACCCTCGTCCGCTTCGAACGACAGCGCGAAGCGACCGAGGTGGCCGGGGCCCTTGGGCTCGAGCGACTCGAGGGTGGCCCGCAGCGACAGCGCGGCGCCCACCCGCATCACGGCGGGGAAGCGCAGCCGGTCGGCGCCGTAGTTGAGCATGGAGGCCACGCCCTTCACATCGAGCAGGCGCCCGAACAAGAGCCGCGGCATGAGGCTCAGCACCAGGTACCCGTGGGCCACGGTGCCGCCGAAGGGCCCCTCCCGAGCCGCGCGCTCCGGGTCGACGTGGATGAACTGGTGGTCGTGGGTGGCGTCGGCAAAGGCATCGACCATGGCCTGGTCGATGGTGAGGGGCGGCGTGGGGCCCAACTCCACGCCCACCAGGGCGCGCAGGCCTTCGATTCCGTCGACGACTCGGGGTTCGCTCATCAGGCCCGGAGCGTACCGGATCGCGCACGTGGGGGTGGCGGGCCACAGTCGCGCCGGCGCCGTCGAGATCGCGGCTCTTCGTACGCGTCTTGGCCCGTGTTCTCCCGGAAGAACGACGTCCGGCTGGTGTCCAAGGGTCCATGGCCGATTTCTTGGTTCCCGTGCGTCGTGCGGCTGCGCTCGCCTCGCTCCTCTTGCCCGCGGTCTCGGTGGTGGGATGTGGGAGCGATGACGGAGGTGAGCAGACCAGCGCGACCGACGGCGGCATCCTCACCGTGACGGCGACGGACGCGGTCACGGGCTCGTCCACCGGCGCCGACACGGCCGACGTGACGGGGGTCGACGAGACGGCGGGGTGCGCCGCCGAGCAGGTGTGCGGCGAGGCGTGCTGCGGCGACGACCAGAGCTGTGTCGACGGCGCGTGCGTGGTGACCTGCTCCGACCAGCGCGATCCCTGCGGGGCGGAGCAGACCTGCTGCGGCGAGGGCGACGTGTGCTGGTTCGGGGCCTGCGTCACGCCCGGGGCCGCGTGCGAGGTGGCGGGGTGCGCCACCCAGCCGACCATGAACACGTGCAGCGACGACGAGATCTGCGAGCCCTCGATCGGCGCGTGCGTGCCCAGCCAGATGGTGGGCGAGTGCACCTACGAGCCGCCCGCCGCCCAGTTCGACCCCACCCCGCTGTTCACCTGGGGCGAGCGCCGCACGCGAGCGTGCACGGTCGACGATGACTGCCAGACCTCCGAGATCTGTGCGGCCGGGACGTGCGAGGTCACCTGGACCCACCGCACGCCGGTGGTGCAGCCCAGCTACGTGCAGGTGATGTCGGTGCCCGCGGTCGTCGATCTCGACCAGGACTGCATCCCCGAGCTGGTGTTCAACACCTACTCGTCGGCCAGCCTCAACGACGGCATCCTGCGGGCGATCCGGGGCGACGACGGCACCGACGTGTGGACGTTCGACGACCCGATGCGCCGCCTCGACGGAGGCTCGAGCCCCGCGGTGGGCGACCTCGACGGCGACGGCACCCCGGAGATCGTGGTGAAGGGCACGGGGGACTGGCTCATCGCGGTGGCGGCCGACGGCACGCTGCTGTGGCAGTCGGACGCGTTCGAGGGCAACACCTCGCGGGGCTCGGCCGCCATCGCCAACATCGACGCCGAGGGCATGGCCGAGGTGATCTACGGCGCGGCGGTCTACGACGCGGCCGGCATGCGGGTGTGGGAGGGCAGCGCGGGCGTGGGCCTCAACGGCAGCGGCCCGCTGTCGTGCGTGGCCGACCTCGACGGCGACGGCCGGCCGGAGCTGATCGCAGGCGACACCGCCTACGCGTTCTCGGGCACGGTCGCGGGGGGCACGCTCGACGGCAGCCCGCTGTGGGAGGCGGGGCTGCCCGGCGACGGGTTCTGCGGGGTGGCCGACTTCACCGGCGACGGCAACCCGGAGGTGGCCCTGGTGGCCTCGGGCACGATCTACGTGCTGGCCGGCGACACGGGGGCGGTGCTGGCCGAGGTCGACATCCCGGGCGGGGGCAACGGCGGGGCGCCCAACATCGCCGACTTCGACGGCGACGGCACGCCGGACATCGGCACGGCCGGGGCGAGCCGCTACGTGGTGGTGGGCTACGACGGCGACGCCACGCTCGAGGTGTTCTGGCAGGCCGAGACCGAGGACGACTCGTCGAACCGCACGGGATCGTCGGTGTTCGACTTCGACGGCGACGGGCGCAGCGAGGTGGTCTACAACGACGAGGAGTACCTGCGGATCTACCCCGGGGTGGAGCCCGATTGCGATCTGGCCGTGCCGGGGCCGGACTGCGACGGCATGATGACCGACGAGGAGGTGGTGTTCCGCGACCTCAGCTCCTCGCGCACCGACACCGAGTACCCGGTGGTGGCCGACGTCGACGGGGACTTCAAGGCCGAGCTCATCATCATCACCAACAACGAGGCGGGGCACCTCGATCCGTCGCTGGTGGCCGACGCGGGGATCGAGGTCTGGTCCGACCGGCTGGACAACTGGGTCGCCACGCGGCCGGTGTGGAACCAGCACAGCTACCACGTGACGAACGTGGGCACGGTGGGCGAGATCCCGGTCACGGAGGACGCGAGCTGGGACGCCTCGTACAACGGCTACCGGCGCAACGCCCAGGGAGGCCTGGCCGCGCTGTGTGCCCCCGACCTCATCCCCTACGGGCTGGTCGCCGAAGAGATGCAGTGCCCCGACCTGGCGCTGTCGGCCTTCGTGCTCAACCAGGGCTGCCTGGGGGTGGGGCCCGGGGTGAACGTGGCGTTCTACGAGCAGGACCTGGGCCTGCTGGGGGTGGTGCAGACCACTGCGGCCCTGCCCGCGGGCGGCTCGGAGATGGTCACCCTCGACGTCGAGCTCGACAGCGCCAGCCTCCGGCACATCACGGTGGTGGTGGACGACGACGGCTCGGGGGTGAGCGCGCTCAACGAGTGCGCCGAGGACAACAACGAGTCCGACCCGCTCGACGCCTGCCTGCCCATCGGGTGAGCGACGGGCGGGCGGCCGAATCGTCTCCAATTCGGGGGCCGGGGTAGCGCTGGATCAGGCCTCGTCGTCCACTCCATAGAGCTTCAGGCGTCGCAGACGGCTTCGCAGCCCCTTTGGGCTCATTCCCAGGGGTCATGCCGTGGCTGGCCGAAGAAGAAGAGTCGCTCACGACCACGAGGTCGCGCTCGAGATCCTGGTCCCGAGGTATCGGGGGCGCCTCGATCGAGAGCAGCGCCTGCTGAACGAGGCGCAGTTCGCCCAGCGCGTGGGCGAGCACCCCGCGCTACCCCGGCTGTACGGCTCCGGGCGCCTCCAGGACCTCGATGGATGTCCCTACGTGGCGCTGGAGGTCGTCCACGGCAGCGACCTCAACACGGCCGCTGCGGTGAACGCGGTTGACGACGGGCAGCAGGCGGTGATCGTGGTGCACGAACTGGACGGCGGAACGCCGTACACCGCGGCCATGGGTGTGACCATCGCCGGAGGCAAGACGATCGCCCTGCTGGCCGCGCCGGGGGAGCTGCCGATCATCCAGGGGACCGGGGTGAACCCTGGGCTGCGGGTGGAGGGGGCGGAAACGATCCGATATATAGACGGGGTGCAGGTCTCGGGCGCGGGAGTGCAGGGCATCGTCGCCGATACAGCCCTTGCGTGGTTGGACCGCAGCCGCGTCGTGAACGACGAGGGCGACCCGCTCACCGACATCGATGGAGATCCGCGCCCGACCATGGACGGTGCGGCCGACTACGCGGGAGCCGACGTGCCCGTTCGCTGATCCTTCCAATCTCATGACTTGCGGGAGCTTGCCGACTCCCGCCCGCCCCACTGTCACGCTTCACCGCGGGCAGCTGGGGCACCTATTGCCTCGTTTCGATCCTCTCGGCTCGCACATCGAGTCTCGAGCACGCCTCTGGCCTCTGCGCGTCTCCGACACCCGGCTCTCCGGACCGGGAGCGTCTGCGTGCGCCCGTCCGTCCCCCCTGTCGTCGCCCCCGAGTACCGAACCATCCTCATGCCCGCGAAGCAGCAAGACCTCGAGCCCGAGTCCAAGCGGCACCGCCCCGGCTGTCTCGTGGGCCACGAGTCGCACTACATCGAGGGCAACAGCTGCTCGTACCGCTGGCACGCCGCGAAGCGGGCGCGGGCGGACACGCGGATCCAGTACGTGAACCCGAACGCCGTCGCCGATCAGCGCTGGTACGAGTCGGAGCTGAAGCGCGAGACGGTGCAGCGATGGGTCCGCCACGGCAAGGCCAAGGACTTCGCGGCCAAGGGCGGGCGGCTCGAGTTCACCCACGACTCGTTCACCACCGGCTGGTGGCCGTGGAAGAACGAGGAGCACCACATCATCCCCTGCGGCTCGCTGAACGCCATGCTCGAAGATCTCATCATCACAGCGATGGGCGCGGTCACCTCGGTGGGGCTCGATGCGGTCACCACCTGCGCGTCGATCCGGGCGGGGATCTCCCGGCCCGAGACGCTCGTCGAGCACGCGGTGCTCGACCGCGAGGAGTACGAGGGCGTCGGGGTGACCGGGCACCCGATCCCCCTGGTCACCCGGGGGTTCACGGGCGGGGGCCGGTGGATCCAGATGGCCGCGCTCGCGCTCGAGGATCTCTGCCGCTCCGCGCAGCTGCCCCCCGCCGGCGACACGCCGTTCTGGTCGAGCACGCTGAGCATCGTGGTCACGCCGGTGATCGACGTGCGGCGGTTCATCCGGGAGGAGGCATGGGCGACCGAGGAGATGGTGAGGTCGCGGCTGCTCAGCGCGCTCGACCGCCGGGTGGGGTCGTTCTTCTCGCTGACGCGCGCGTCCGTGTGGTGTCGCGGGCGGATCGGCGTGCTCGAGGCCATCCAGGCCGCCGCGGAGCACGTTCGGCACCAGCGCTGCGAGCGGGTCGTGGTGCTCGCGGTCGACTGGCTGACCGACGGAGCTGGGCTTGCGTGGCTGTCCGAGCAGGGGCGGCTGAAGCACGACGAGAACCCCGCCGCGCTCGCGCCCGGCGAGGGTGCGGTGCCCCTCATGGCCGACGACGACGAGGTCACCAGCCGAGCCGCCGTGTTCTGGGACGCGATCGCCTGCGGGCACTGGGATGCCGCGGCCGAGATTGCCCGCCATAGTCGCTCGACGGTGAACCCCGCGTGGGAGCACGAGGACGACTTCCTCTACGTGTGGTTCCTGATGACGCGGTACTTCCTGGACGACGGCAGCCTCGAGGCCGAGGAGCGCCAGCGAGCGCTCCTCGCCCGCTGGAGCGTGGTCCTCGAGGGTCGGCCCGACCCCCGGCGCGATCTGTGCGAGGCGCTGCTGCACCGTGACACGCGAGCCTTCCAGGCCGCCTTCGATGCTACGGGAGATGCCCGCGAGGCCGAGCTGCGCCGCCGTCTCGACGACCACACGCTGCCTGCCGACGATGCTGCGTGGTCGATGCCGGTCTGGCTGGAGGGGCTGGCGCTGCTGCGTCTCGCCGAGCGCGATGGTCTCCAGCCCGACGCGTGCTCCCTGGGCATCCCGTGGGCCTGCCGCCCGCCCGCCTGGCCCCCGGCCGTCGCGGGGCCCTGACGCCGGCCTCGACTCTCGCGAGCGGCCAGGGGCGAGAGCCTGCGCGATACCGAGCTACGCTTCGAGCCTGGCCCTCGTGCCTGCGCTGCGACGCGGCCACCCCATCGGCCGCCGGGCAGCCTGCGCTATCCTCGCTGCACCGCATGCCGAAGGTCGACCAACGCGATGCACTCGAGGTGCTCACCCGGCCCAAGCTCATCGAGCTGGCGCAGGGGTTCGAGCTGGACGTGACCACCCGCAGCAGCAAGGACGAGCTCATCGAGGCGCTCGCACGGAGCAAGCGGGCCAGCTATGAGGCCATCCTCGGCGAGCTGAGCCGCGATGAGCTGAAGGCCATCTGCCGCGCGCACGAGCTGTCGGACAAGGGCAAGGCCAAGGCGGGGATCATCGACCGGATCCTCGGGCGTGGGGTGGGGGATTCCGAGCCGGCCGCGGCCGAGGCCAAGCCCGCCCGGAGCACGCGGGGGAAGAAGAAGGCCGCGCGAGCCAAGGCCGAGGCGCAGCCGCAGGCCGACGCCGAGCAGCTGGCCATCGAGCTGCCCGTGGATCGAACGCTGACGGTAGCCGAGCTGGAGCGCTACCTGTGGTCGGCCGCGGACATCCTGCGGGGGTCGATCGATTCGAGCGACTACAAGAGCTACATCTTCGGGCTGCTGTTCTTGAAGCGACTGTCGGATCGCTTCGAGGAGGAGGCGGAGAAGCTAGTGGCGGAGGGCGAGGACCCGAAGATCGCGTGGGACGACCCCGACGAGCACCAGTTCTTCGTGCCGAAGCAGGCGCGGTGGGACGCGATCACCAAGGTGGCGACGAACGTGGGCGAGGCGCTGAACACCGCGTGCCTGGCCCTCGAAGACGCCAACCCCGAGGCCCTCGAGGGCGTGCTGGCGGGGATCGACTACAACGACCCCAACCGGCTGGGCGACACCAAGGGCCGCGACCAGGTGCTCGGGCGGCTGGTGCAGCACTTCTCGCGGCTGCGGCTGCGCAACGTGGACCTGAGCGAGCCCGACATGCTCGGGCGGGCGTACGAGTATCTGATCGAGAAGTTCGCCGACGACGCGGGCAAGAAGGGCGGGGAGTTCTATACGCCCAACATGGTGGTGCGGCTCATCGTGGAGCTGCTCGACCCGGGTGAGGGGATGCGGATCTGCGACCCCACGTGTGGCTCGGGGGGCATGCTGGTGCAGTGCGCCAAGCACGTGGAGCGCCAGGGAGGCAACCCGCAGAACCTGGCGCTGCACGGGCAAGAGAAGAACCTGGGGACGTGGTCGATCTGCAAGATGAACATGCTGCTGCACGGGCGCTCGAGCGCGCGGATCGAGAAGGGGGACACGATCCGGGACCCGAAGCTGCTCGAGGACGGGGAGCTGGTGCTGTATGACCGGGTGATCGCCAATCCGCCGTTCTCGCTGGACGAGTGGGGCCGCGAGGTGGCCGAGCACGACCGCTACGGGCGGTTTCGGTTCGGGCTGCCGCCCAAGGGCAAGGGGGACCTGGCGTTCGTGCAGCACATGGTGGCGACGCTGCGGGATGGGGGGAAACTGGGGGTGGTGATGCCCCACGGGGTGCTGTTTCGCGGGAGCGCAGAGGGGCGGATCAGGGAGGCGATGCTGCGGGAGGACTTGTTCGAGGCGGTGGTGGGGCTGCCGTCGAATTTGTTCTACGGCACGGGGATCCCGGCGGCGGTGCTGGTGCTGGCGCGAGGTAAGGAGAAGAGGAAGCGGGGGAAGGTGCTGTTCGTCGATGCGTCGGGCGGGTTTCGGGAGGGGAGCAACCAGAATTACCTGCGGGAGGAGGATGTGGCGCGGATCGGCAAGGCGGTGGCCGGGTTCGCGGATGTGGAGAAGTATGCGCGGGTGGTGGAAGTTGGGGAGATCGAGAAGAATGACTTCAACCTGAATATTTCGCGGTATGTGGATACCTCGGAGGAGGTGGAGCGTATTGATTTGGAGGAGGCGGTGAAGGCGTTTCGGGCGGCGGAGGAGGAACGGGCGGAGGCGGTGGGGCGGATGAATGGATTCTTGGAGGAGTTGGGGTATGGACAAGCCTGATGATTGGAGGCGTACGACTCTAGGCGCTGTTCTTAGCGAGAAGCCGCGTAATGGTTACTCTCCTCGTTGTCCTATGCAGCCCAACGATCGTTGGATTCTGTCGTTAGGTGCAGTTACTGAACAAGGATTCAATTCGGATGCTGTTAAGCCCGCACCCCCTGGCGATGAACGAGTTAGCGATTTTCGGCTGAGCGCTGGCGATTTATTGATTAGTCGCTCCAACACGAGAGGGCGCGTTGGATTTGCAGGTGTCTATGCTGGAAATCCAAGATGGTGCGCGTATCCCGATCTGCTAGTACGATTGGTAGTCGATCGAGAACAGGCGTTGCCGTCATATGTTGAATCTGTGCTGCTTTCGCCGGCTGGCAGAAGTTATTTCGAATCATCCGCGCGAGGCACCAGCGAATCGATGGTGAAGATTAATCGAAGCATTATAGAGGGCTTTGAGTTTGTGATGCCGCCGCTGCCCGAGCAGCGGAAGATCGCGGCGATCTTGTCCTCGGTGGATGAGGCCATCGAGAAGACGCAGGTGGTCATCGACCGAGCCCAGGCGGTCAAGAAGGGCCTGATGCAGGAGTTGCTCACCAAGGGCCTCCCCGGCCGCCACAAGACCTTCAAGCAGACCGAGATCGGCCAGATCCCCGAATCCTGGGAGGTCGGTTGCTTGGGGGATCTTTCTGCAAGCTGTGAGTATGGCCTCAATGCAAAGCTGAGTAGTGATTCTGGGGGAATTCCGGTGCTTCGAATGGGCAATTTGCAAGGTGGTCGCGTAGTGCTTCGAAGGCTCAAGTATCTCGACTGGAGTGCTTTTGATCGCGATGATCTGCTGCTGCGGACTAACGATATATTGTTCAATCGGACCAATAGCATTGATCTCGTTGGGAAAGTGGGGTTATTTGTCGGTGATGGGCGAAAGGTTTCGTTTGCTTCCTACCTTCTTCGGTTGAGGGTAAACGATCGGGCCATGGCGGAATGGTTGGCTCAGCTTCTTCATAGTTCGCCAGTCCGCCGTGACCTACGCGCGCTGGCGACTCAGGGTGTGAGTCAGGCAAATATAAATCGGACAAAGCTGCTCGGCTATCGAATTCCCATTCCGCCGATCGAAGAACAAAAGGGAATTGCTGCGAGGTTGTCAGGTCTCGATGAAACTATTGATCAGGAGCGGAATTGCTGCGCGGCACTTCAGCGACTCAAGTCCGCCCTAATGTCCGTCCTCCTCACCGGCGAACTCCGCGTCCGCCCCGACCCGGAGCCCGCATGACCCGCCCCTCCCGCACCTGGAACGAGCTCTCCCTCTCCGAGACCCCAGCCCTCGCTCTCCTCGAGCACCTCGGCTACACCCGCGTCCCCCCCGAGGCCCTCGAGTCTCCCGACGAGCGCGAGTCCCTCCGCCAGCCCATCCTCACCGCTCGTCTCGCCCGGGCCATCCGCGCCCTCAACCCGTGGATGTCCCCCACCAACATCGCCAAGGCGGTCAACATGATCGCCCGGGTCGACGCTCTCTCCCTCATCGACGCCAACCGCCACGTCTACGAGCGGCTCACCTACGGCGAGTCGGTGCTCCAAGATCTCGGCGAGGGCCAGCGCGGCAAGTCGTTCCGATTCATCGACTTCGAGAACCCCGAGGCCAACGAGCTGCTCGTGGTCAGCCAGTACCGGGTCAAGGGCGCCGGGATGCACATCAAGCCCGACGTGACCCTCTTCGTCAACGGCATCCCGCTCGTGGTCATCGAGTGCAAGAGCCCGACCTTGGGTGAGAAGTGGAAGACCGAGGCCGTCACCCAGCTTCGCCGCTACCAGGAGTGCGACGAGAGCTACCGCAACCAGGGCGCCCCTCAGCTCTTCCACACCGCGCAGATCCTCGTCGCGACCTGCGGCCAGTCTGCCTACTACGGCACCACCAACACCGCCAGCCGCTCCTACATGGAGTGGAAGCAGCCATGGCCGGCCTCCGAGGACCAGCTCCCGGCCGAACTCCCCGATCTCCCCCAGGGCATCCGCGCCCAGGAGCGCCTCCTCTACTCCGTGCTGCGCCCGGCCAACCTGCTCGACATCGTGAAGAACTTCGTGGTGTTCGAGACCCGCAACGGGGTGCAGACCAAGAAGCTCTGCCGCTACAAGCAGTTCATCGCCGCCAACGAGGCCATCGCCCGCATCGCCGAGGCCGACCGCCCCACCGAGCGCGGCGGCGTGGTCTGGCACACGCAGGGCTCGGGCAAGTCGCTCACCATGCTGTGGCTGGCCCTCAAGCTGCGTCGCGACCCGCGGCTGGAGAACCCGGGGCTGGTCATCGTCACCGACCGCACCTCGCTCGACAAGCAGATCGTGGGCACGTTCGAGCGCGCGGGCATGAAGGTCGATCGCGCCGAGACGGTCCGAGAGCTGCGCGACTTGCTGGCCAACGTCATCGGCAAGACGGTGATGACCACCATCCAGAAGTTCCAGGAACTGCGCTCCGAGGGCGCGCGCGGGGCCACGGGCGGCACCCAGCGAGCCGATCGCACGCCCATGCCCATGCTCAACGATGCGGCCAACATCGTGGTGATGGTCGACGAGGCCCACCGCAGCCAGTACCGAAGCCTCGCCACCAACATGCGCACCGCGCTGCCCAACGCCGCGTTCATCGGGTTCACCGGGACCCCCATCGACAAGAAGGACAAGAGCACCCTCCAGACCTTCGGGCCCTACATCGACCGCTACACCATCGAGCAAGCGGTCGCCGACGGGGCCACGGTCGAGATCCGCTACGAGGGCCGCATGCCCGAGCTTCGGATCGAGGGCGGCAACCTCGACTGGCTGTTCGAACGCGAGTTCTCCGACCGCACCAAGGAGGAGCGCGCCCAGATCCAGAAGAAGTTCGCCACCCCCCAGGCGCTGGCCGAGGCGCCCAAGCGCGTCACCGCCATCTGCCAGGACCTCATCGAGCACTTCGAGCAGGCCATCGCCCCCAACGGGTTCAAGGCCCAGCTCGCCGTGGGCAGCCGCGACGCCGCGGTGACGTACTACGACACCATCACCCGGCTGCGGGGCCCCTCGACGGCGGTGGTGATCTCGGCCCGGCACAACGACAAGGAGAAATTCGCCCCCCACACCAAGACACAGAAGCAGATCGACGACCTGGTCGACGCGTTCTGCGACGCCGACCAAGAGCCGCAGATCCTCATCGTCTGCGATCGCCTGCTGACCGGCTTCGACGCGCCCATCGAGCAGGTGCTCTACATCGACAAGTCCCTGAGGGAGCACAGCCTCTTGCAGGCCATCGCTCGCACCAACCGGCGCTACGACGACACCAAGACCCACGGGCTGGTGGTCGACTACTGGGGCATCTCCGACAAGCTCGACGAGGCGCTGTCGCTGTTCACGGCCGAGGACGTGCAGGGGGCGATGACGCCCAAGGCCGACGAGCTGCCCCGGCTCGAGGCCCGCCACCAGGCCGTGCTGCGGTTCTTCGACGGGGTGAAGGACAAGACCAGCCTCGACCAGTGCGTGCGGGCGCTCGAGGACGATGACGTGTTCGCCGGATTCGAGGCCGGGTTCCGCAAGTTCGCGCAGTCGCTCGACATGCTCTACCCCGATCGCGCTGCGCTGCGCTTCGTGCCCGACGCCAAGTGGCTGGGCAAGGTGCTCAAGGCCGCCCGCGCTCGGGCCGATCGCGCCGGCCCGGACCTGTCCGATTGCGGGGCCAAGGTGCGGCGGCTCATCGAGGAGGCGGTGGTCGCCGACGGCGTGCAGATCCTGGTCTCCCAAGTGCCGCTGTTGTCCGCGGAGTTCGAGAAGAAGATCGAGGCGCTGGGCTCGGACGAGGCCAAGGCCAGCGAGATGGAGCACGCCATCCGTCACGAGATCCACGTGAAGATCGAGGAGGACCCCGCCTTCTACGAGTCGCTGCGCGAGCGCCTCGAGCGGATCGTGGAGGACTACAAGGAGGGGCGCATCACCGCCGCCGAGAAGTTCCAGCTCGCGCTGGAGCTGAGCACCGAGTTCTCCCAGGGCCAGGCCAAGAGCGCCGACGGGCTCGAGCTGGGGGCGCGAGGGTTCGCGATCTTCGGCCTGCTGCGGGCGGGGGGCCTGAGCCAAGCGACGCGGGCGGGCGAGGCATCCCCGGGCTACGGGTCCGCGCAGAAGCAGAAGAACGCCCAGCTGCGCGATCTGGCCAGCCTCATCGACGACGCCATCGACCCCTTCACCAAGTACGTGGACTGGCGCAAGAAGAACGACGTGCTCAAGGAGATGAAGCGCCGGGTGGCCAAGCAACTCCGCGGGGCCGGCCACGAGCCCGACGAGGCCAAGCGACTCGCGGCCGACATCGTCCGCCTCGCCTCGGCGCGCATCGACCTCCCATGAACACCGCGCAGGAGACCTCGCGGGTGCAGTGGGGCCGCACCCGCATCGACTACGCCATCCGTCGCAGCCCGCGCCGCAAGACGGTCGCCGTCGCCGTCGATCCCGAGGACGGGGTGCTGCTCACCGCTCCGCCGGGCGTGTCGGTCGACCGCCTCGACGAGGTGGTGCGCACCAAGGCCCGCTGGATCGTCGAGCGCCTGCGCCACGTGGGGCAGACCGAGACCCCCACGCCCCCGCGGCAGCTCGTCAGCGGCGAGTCGTACCTCTACCTCGGCCGTCACTACCGGCTGCGCGTGCGCCCGGCTGCCGCGTCGGCTCCGGCGAAGCTCACCCGCGGCTGGATCGAGGTCCCCGTGGCCCGCGCGCTGCCCCCGGCTGCCCGCCGCGAGGCCATCCTGGCGGCCCTCGGCGACTGGTACCGCGCCCACGCCCGCGCCCGCCTGCCCGAGCGCGTGGCGCACTGGTCGAGCATGCTCGACGCCAAGCCCACCGACGTGCTCATTCGAGACCAGCGCAAGCGCTGGGGCAGCTGCGACGAGCAGGGGGTCTTGCGCTTCAACTGGCGCATCATCCAGGCCCCGATCCGGCTGGTCGACTACGTGGTCGCCCACGAGCTGACCCACCTGCACCACCGCGACCACACCAAGGCCTTTTGGGCTCGCCTGGGCACGGCCATGCCCGACTACGACGAGCGCCGCGAGGCCCTGCGCCGGCTGGGCCCCCGGCTGCACTGGGGCTGATCGCGACGAGGCCGACGCAGACGGCCAGCTCCACCTTCGGCCTTCGGCCTCGCGCCTCGCGAGCGCCGTCGCCGACGGTATCCCGACCCCACGAGGATACGGAGTCAGCCTCTCAACCCGGCTCGTCGGTCCCAGACGGTCGGGAGACGCCATCGTGCCCAGTGACGCCGGAATGCTTGGTGACCCTGGAGCGCTTGGAGACGCCATCGTGCCCGGTGACCCCGGTGCGCCCGGGACCACCCGAACGCCCAGCTCCCCCAGAACCCCCAGAACCCCCGGTACCCCCGGTACCCCCGACCGGGGTCGGTGTCACGGACCCCAGCTCGGCGCGGGTGCGCGGCAGGGCGCTGGGGTGCTCGCGCTGGATGAAGTCGATCAGCCGCTCGCGCACGTTGCAGCGCAGGTCCCACGCGCGGCTCGCATCGCGGGCGGTCACCAGCCCGCGCAGCTCGATGGTGTGCTCGCGCGCCTCGCTGACCTGGAGGTTCCAGAACTTGCCGTCCCAGAGATCCTCGGTCTCCAGGATCCGCCCCAGCTCCGCCCGCACCGCCTCCACCGGCACGGAGTAGTCGGTGTGGATGAACACGCTGCCCATGATGTCGGCCGACACGCGGGTCCAGTTCTGGAAGGGCTTCTCGATGAAGTAGTTGATCGGCAGCACCAGGCGGCGAAGATCCCAGATCCGCACCACCACGTAGGTGAGGGTGATCTCCTCGATCCGCCCCCACTCGCTCTCCACGATCACCACGTCGTCGACCCGGATGGGCTGGGTGATGGCGATCTGCACCCCGGCGACCACGGTGGCGATGCTGCGCTGGGCGGCAAAGCCGATGATGACCGAGGCCAGCCCGGCCGAGGCCAGCAGGGTGACCCCGAACTGCCGCACCGCCTCGAAGCTCAGCAACGCAAAGGCGGCGGTGAGCACCACGATGACGAAGCCGGCGATGTTGCGAAAGCCTCGCAGCTGGGTGTGCACGGCCCGCGCGTGCAGGTTGTCCTCGACGTCGATGTCGTAGCGGGCCTTCACCACGTCCTCGATCACCCGCACGATGGCCATCGTCATCCAGCCCAGGATGAGGATGAGGACGAGGGTGATGACGTGGGTCACCACGTCGCGCAGATCGGA
>JGI12210J13797_10038513_pt1 | contig 19791 bp, 14 predicted proteins | sample ElkSlonscriptome_3_FD_13797 | JGI IMG/M metagenome (IMG submission 13797)
AGCTGACTCTCTCTGCCTGCGACCGGCACACGTTCGCCCATGTGGCGTGGCTCGCCGAGCACTTGAACGCGGAAATCCATCTCGTCCATGTCATCGACTTCATCGACGAACGCCTCGGTGAAGAGGAGGACAACGTGGACGGCCCGGTCAAGGCCGCGCTCCGCGACGCGCTCGAAGCCCTCGCCGACTCCACGAAGGCAAAGACCGAGATCGTCTTCCGCCGCGGCAAGCCCTGGCGCCAACTCATCGCCGAAGCTGAGGCCTGGAACGCCGACCTCATCGCCGTCTCTCCCCGGCGTGAGGCCCTCGGCCTCACCGATCGAATCTTCCACGGCAGCACCGCCGCGCGGGTGCTCCGCCGCGCCGAGACGTCGGTGTGGGTGGTCGACAGGGAGGCCCACACCCCCATCGAGAACATCCTGGCCCTGGTCGATGGCTCTCCCGTGTCGAAGATGGTGCTCGATACGGCCGGCGCCTTGGCCAAGGCCCTCGAGGGAAAGCGCTACGCCCTCCGGTGCCTGGACTACCCCGAGGACATCGCGATGAAGCGCCTCGCCGATGCCGAGGAAGCCATCTCGGAGTATCACCGCTCCGTGCAGGGCACGGCCAGAGCCGAGCTCGACGCACTCGTTGGCGACCGCCCCTGCGAGGTCGTCTTCTCCGAAGACTGGGTCGTGCGCGCCGCCCCAAAGGTCATCGAGAGCGAAGACATCGATCTCGTCGTGCTCTCGGCGACGTCACGCACCGGGCTCGCCGACCTCCTCGGCAGCACCGCCGAGAAGCTGCTTCAGCGCTCGATCGCCTCCGCATGGGTCGTGCGGCCCAAGAGCTAGTCGAGGGGCTCGCAGCCGCTGCCGATCTTCCAGCGGCAAACCTGGAGGTGCCGAACCACGTCGAGGGCGAGCTCTTCGGCGGGAGCGGCGGTAGGCCACGCGGCGAGGAGGCCGACCGGAGGTAGCCCCTGCACTTCCACGATCACCTCGAAGGCTTCACGCGCCGCGCCCCGGGGCGACTTGCCTCGGCCGCGCCGCATGCGTGCCGGATGGCGAGCGGATGTGACCACCGTGTCCTGCCAGGCCTCCCAGCTCGCATCGCCGAGCTTCACGGCGGCCGCCGCTGCATCTAGGGAGGCGGCGCCATCATCGCCCAGACGCTTGATGACCAATCGGGCCTGTGCGTCGTCCGGCTTTCGGTACAAGAGAATCATCGAGGGGTTGTCGGCTCGGAAGCCCCGCGGCCAACCGAAGCGCAGCCCGGTCCGGGTCTCGTGATCGAGCATGAGCGGCGGCGTCGGGTTCATCTCGCTCGTCGGCGGGCGTTCGAGCAGCGCAGGCTTCATCGAACCTGGCTCAACGGGAGGCGGGTCGACCTCTGGCGGGGCCGGGTCGCGCACCGGCTTCGTCTCCGCGGCCGGAGCGGCCTGGTGAGGCTCGGGGTCCGGCGGCTGGGCCTGGGCCGGATCACAAGCGATGAGCGCGAGGCAGAGCCACCATGGATGACGCATGGCGATACGATAGGGGGACCAAGCCTCTCGGGCCCAATCCGCGGCAGCGCGAACCCAATCAGCTCACGGCTTCGAACGCGCCGTCTCGGTGACGGAAGAGGTCGGTAAGCTGACCGTCCACCTCGAGGCGAGCAATGCGCTTCACGAGACGAGGCTGGCCCTGGACCTCTACCACGTAGGCGAAGGACATGAGCACGAGCTCTCGCGCCACCTCGAGCGGGCAGGCCCGAACCGCCGCGAGGTAGGAGATGGCTCGGCTGAGCGCGATCTCGGTGGTCTTCGCCGGCCAGGTCGTCACCAACCCCTGCATGCCCATGCAGACCGCATCGATCATCGCCGGCCAGGTATCGAGCCCCCCATCGGGGACGAAGACGTGCTGGTAAGACATCTCCGCGATGGCCGCGACCGCGTCGGCCCTCGCGTCGGGCGGAGGTCGCAACACGGTGGCGCCCAGGTCGTCTACCGCCTGAGGGCCGATCCAGACGCGCTCGTCGGAGGCGGCCACCTCGGCCAGGGCGCCGGCGAAGTCGAAGCCATCTCCTACGAGCAGAATGTTCTCGCTGCCGTGGATCGCCTCCTCGAGCAGACTCCGCATCTCCGCGGACATGCCCTTCTCCTTGACCCAGGTGTCGAGGGGCTGGGGCAAGTGCACGCGCTTGAGCTCGACCACGTATCCGCGCGGACTCATCCGCCCGTCGAGCACGTGCAGTCGCCAACCGCGCATGATCTCGCCGTCGCCGAATTCTTCTTCACGCAGTCGCTCGGCCGTGTGTGCGACGGCATCCTCACAAGAGTACTGCGTCTCGGTGTCGCGCCATCCCTCGCCATCATCGATCCAAACGCGGCGCTGACGAACTCGCACCTTCTGAACTTCGCCTCCCTCGAGCCACGGGCCGAGTGGCCCCCAGTCGAGAAGCTCGCTCTGGGCTTGCTCGAGAACCGCGTCGACGATGGACTCGCCGCCCTCGAGGCGCCCGGCGATGCGCGCCGACTGACGCTCCAAGCTCTCGGCGCAGGCGTTGCGGCCCCCGTCGCCGACCTCGTCGATGACGGCCTGTACCAGGTCACTGAGCGCCTGCTCGCGCCGTTGCGACTGGAGCTTCACGGCCTCCTGCATCGCCGCCGAGGTCAGCTCGTGGGTGGCTAGGCCTGTCGGGGGATCGTCATCATCTTCGTCCCCGGTGGTGGTGCTGTCTTCGATCTGCGCCGTGCGCTTGGGCACCGGTGCGTTGGGGGCCACCGACGAGATGGCCGGCTCCTCGAATGGAGCCGTGACCGCAGACTGGCTGAGGCTGTCGGCCACATCTTGATTCATCACCTGCGTCGAGGCGCCGGTACGAGAGCGCGGGGACGTCTCTGGCACGACGCGCGCTGGCTCCACCGGCGGTGCTGCGGTCGGTGCGGGTGTCGCCGACGGCGCCCGAGCCGCGTGGGATGACCGGGGCGCCTGCGATGATGGAGGCCCATGCGATGGCTGGGCTGCGTGCGAGGCATGGGGCGCCTGCGAGGCATGGGGCGCCTGCGAGGCATGGGGCGCCTGCGAGGCATGGGGCGCCTGCGAGGCATGGGGCGCCTGCGAGGCATGGGGCGCCTGCGATGCACGGGGCGCCTGCGATGCACGGGGCGCCTGCGATGCACGGGGCGCCTGCGATGCACGGGGCGCCTGCGAGGCATGGGGCGCCTGCGATGCATGGGGCGGCGCCGTCGTCGCGCCGGCGTCGGGCGGGTATGAGCCCTGATCGCGCTGTGCCGCGAGGGCCATGCGCGCGGCGTCGTGGAGCGCGACGGGATGATTGGGTGAGGTGGGACCCGCGACGGTCGCCTCATCCTCGATACCGGCCATGCGGGTGGCCCCTTCTCCACCGAGCGTGCGGACGCGCACCGCGTAGGCGCCGACGGCGACGAAGTCTTCCTCGGTGATGGTCGTGGGCTCGCGGCCGATCGTCTCGCGATTGACCTGGGTGCCGTTGGTGCTCCCCAGGTCGATGATCATGCAGTCTCCCGCCTCGTTGACGGTGAGCATGGCGTGGCAGCGCGAGACGCTGTCGTCCGGGAGGCAGAGGTCGTTGTCGACGTCGCGTCCTACCGTGAGCTCGGTCTGGTGGAACACCTGCGTCGTCTCTTGACCGTCGGGATCGGTCACGAGCGCGATGAGGATGACCTCGTCCGCGTCCGCACGAGCGGCCATGTCGGAGGGGTTGAGCTTGGAGACGTCGATGGGCGGGGGCGTCGGCGGGAGATGCCCGGCGTAGCTATCACCAAACCCGCTCGCCGCCGTTGCGACCTGCCGGCGTGGCATCTCCTGCCCCGACTCGTACGCCGAAGGGACCACACCCGAATCACTGTTCGGAGGACGTTCGGTCGAGCCGACCCCTCCCCCCGCCGGTGGCGATCCTCCGGGGTGATTCGCGTGATCCGTCATGAGTACCTTCGTAGGATAACAAGATCCGCCAAAAAGGTTGGAACATTGGCAGATCCGACCTGGCATCGTACCCGCTCCTCACCGCTTTGGGGTGAGGTCAGGTGGGAGAGCGGGTCGCGTAGAGCTCCGCGCCACTCAGCTCGACCACGAGGTCACGGATCACCGCTGGCACCACCGCGCTCTGGCCTCGTCGGAGGGTCAGCGCCCGCTCCGGCCCGAAAGAGAGCGATGCCATGCCGTCTACGCACACGATGGCCCACATGGTCTCCGGCGCCTCCACCCGGAGGGTACCGTCCCCGCGCCACGCCTCGACTTCGAACCAGGGACCCCGTATCAGGCGCTCGTGCCGCACGCGCTGCTCGTCGAGCAAGACCTCCGGCTGCGGGCGACACGTGGCGACGAAGGCATCCCCCCGCGGAGCGTCCCACGTCGTCACGGCCAGCGAGCGCTCGAGGTGAAGCTCTCGTGGCTGGCCTCGGTGGTCGCGACGCCCTTCGGCGTCGTAGCGGCGGTTCCAGTCCCAGTAGCGATAGGTGACGCCCTTCTTGCCGGGCGCGACGAACTGCGGCTCGAGCAGCGTGAGGCCACGTCCGATCGCGTGGGGCGTACCGGCCTCGATGACGAAGGCCTCGCCCGCCTCCACGGGCACGAAGTTCATGAGGGCGTCGAGGCGACCCTGGGCGGCGATGGTCTCCTCCACCTGCGCGCGCTCTACGCCATCGCGAAAGCCGAGGTAGAGGCCCGCCCCCGGCTCGGCCTCCAACACGACCCAGGCCTCCGGCTTGCCGCTTTCATCGGCCGCGAGCGACGGGTCGCCGTCCTTCGGATGCACCTGCAGCGACAGGTCGTCCGCCGCGTCCAACAGCTTCACCAGCAGGGGGGTCTGGCCGTACGCCCGCGCCACCTCGCGGCCCAGCCAGGCCTCTGGAGCGGCGGCGATGGTCTCTGCCAGTGTGGGGCCGTTCTCGAGCAAACTGGGAAAGCTGGGCTCGACCGATATCTCCCAGGACTCACCTACCGGCGGCCCCTCGCTCAAGCCGAGCCCCGACTTGTAGCGGCGACGTATTTTCGTCCCCCCCCACGGCGTGCGGGCCGGCGGGGTGAAGTTGTCGGCCCGAACGCGCGACGCTTCGGGGCGGTCGCTCACGCCGGCTGCTCCATGGCCTTGGTGTAGCGCTCGATCACGTCCACCGCTTCGTCCGGGTCATCGGTGATCGTGAGCCACTCACGGTAGGCCTTCCCCTCGGCAAGCTTCTCCAGCAGCGGATAGACCGGCTTCTCCTCGGTCCAAAATCGACGACCGAAGAAGACCATCGGGCTCACCACGTCGGCGGTCACGTAATGGTTTTGGCAGGCGTCCTGGAAGATCTCCTGAATCGTACCTGCGCTGCCCGGCGTGTAGATGATCCCGTGCTTGGCGATGGTCAGAAGACCGTCTTCCCGGACGCTGTTGGCGAAGTACTTTGCGAGATGGGTCGCGAAGGCATTCGGGGGCTCGTGGCCGTAGAGCCACGTGGGGATCCCCAATCCGACGTGCTGCGCCTGGACCTCGGGCGGCGTCGGGATTCGCTCCCGCACCTCGAAGGCCTTGGCCAACCAGAGCTCATCTCGGTAGGTCGGCGCCTCCGCGAGGATGGCCAGTGCCTCATCCAAAGCGCCGTCGTCCGTGCCCGCGAGCCAGGAGCCCACGTGGGTCGCCTCCATGGCGCCCGGTCCGCCCCCACTCGCCATCAGAAAGCCGCGGCGGCTGAGCTGGCGCGACATCTCGACGGCCTGCCGGTAGGCGGGAGCCGTCCTGGCCATGCTGTGCCCCCCCATGATCCCAACGACGTTGGGGGCCGGCGCGTCCTCGGGGTGAAGCAACTCCTCGAGCGCGTCGGTCATGGCGTGGTCGTGAAGACGCCGCGCCAGGGTCTCGCGAATGTCTGGCGGCGCGCTCCCTCCGGTGGCCTTCCAGTGGGCGTAGACCCGCGCGTCGAGGCACTCGGCGTAGCTGCCCGGGCGGTGACGGTCGAAGCGGTCGTAGAGGTCCTCGATGGCGTAGAGGCGACCTCGATAGGGTTCGTAGGGCAGCCCCTCGATCCGCGGAAAGACCAAGGCCCCGCCGCCGACCGCGTGGGCTCGCAATCGCACATCGAGATGGCAGCCAAGGAAGACCGCACCGGCCACAGAGCGGCCGAGCAATGCCTCGGTGAAGCCCGTGAGATCCATGTCCTGGAAGATCACATCCGCAAGACCGGCCCCCGTCGCGAGATGCGCCTCGAGCGCTCCTGTCGTCTCGATCTCTTTCATGCGGCACCACGGAACCGAGGTGGCACAAGGGCGTCAAGACGCATCCCTCTTGCCACACAAAGACCTACGTCTGCGCACCTCCTCGAAGTTTTTCGAGCCCCATTCTCCTTTCCGCGGCTCTGTCTGAACGGATAGCCTGAACGCTCACGCCCGCGCCGAGGTGCCGGGCGTGCCCGGGTCGACAACATGAAGCTCGCCACCACCTCTTTCTCTCGCCGTCTCCAGGGCCGCCGCCCATGGGCCGTGGTGCTCTCCCCCCTCGCCGCCGCCCTCCTCGCCGCCTGCACGGGGATCATCGGCAGCGAGGACGGAGTGCCCGAAGGCCCCGACGTTCCGCCCTCGACGCCCACCGACTTCAGCTGCGACCCCGACGCGGTTCCAGAAGCACTCCCGCTTCGCCGGCTGTCCGACGTGCAGTACCGCAACACCCTGCGCGACCTCGTGACCTTCGCCCTCCCGGCCGAGTCCGAAGAGGTGATGACGGAGATCGCCTTCCAGACCGCACAGCTGGTGGCCGACGTGGCCGCCAACGACGGGGGTGACCAGCGCTACGCCAAGTTCAGCCGACTCGACCAGACGGTGCAGCAGGCCCACATCGACACCGGCTACCATACCGCCGAAGCGGTGGGCGCCGCCCTCACGGAAAACCCGACACGCATCGCGACCGTCGTCGGCGACTGTGCCACCGACGCCGACCCCGGCAACGACGACGCCTGTCTCGACGACTTCATCCGGCGCTTCGGTGAGCGCGCCCTCCGCCGCGCCATCGACGACGAAGACGTAGCCTTCTACCGAGAGCCCGCCGGCACCGCCCCCCTCGAGCCCGCGGACTATGCCGACGTCATCGCGCTCCTGCTCAACGCGCCACACTTCCGCTACTTCGTGGAGCACGGCCAGGGCGGCTTCGCCGAGGACCAGGTCGCTCCATTGGATGCCTATGAGCTCGCGAGTCGCCTCTCGTACCACTTCTGGCAGACCATGCCCGACGAGGCGCTCTTCGCTGCTGCGCGCTCTGGAGAGCTGCTGAGCGACGAGGGCTACCAGGCGCAGGTGCAGCGCATCTTCAACGACCCGCGCACGACCGCCTCCCTCGAGGGCTTCTTCGGGCAGTGGCTGCAGAACAGCACCCTCGAACCGCTCGACTCCCGACTGGGAAGCCCTGCCTTCGACACCATGCGGGGCAGCTTCACCCCCACGCCTACCCTCCGCGAGGACATGTGGCAGGAAGTCGTCGACAGTGCCGTCTACTACACGGAGCAAGGCGGCAGCTTCGAAGACTTCTTCCGCAGCGACCGGTCCTTCGCCAAGACCCCAGAGCTCGCGGCCATCTACGGCGTCGAGCCCTGGACCAGCGGTGAGCCCCCGGCGATGAACGATCCCGCTCGCGCGGGTCTCATCACCCGCGCCGCCTACCTCGCCACCGGCTCCGCCAATACGCGGCCGGTCATGAAGGGTGTCTTTCTGCGCCGAGCCATCCTCTGCGATCCCATTCCGCCGCCACCGCCGGAAGCGGAGAGCGTGGAGATCGAGCTTCCGGAGGACGCCTCCACCCGCGAGTACGTCGACGCCCTCACCGGCACCGGTAGCTGCGGGTCATGCCACATCCCGCTCATCAATCCACTCGGCTTCGCGACCGAGAACTTCGACGCGCTCGGCCGCAAGCGCGACGTCCAGGTGCTCATCGACCCCGCCAATGGTGACGTCATCGGCGAGGCTGAAGTGAACACCGAGGTCGTCCCGCTGGTCGAGACCACCGACTCCCGCACGGCCGCCAACGCCGTCGAGCTCGCAGATCAGATGCTGGAGAGCCCCAAACCCTACGCCTGCTTCACCCGGCAGTACTTCCGCTACACCTTCGGCCGGCTCGAAGACCTCGACCGCGACGCCTGTGCGTTGGCCGACGTGAAGCACAGCCTCGACGCAGGGGCCCCCCTGTCCGAAGTACTTCGCACCATCGCCCTCTCGGACAGCTTCAAGCAGCGGAGCTTCGACACCCCATGAAGAACGGAAAGCTCAACCGGCGTCTCTTCCTCCGCGGTGCAGCGGGCTTCACGCTCGCGCTGCCCGTGCTCCCGTCGCTGCTCGAGGACGAGGCCGAAGCGGCCCCAACCGGGGTGCGGCGCTTCGTTGCTCTCGGCACGCCCCACGGCGCTGTCTGGCCACAGAACATGTACCCCGCGGCCCCCCAGGGTCCGGAGACCATGACCTACGGCGGTCACGAGATCCGACGCGCCGACCTCGATATGACCGCCAACAACGGGCGCAGCATCATCTCGCCCGTGCTCAGCGCCGACAGCAGCCTGCTCACCGAGCAGATCCGCAGTAAAATGAACGTGCTGCGAGGGCTCGACGTGACCTTCTACCTCGCGCATCACCGGGGCGGCCACCTCGGCAATTACGCCGAGAACGACGGCAACGGCATGGACGGTCAGGCTCTCACCGAACACCGGCCCACCATCGACCAGATCATGGCGTGGTCGGACAATTTCTACCCCAACCTCTCCACCATTCTCGAGCGATCGCTGGTCATCGGGCGACCCGGCATGAGCGCCAACTGGTCCAATCCCGGCAGCCAGTCCGGCGTGGTGCAGAACATCACCCCCGAGAGCAATTCGCTGGTCCTGTTCAACCGCATCTTCGTCCCCGACGAGGACCCCATGGAGACGCGGCCTCTCATCGTCGACCGGGTCATCGACGACTATCACCGGCTCCGCCAGGGCAATCGACGCCTCTCGGCCGAGGACCGCCGTCGCCTCGACGATCATCTCGACCGTCTCGACGAGCTGCAGCGTAAACTCAACGTCGCCGTCAGCTGCGGGGACATCCCGGTCCCCACGGTGTCGTCCAATGAGGTGCAGAATCAGGCCAGCCCGGCCTTCCATCTCAACGCTACGGCCCAGGCGCAGTACTGGTCTCTGCTCAACGACGTCATCGTCGCGGCCTTCATCTGCGACACCTGCCGCGTCGCAAGCGTGCTGGCGGGCACCTACCACTCCGACTACGATGGCGATTGGCACCAGGAGATCGCCCACCAGGCGGAGCTCCCGATGTGGCCCTTCCCCAACACGCCCCTGCCCGACAACATGGGCCCGGGACCACAGGCCTACACCGTTCAACATCACCAGCGCTTCTTCGAGGACGTCTTCCTCGACCTCGTGAGCAAGCTCGACCAGGTGCCCGATGGGGACGGCACCCTGCTCGACCGCACGTTGGTGCAATGGACCCAAGAGTCGGGAAGCCGGACCCACGACCCCATCGAGCTCCCGGTCGTCACCGCGGGCAGCGGCGACGAGTGGTTCCGCACCGGTCAGTACGTCGACTACCGCAACCTGAACAGCCCCGCCCATACCGCGGACCAGGACAACGCCGTCGATTCACACACCGGCCTCGTCTACAACCAGTGGCTGGGCACGGTGTGCACCGCCATGGGTCTCGAGAAGAGCGAGTACGAGAGCGGCCAGTACGGCGGCTACGGCGAGCTCATCCTCAGCACCGAGGGTTGGTACTCCGGTCAGGGCAAGTACCCCAGCTCGGTGCTGGACGTGATGGGCGAAGAACTGCCTTACCTCGAGAGCTGAGGCAGCCTACTTTTTCTTCACCTTGGCGTTCTTGCCGACCTCATTGGTGTCACCTTCGACGTCGACGCCGTCGAGGATGATCACCGAGTCACCGATGGCTTGCGCCGCCGTCTTCTCGGCGTGGAGCTTGCCGCCCTCCATCGTGATCTCGGCCTGACCGAGCGCTTTGAGACCATCGGGAGCTTCGATCTCCACATCGATGAGCTCGACCCGGCAATTGGCCATGGCCGAGACCGCTGGGCCCTTCTTCAGCTTGGCCTTGGTCCCCGTGATGCGGACGTGGTCGGAACCGTTGCACGAGAACGGCTTCTTACCGTTCCACTCGATGTCCTCGGCCTCACTCGATTCGTCCTTCCCGCCCGGCATGGCGGCCATGGTCTTCTTGTAGGCGTAGAAGGCCACGCCAGCGATGATGAGGATGACCACAAGCCCGATGGCAGCGAAGATGGCGTACCAGACGAGCTTGCTCTTGGCCTGATCGACGAGACCATCGGTGTCGAAACCACCATCCGTGCTCGCGTTGACGCGAAAACCGCCGACGTTGACCTGGGCCTCGACCTCGTAGTTGCGTGGGTCGAGCTCGTTCTGCAACGACTGCTGCATGGCCTGCTGGGTCGCCTGGTAGGGGTCGGGCGGCATCGCTGCGGGCTGTGCATCGAGCTGTACGTTGATCGCGAGCTCGTTGAGCTCGACCCCGTGCTGGGCCACCCCGCTCTGCGCGATGATCTCGGGCGCGAGCCCGCTCACGCTGTGGGCGAGGGTCGGAATCGCGATCTTGTTGCTTTGCAGCTGCTCGACGAGCACGTTCTGGATGGCCAGGGTGAGGTTCTTGCCCACCCACTCAGCCATGGTCTGGTCCGGCATTCCCCGGCCGGAAAAGGTAAAATAGATCCGACCTTGGACCGGCTGGCCCGTGGCGGGGTCGACGAGGTTGAGTCGGCCTCCGCCCTGGTGCTGCTGCTGCATCGTGTTCCCCCCAACACGCTCATGTCGCGCGGACGCCCATCATGGGTGCGAGAGGCGCGAAAGCCAAGCGGTCAGCGTTGGCAGCTGCCCTCGGCGTCGCAGGTGAAAAAGGGCCGCTTTAGCTCGGAGAGGCCCTCCTTGAAGCTCTCGGTCGCACCGGCGATGACCAGCACGTAGTCCTCCGGCGTGGCGTAGGTCTTGGCGGCCTGCCGCACTGCCGCGAGCGGCACGGTCTTGACCCGCCCGGGCCATGCGCCGAGCCACCCCGCCGGCCGGCCCGACGCAGCTTCGCTCGCCAGCTGGCCGGCGGTGGAGCTGAGTCGCTGAAAGCGCCCGGGGAAGCCCTTGATGAGACCATCGATGGCGTCTCGGTGCTCGGCCGCCGAGATCGGGCGGGTCGAGCCGACCTCCCGGAGCTCGCGGAGAAACTCGTCGACGCTGGCACGCGTGGTCTCACCCTTCACCTTGGCGCTCAGCAGGTGATAACCGGCCTTCTCGCGGCGCGAGAAGTAGGAGCGAGCCCCGTAGGTGTAGCCCTTGTCCTCGCGTAGGTTGAGGTTGAGACGACTGGTGAAGGCCCCGCCGAGACTGCGATTGAAAACCAGCGCGGGAAAGTGATCGTCGGCGTCGATGCCGGGGGCACGACGGGCCGCGATGACGGTCGACTGCGACGCTTTTGGGAAGTCGACGAGGTAGATTGATTGGGCCAGGAACTCGGGGGGGGCCACGGCAGCCGGCGTGGCGGTGGGCGTGCCCTTCCAGTCTCCGAAGGCGTTCTTCAGGGCCCCCTTCAGGGTGGCCGCATCCACGGCGCCGACCACGACCACCGTAGCCCCCTCGGGTTGGAAGATCGCGGGGTAGTGACGCTTGACGTCGGTGTGCGTGATCGCCTTCAGGCTCGACTTCGTACCGTCCGGTCGGGCGCCTAGATAACCCTTGCCGTAGAGCACACGACGCAGCACCACCGCCGCCGCCGCGCTCGGATCGGACTCGCGCGACAGAGCGCTGGCCACCCAGAGATCCTTGCGGCGCTTGAACTCGTCGGCGCGCAGGGCCGGCCGGCGGAGCACGTCGGAGAGCAACGCGAGCGACGGGCCGAGCTTGTCGGCGAGCAGGTCGAGGCGCACGGTCACGGCGTCGACGTCGGCGGACGTGCCGTAGCCCGTGGCGAGACGCTGAAAGGCGTCGCCGAGCTCGAGGGCATTCTTGTCGCCGGCTCCTTCGTCGAGCATGTCGCCCGTGAGCGCGGTCAGTCCCTCTTTTCCGGGAGGATCGGTGGCGCTGCCCTGGGGGAACACGATCCGCATCGAGACGAGGGGAGCCGAACGCTGTTCGAGATGCCAGATCTGCATCCCGTTGCTCATCGACCAGGTGCTGACCTTTGGAAGCGCCCACGTGGAAGCCTCGGCCGGCTCCGGGAGCTGAGAGCGATCGACCGGGGCCAGAGGCTCGGGCGCCGAAGGGACCGGGGTTGGCTCGGGGGGAGGAGGTGGTGGCGTTTGCGCGGGTGGACAGCCGAGCAGCGACGCACCCATGAGTAGACCGGCGATCCCGGCGACGAGGCGGCTCACTTCTTCCCCTCCTCGGGCAGGATGTCGACGCGCAGCGCAGCATCCGGCGTCACGTGGGCGCGCGCCGATTTTGCGACGGCCGCCGGGGTGAGCGAGGTGTAGCGGGCGAGGTCCTCGGCGAGGTAGTCCGCGCGGCCCACGAGGTGCTGGTAGGTGCTGAGCATCTGAGCCCGCGACAGCACCGACTCTACCCGGCCGTAGAAGGACTTCCGCCAACCATTGACGGCCCGGAGCATCTCGTCCTCCGTAGGTGGCGTGGCCAAGGCCTTGCGCAGGGTCGCGTCGAGCTCCGCGTGGAGCTTCTCCACCGACACGCCTGGCGCCGCGGTCGCCTGTACGACGAACATACTGCCCAAGGCCCGCGACGCCTGATAGGCGGAGACGTCCTTGGCGATCTTCTTGTCGTAGACGAGGGGCTTGTACAGGCGACTCGTCTTCCCGCCCGCGAGCACGGTTGCGAGGATGTCCATTTCGGCGTCGCCCGGCTGCAGGAAGGCGGGGCTGTGGAAGGCGAGGTGCACCCGCGGCAGCTTCACGTCGTCCTTCTCCACCACGTGCTGAGGCGCGTTCTTCGGCGTGGCGAAGGTGGGCTTGGGTGTTCGCTGGCCCGGGTCGATACCACCGAAGTAGCGCTGCACGAGCTTCAGGGTGGCGGGCGGGTCGATGTCGCCGACGATGGTGACGATGGCGTTGGAGGCCACGTAGTGCTGGCGGAAGAAGCCCTTGACGTCGTCGAGGGTGGCTGCCGTGAGGTCTTCGTGGGTGCCGATGGTGGTGTGCTGGTAGGGGTGCCCCTGGGGATAGAGGTTGTTGTGGAAGTACTTGTAGACCATCCCGTAGGGGGTGTTCTCGTAGCGCTGGCGCCGCTCGTTCTTCACCACGTCGCGCTGGTTGTCGAGCTTGGCCTGGGTCAGCTTGTCGAGCAGCCCTCCCATGCGATCGGACTCCATCCACAGCGCCAGCTCGAGGTACTCTTTCGGTACGCGCTCGAAGTAGTTGGTGCGATCGGTGTTGGTGGTCCCGTTGACCGAGCCACCGATTTTCTGGAAGGGCTGGAAGTATTCTTCGTCGTAGTTCTTGCTGCCCTGGAACATCAGGTGCTCGAAGAGGTGCGCGAAGCCGCTGCGCCCGGCGCGCTCGTTGGCAGAGCCGACCATGTAGCGAACCTCTACCGCCACCACGGGCAAGCGAGGGTCGCGGCTGAGCAGCACCGTGAGCCCGTTCTCGAGGGTGTGGGTCTCGACGTCGATTTTCGGCGGGGGCGGATTGGCCCCCATACACATGAGGCCAAGTATGGCGACGAGGAGTGGCCAGAGGCGGCGAGGACTGATTCGGACCATGGCCGATGACCCTAGTGGCTCGTTCCCGAGCGCGCCACGAGGGCCCCCTCATTTCAGCGGGCGCCGATGTCGCCGGTCTTGCAGGTGGCCCCGGGTTGGGTGCTACCGCAGGGTCGTCGAAGGCGCACCTTCCAGCCGCCCTGGTAGGCGTAGGCCAGCTGCCAGCGCCCGGGCGGCAACCCCTCGAAGAGGAACTGGCCCTCGGCGTCGGTGGTGGTCTCACGGGTCAAGAAGCGACCCTCCTCCAAGGAGCAGGGCGGGCCGTCGTTGAGCGTCGTCACCGCCACCGTGCAGGCCTGAACCTTGGTCCTGGCCACGGGCTTTCCGTCGCGGGTAATGGTGCCCTCCATGCGAATGGTCTTGGGCGGGCCGTAGTCGGGGAGCTGCACCTTCCCGTCGACGGCGATGCGCCGGACGTCGGCGTCGAGCGCGGGCACCACGTTGCGACCGTAGTAATGCAACTTCGACCCTTCGGCGACCACCAGGCCGTGAGGGGAGATCGCCCAGATCTGATCTCGTCCGACGACGAGGTCCTCGAACGCGAGCGGAAAGGCCAGCTCCCCCGTAGCGGGGATGCGTCGCATCTCTCCGTCCGGTGTCATCACCACCATCGCGCGACCGCCTTCGAGCTGGGCGGCGATGGTCCCGTCGGGACCGAGGCCGAAGTGCTCCGAACGCAGGCCGAGGGCCTCGATGGGCTTCAGTTCGCCCTCCTCGTACCGGTGGATGTGGAGCGGGTCCTGCGCGTAGATCACGCCCTCGGGACTGGCGAGGAGCTTGGCCCCGGTACGGAGGAGGTTGTCGAAGGGCGGCCCGTCGCCCTTCTTACCGAGGCGCCACACCGCGGTCTTGGTGGCGATGAGGATGGCGCCATCGGCGGCGACGGCGAGCGACTTGCCGGGGAAGCCCGAGGGCTCGGGCAGCGGATGGGAGACGAACCCCTTCCCTCGATCGACGAGGAGCACGTTCTCCGTGAGCACGAGCTTTGTGTCGCCGGCGATGCGGCCGTCCTTCACCTTGGTGATCCCGGCCGGCAGCTTCCACCGCTCGGGCGCACCCTCGCCGACCCGCCACAGCTCCTTGATCTGGCCCACGGCCACCGCGCCCGTCTCGGCGTTGGTCATGACCATCTGCCCGTCGGACTGCCGATGGACGAAGCCGAGCCGATCGGCGAGGGTACCGACCCGGTCGGCCACTCCGCCCTTCATCCGGCGCACGCGACCGTGATCGAAGAGCCAGGTGACGTGGTCTCGTCCCGGCACGAGCACGTCGGCCTCGAGGCCGGCCACGCGCTCGAACTTGCCGTCGCGAACGATGGCCTGCCCTCCGTCGAGTTCGACGTAGGCCACCGGCCCCGACACCGCGGGACCGTCCTGGCGCTTCGACGCCGGTGCTCGCTCCCGTGGCGGGTCCGACCGGGGACAGCCAGCCGTCATCAGGCCCAACAAGAGCCGCACGCCGAGGCCACGCATGGACTCCGATCTAAGCACACCCGCGCGGGGGAGCGGCCCCATTCGCGTCAGCCGGCGCGGTTCCATCCCTCCGCAGACACCTTGGCCAAAGCCTGGCGCAAGACGTCGGCGTCGGCTCCTGCGCGGGGAGCGTTCTCGCTGATGTGACGCCGGTAGGCCCGTGCCCCCGGCACGCCGGAGAACAGACTCAGCAGATGGCGAGAAACGGCGTGGAGCCGGCCGTCGTGGTCCTTCACCCAACGATCGGCGTAGTCGATCATCCGCTCCACCAACTCGTGGCGACTGGGCACGGGGCGGTCGTCGTCGAAGAAGCGGCGGTCGGCGTCCGCGAAGAGGTAGGGGTCGTCGTAGGCGGCACGCCCGAGCATCACCGCATCGACGTGCTCGAGCTGCTCGGCGACCTGGTTCAGGTCCTTGAAGCCGCCGTTGATCTCGACGAAGTGCCCAGGGCGCTCGCGCTTGAGGCGGTGGACATCTTCGTAGCGAAGGGGGGGCACGTTGCGGTTCTGCTTGGGGCTCAGCCCCTGGAGCCAGGCTTTACGCGCGTGCACCGTGAAGCGGTCGGCCTCGGACGCGGCCACGATGTCGACGAAGCGCAGCATGTCCTCGTAGCGGTCGATGTCGTCGAAGCCGATGCGGTGCTTCACCGTCACGGGGATGGTAACCCGCGCTCGCATCGCGGCCACGCACTCGGCCACGCGCTCGGGGCGCCCCATGAGGCAGACGCCGAACTGCCCGCGCTGAACGCGGTCGCTGGGGCAGCCGACGTTGATGTTGATCTCGTCGTAGCCCCAGTCCTCCCCCATGGCCGCACACTCCGCCATGGCCGTGGGCTCATCGCCCCCGAGCTGCAGAGCGATGGGGTGCTCTTCGTCCGAGTAGTCGAGATGGTGCGCGCGGTCGCCGTGAATGAGCGCGCCGGTGGTCACCATCTCGGTGTAGAGGAGCGTGCGCCGCGTGATCTGCCGCAGAAAGAAGCGGTAGTGCCGGTCGGTCCGGTCCATCATCGGCGCGACGCTGATGGGCATCTCCCCTGCGCGGCTCATAAGGCAGGAAAGACCATGGCGAAGCGGCTTCCGTCAAGCGACGGCAGGGGACGAGCTCACCGAGCCCCGTGCGCGTACTGCCGACCGCCGAGCTTGATGTAGTGGGCGGTACTCAACGTCACGACCGCCGTCGTGGCGATGAGCAGGGCCACCGGTGCCACGCCCCATCCCGCGGCGGCGAAGACCACCAGGAACAGGAGCACGCTCGCGACCTTGCCGTGGATCTCGTGCTCGGTGTCCACCGTGCCGTGACGCCGCTGGATGATGAAGAAGCCGAGCAGGAGGATGCCGTCCCTTCCGGCGAGCGCCCCCCAGAGCCACAGCGGCAAGGCCTCGAAGGCCGGGCTGGGTCGAAATGCGAGGTAGGTCACGAAGGCGATCTGCGCGAGCTTGTCGGCGACCGCATCGAGGGTGGCGCCGAAGCGTGAGGTCAACTCGAAGCGACGGGCGATGAACCCGTCGAGCACGTCGGACAGCCCCAGCCCCACCAGGATCCCCACCAGCGCAACGCGGGCCGGGGGCTCGCCCTCGGTCACAGCTCCGTGCACCATCGACTCGGCCACGAAGAGCCATACCGGAACGAGGAGCAGCCGCAGGACGGAGATCGCGTTTGGTAGCCACCGAGGAACGGTCACCTGGAAGACGTAGCACCTCCGGCTGGCCACCTGCATCGAGCAGGGGACGGCGTCGGAGGTGACGGGCCGGTCGCCCACCGGGCGAGGGAGATCGTGTCCATGTCGGTTTCGCCTTGGGGTAGGCTAGCGGGTGAGACTCGCTGGCGCCACGCAACTCGGGATAGCGAGGATTGGGCAAGGCGCTCGCTGAATGGGGCAGGCGCACCGCGAGACGGCGGGTTAGCCTCGGACCAGGAGACGGCGATGACTGAAATCGAAACCAAACACTTGAGCGACGTGGTCGAAAAGCACACCCGAGACATGACCGGAAGCGTCGTGGCGATCACCGGGACGACGAGCGGAACCGGATACGTGTGCGCCCGCGAGCTGGCCAAGCTCGGCGCGCACGTATTGCTGCTCAACCGAGAAAGCGAGCGTGCCCGCGGCGCCCTAGCGAAGCTGAAGGCCGAGGTGCCGGGAGGGCAATTCACCCCCGTCACGTGCGACCTTCAGGACTTCGAAAGCGTGCGCGGCGCCGCGCGAAGCATCGGTGAGCGGTTCGACCGGTTGGACGTGCTCTGCAACAACGCGGGCGTGATGGCCATGCCGGATCGGGCGACCAAGGACGGCTACGACGTACAGATGCAGACCAACTGCATCTCTCCCTTTCTTCTGACCAAGGAGCTGTTCGGCCAGCTGAAGAAGAGCGACGACGGCCGCGTGGTCAACCACACGTCGATGGCGCGCCTCGGGCCTCCCCACGAGGCGAAGTACTTCGAGAAGCGGGGTGGCGAGCTCGGTGGTGATGGCACCGAAGAGGAGAACATGAGCTTCGAGGGGCCGCGGTGGGCTCGCTACCACCAGTCGAAGCTGGCCAACTGCACTTTCACTTATGGGCTCAAGCAGCGGCTCGAGACCGCGCGGGTCGACAACGTGAAGGTCTTGCTCGCGCATCCCGGCCTGGCTCAAACCAGCCTGCAGACGACCACCGCCGAGGTCGGCGGGATGGCCGCCAACAGCAGCCTCATGGCGAACGCCCAATCGGCGGAAGATGGAGCGCTGGGGATCTTGCGCGCCTGCGCCGACCCCAAAGCCGAGTCGGGCGACTTCTACGGCCCCGAGAAGTGGACCGGCTTCCCCGCCAAGCTCCCCGCCGAGGAGCTCCTCTTCGACCCCGAGAACATCGCCATCAACTGGGATGGCTGCGAAGCGGCCGTCGGCACCTTCGGCGTCTGAGCCCTCGCGCCGCCGAGCTACTGTATCGAAGCGATCAGTAGCCGCAGGCGGCTCCGTCGCTTTCCTCGACGCAGGCTCCCACCGCGTCGGGTGCGTAGCCGGGGAGCGAAGGATCATCTAGCTCGCGACAGTCGGTCGCCACGAGAAAGCGCGCTTCGTCCACGTCGCTCGACGCCAGAAACTGGGACCTCGGGCAGGCGAGCAGCAGCGGGCCATCACAGCGGGCCGCGGTGTCGTCGTCGCAAGCTGTTGCCGAAGCGTGAACACAGCGCGCATCGTCGTCGGTCGAGGGGCGGCAGATCGTATTTGGCGCCTCACAGGGCGAGGAGCGTACCTTGCGGTTGACGACCTGGTCCGGTCCGTCGCCACAGACCTCGAGCACGTCGCCATTGCAACGCTCGAAGAAGCTGCATTCATTGTTGCACGCGACCGTGAACATCGAGCTTACGAGGAAAGCCAAGCCTCCTCCCAACAGGGTACGCATCGACGTCGAGTCTGCCACATGTGCTGGCCTACCCACCACCGCGGGGCGGTCAGCTGGCTTCGGCGCCGAGGATCCGTCGGAGGTTGAGGGGCTCGGAGAGCATGGCCCAGCGCAGCCGCTGGAGGAGGTCGGTCGAGCGGTTCGGCGAGACGTGGCTGATGACCATGAGCTCTGCGATGCCCAGGCCCTCGGCGACGTCTTCAGGAGCCGCCTCGGTGGCCCCCGAGGCGGCCGCGCGACAGCGGGCGAAGCGTGAGGTGAGCACGGCCGCGAGCGCGAGGTCGAGCAGCACCGCCTGAAGGGGACGGGTCTGGGTGAAGATCCGCCGTCGACGCAGCGCCTCGACCAGGAACTGCGCGACCACCCGGCCCTGCTCCCCTCGTACCGGAGGGGCCACCCGTACGAGACGCCCAAGAGGCACCGGTCGGTCCACGAAGATCAGGTCGACCGTGCCCCGCATGAGCAGCCACGACAGCCGCATGAGGACCGTGCGAACGCCGGCGAAGTGGTACCAGGGACGCTCGTCGATGCGATGGTCGAGCGCAACCCGCGCCGGGTAGCAGAGATGGCCCATCACGTGGGCGAAGAACATTCGCCCTCGATAGCCGAGGCCGGCGCCCGCCTTCAGCGGCTTGGGCTCTGCTTCATCCGCTTGCGCCATGGCTTGTCGCACCGTCTCGTCGTCGACCTTCTCGCGACCCTCCGGCAGCGCGAGCTCGAACGCCGACATCCAGTCGAAGAGCTCGGCCACCACCTCGAGGGGGCGGTCGGTCTCCTCGAGCCGCGCCTCCCACCGCTCAACGAGGGGGAAGTACTGCGCCTGGCGAAGGCTGACGCCGGTGAGGGTCGACATCGCGGCGGCAGTGTCGTCGACCGCCCCCTGCTGCTCGAGCTTGTCGCTGAGCTGCTCGAGGGCCGGCTCGCCGTAGTCGTCGCGCACCGAGGGGCAGAGGCGTGAGAGGCTCCCGATCAGTCGGCCGTTCTCGCCGCGAGCGAAGTCGAACGGAAACACCTGACAGGCCCAGGGGATGAAGTCGTGGCCCTTCTCCTTCTGAAGGCCGCACCTCTCGTCCTCGTCGAGGAAGGCGCAGGCCGGGCGGCGGTCTCGCTCGACCATCGGAAGTACGCCGCCCTCCAGCACCCGCAGGGCCTCGGCCGACAGGCGCGCTCGCACCCAGGGATCCGCGGCGATGCGCGCTGCGTCGTCGCGGTTCATCGCCGTCCCCCACGGCATGCGGCAGCAGCGCGCCGGACAGTCGCGGCAGG
>JGI12210J13797_10280253_pt1 | contig 19780 bp, 15 predicted proteins | sample ElkSlonscriptome_3_FD_13797 | JGI IMG/M metagenome (IMG submission 13797)
TCCACCAGGGCCTCGGGGTCGAGGCGGGGAGACCAACGCCCCAGCAGCGATTCGATCTGCCCCAGTCCCGGCGGCCGGTAGGGGTGCCGATAGTCCCGGGAGGTGACCCGACTCATGTCCCCCCCTGCCCCAGGTCCTTGATGCGGTGCCTCATGCCCCACGGTGATGCCATGCCGCCGGGTCGATGTCTCGGGCGGCTTCAGTCGCGGGGCCAGTCCCCTCGGTGGTAGTCGATGGCGTCGAAGAGCTCTTGTGAGCCCGGTCGGCGGAGCGCGATCTTGCGGTAGTAAACGCGGCGTGAGGTATCGACGACGTAGATCGCATGCAGGGACAGCTCCGGCGAGCGCTCATTTCGAAGCGACCATTGGTCGATGACCTCGAGCTCGGGATCGCTGAGCAAAGGAAACGGGATCCCCTTGCCCTCGGCCCACGGAACCGTGTCCTCGGGCTCATCGACGCTGATCCCGATCAGGTCGACATCACGAGCCTCGAAACCCTCGTAGTGACTCACCAGCTCACCGAGCTGGGCGTTGCAGGCGGGTCACCAGAAGCCTCGATAGAAAATGATGACGAGGTCGCGATCCAGCCGCTCGGGAAGCACGAAGGACCCGCCGGCAGCCACCGGGAGCGAGAAGGGCGCGATGACGTCGCCGATCCCGGGGGCGTCGGCCGCCGATAAGTACTTGCCGTACGCGTCGTCGGCGATCGACTCGGGCGGCAAGTTGGGCAGCGCGCGGTACATCGGCGGCTTCACCGACGGCGCCGAGGTCCTCGCCGCGACGGGCGACGCGCCTGGCGCTGGGGCCGGAGCGCCACAACCAAGCACAGATAGGAGGGCGAGGCCCCAGGGCGTTGTGCGTTGCACGCCATCCCTACGCTGCGCCGCGTCGGTGGTTTCACCCCAGCCCTCGAGCCGTCTCGTTTTGAGGCACGAGACACTTGCCAACCGTCTCGAGTGTCCCGACTCGAGACGATCGAGACGATCCCGATGTGTTCTATGTGGCTGATATCGTGTGACGGAAAAGCGGCACGCTGGTTGCCAGAACTGCAGGCATGCTCCGACGTGTCGCCTGCATCTGCCTCGCTGCTCTGGTTCCCCTCACGGCTGGTTGTGAGGACAACCCTCGCATGGAGTCGCAGCCCATCCAGCCCCTCCCCGGCAGTGGCGTGACCACCGGTGGGAGCACGAGCGGCGGCAGCGGAGGGTCCGGGGCCTCGACCGGCACCGGTGAGATGGCGGCCGAGCCCGCCTGCACCCGTGATGTGGCTTTCCGCGCCGCCGGACTCAGCTTCCTCGAGCCCACGCCCGCTGCACTCGCGAGCCGCCTCAACGAGGTGGGCTACGGATACGACGCCCAGGGGCTCACCGTCGTGCTCGCCGCCGCCGATGGCACGCCGCGGCTCTCCGTCTCTGCCACCGAGGATGTCTCCGGGACCCACCAATTCATCGCCTCGCCCACCGCCGCTGGCGTTCAGCTCTCCGCGGGCGGCTTCGAGAGCGTCGAGGCTCAGGCCGAGGCCACCATTCAGCTCTGGGTCGACGGACAGCTCGTCGACGTCGTGCTCCGCAACGTCAACCTACGGGCGCGTACGATGGGCGACTGCGCCGAGGCGTGGGTCTTCGTCGACGCGGTCATCCCGGAGTCCGAAGGCGTCGTCGACCTCGGCGGGTCCACCATCGCCGACCTCGCCGGACCCGTCGCCGGGACCGACGAGCAACCTGGTCTCGGCTGGCCGGTGCAGCTCATGTTCGCGACCGAGTCGGTGCCCTTCGACTTCGGCACCATGCCGGGAGCCCAGTGAAGAGAGGCACGGTGAACGAGGTGACGATGCGCCCCCGACCCTGGACCCTCTTTCTCCTCCTCGCGGCAGGCTGCCAGGAGGCACCGCCCGACATCGAGGCCAACGCGGGAGGCGCCATTTTGCCCGCCGGTGGTCCCGTGGTGGATTGCGACGAGGCCCCCGGACCCGGCTGCCCCTGCGGCGACGAAGGCACCCGCGTCGCCTGCCACGAGGTTCACGCCATGGTGGCGGGCCAGGCCGTCTGCGGCCAGGGCGAGTCGGTCTGTACCGACGGCAAGTACGGGGCCTGCGCGATCAACCACGCCGTCACCCTCAGCCAGTTCCAGAGCAAGTCACTGGGCGGGCCATCCAACTGCGACAGTCCCTGTGATCCCGGCTGCCAGCAATTCGTCGACGAGCCCGACTCGGACCTCACCGATGAGGATGCGGGCGTGGTCGCCGACGACGACGGGGTCTCTCTCCCGGGGGCGCCCGGCCTGTCCGAATCGGCCTGCAGCGGCGGCACCTCGGGCACCTGCAACCACTCCATCTGCGAGACCGGCGTCGCCTTGACCGCTGGATGTGACGCCACCCAACCCGGCGAGCCCAGCTGCGTCACCGCCATCTGCGACGAAGACCCTTCCTGTTGCACGGGGGCCTGGACGAGCGCCTGTACCGACAAACTGGAGGCGACCTGCGGCGTATCGTGCTTCGCCGACGACGGAGGCTCGTGCTTCGCCTGCTACGAAGACGCCTACGACCACGACGGTGACGGCTACACGGGTCTCGACGGCGATTGCCTCGACTGCGACGCGCTGGTCAATGCCGGAGCCTTCGACTTCCCCAACAATGGGCTCGACGAGGACTGCGACGGCACGGCCGACAACGAGACCATCGTCTGCGACGGGTCGCTCGCCCTGGCGACCTCCGACCCCTATCAGTTCGCCGAGGCGATCGATCTCTGCCGTCGCGCGCAGCCTGGAGTGACAGGCAGCGCCCGCACATGGGGCGTCCTCGACGCACGGCTGGCCCAAGCCACCGGCACCAATACCCCACGGTCGCGCCAGTACGCGGTGCAGTCGACCTTCGGCCCCGCGAACGTGCCCCAAGGCGGCTCGAAGCTGGCCGTCTTCTCCACCGGCTCGGCGCGNACGCCCGGTCAGGCGGGATACCGCAACCCCAACGGCCAGATCGACAGCTATCAAGCCGGCACCGCTTGCGCCTACCCCAATGGCTTCCCCAAGAACGCCGCGGGATGCCCCAGCACCGGCGCTTTCGCCTTCGACTCCTCGGGCCTCGAGCTGAAGATCCGCGTCCCCACCAACGCCAAGTCGTTCAGCTACAACTTCAACTACTTCTCGACCGAGTACCCGGAGTGGGTCTGCACCGCGTTCAACGACCATTTCGTCGCTCTGCTCACCGGCAGCTCGGCGCTACCGGCCAACCCACCGCAGAATCACGACAACATCTCCTTCGATGCCAATGGTGACCCCGTCAGCGTCAACGTCGCCTTCTTCACCGAGCCGGGGTGCACCAATTGCTCGAGCGCGGTCCTCGGCAACACTGGGTTCGGCGGCCAATGCTGGAACCAGAGCTGCGGGGGCGCCACCGACTGGCTTTACACCACGGCCCCGGTCGTGGGCGGAGAGGAGATCACCCTTCAGTTCGCGACCTGGGACCAGGGCGACGCACTCTGGGATTCGACGGTGCTCGTCGACAACTTCAAGTGGTCGGTGGAGGCCACCGACATCAAGACCGGCGTCGAGCCCCCAAAGCCGCCACCCACCCTCTACGGTGAGGGCACCTTCGTACGCGAGTACGACGCCACCAGCATATGCCCCGCTGGCCAGACCCTGCGCTGGGCCCACTGGTCGTGGGCCGGGCAAACGCCGAGCGACAGCCACATCGCCTTCTACGTGCGCGTCGCGGATACCCAAGCCGGACTCGACACCGCACCGGAGGAGCCCCTGCTCTTCAGCGACCCGCCCGCTTCCCTCGCGGGCACCTCGGCCGTGGCCCAACAGGGTAGCCCCGACACCCAAAATGGGTCGCTCGTCGTCGATGAGACGCTCGTGGGCAAAGGCATGCAGCGCTCCAGCAACTTCATCCGAATCGTCTCCAAGCTCCGGCCCTCCACCGACCTGCTCTTCGCGCCCACGCTGAGCGCATGGAACCTGCAGATCACCTGCGTCGACGACTTCTGAGTCAGCGCGCGGGCAGCGTCGCGCGCTCGATGTAGCGGAAGCCACTGCCCTCGCGAACCTGAGCCACGGTGGTGCCGTCGTTCGGGTTCATGACGCGGACGCCGCCATCCGAGGAAGCAGTGACGAGCCAGTTGCCGTTGCCGAGGGGGTGGACGCCTCGTGCATTGGCCAGGGTCACCGTGCGACCCACGGTGCCGACCTCGTCGACCTCGAGCACCTCGCCCGACCCAAACGCGGCCACGAGGTAGCCGCCCGCAGGGTTGGGCTTGAGCTGCTGGGGGAAGTCACGCTGCAGCAGGTGGCTGAACGTCGTGGTGCTTCCCGCCGGATAGAACCGCACGCGGTTGGGATCGGCGATGTCGACGACGAGCGTGTTGCCGCTGCCTTCGAGCAGGATGTCGAAGGGATCCAGCGTCACGTCGTTGATGAGGTCCGGCAGCCGGTCCCCGGTGGCGGCGAAGCGCGCGATGAATCCGCTCGCGTCGGACACGAAGAGGTCGGTGCCGAAGAAATCGATCCCGCGGATGTTGTCGAGGCCGTCCGTCGCATCGGCGAAGACCCCGACGAAGGTACCGTCCGGCTCGAACTCGAATACGGCGTCCTCGAGCTGGTCGGACACGAAGATGTGGTCCTTGAGCCCCTGCACCGCGTTGATGGGCGTGGAGAAGGTGTACGGGTCGGTCGCCTCGTTGGGCGGGAGCCAGTCCCCGAGGTAGCTGCCGTCCTGTGGGTCGTACAGACCGATCGCGTCTTCGGTGCTGTCGGGAATGAGAAGCACGTCGACGGTGGTGGGCCCCGGGTCACCGCCCGCGCCACCGGATCCCGAGGAGATGGCGTAGGGCAACGGATCGCACGGGCCGCAGGCTCCGAACGCCTCCCCGTCGGCCTGACACGGCTTGGTACCCGCCTCCCCGTTGTCACAGCGGCAGAAGATGTTCTCGCCCGGCTCACACGTGGTGGGCTCGGTCGAGGACGAGGTGCTGCAGCCAGCTAGGGCGAGGAGGGTCCCCAAGACCGTCCATGCACCGATATCCCCAAGTCGTCTCATCGCAACCCTAGTTAAGCACGGCGCATACCACGGTGCACCGCGTTGAAATCACGCAAGAACACCTCCGATGTCACCCCCCTCATGGATCGACGAAGATCCGACACGGTCCTCAGATGTCCCCCTCGAGCCACAAACCGATCAGCTGACCGGCGAGCGAGAACTTGGGCGGGACGAAGATCTCATCGCCCGCCTCGATCTGTTCGCGCGTGTACCAGCCGGCCGCCTCGAGCTCCAGGTCGTCGAGCCGGATCTCGCCCTCGAGGCTGCGCATGTAGAAACCGAGCATGAGCGAGCGGGGAAAAGGCCAGGGCTGCGAGCGCACGTAGCGCAGGTCCGTCACCTCGAGCCCCACTTCTTCTCGAACCTCCCGGCGCACCGACCCCTCGAGGCTCTCGCCCGGCTCGACGAAGCCGGCGAGGATGGATCGCATGCGCGGGGGGAAGGTGGGCTTGCGGGCGAGCAGGATGCGGTCGCCACGCTCGATGAGGGCCATCATGGCGGGGTCGGTCCGCGGAAAGTGGCGCGCGTCGCAATCGGTGCAGACGAGCACGTGGCCCCACTCGTCACTGCTGGTGGTTCCGCCACACCGACCGCAGAAGCGGTGGTCGCGCTGCCACACGGTCATGCCGCGCGCGTAGGACAAGAGGGCCGCGTCCTCGGCCCGCATGACGGTGCCGACCATGCGCAAGTCGTTGAAGTTACCCCGGCGGGTGAAGACCTCGTGGCGACCAAAGTCCTCGGCATTGGAGAGGGCAAAGCTGAACACGGGTCGCTCCCCCAGTCGTCCGAGGAAGATCTCCGACCGCGCCTGAGCGAGCAGCGGCCCCGCCTCCGCGGCCTCGAGGAGAACCGGGCGCGGGGGATCGTCACGGGTGACGGGGCTCTTGTTTCGCCACATGGCCACGAAGAGCGCATCCGGGCGGCTACGAAGCTCCACGAGGGCTTGGCGGTCGGCGCGGATCTCGGCCGCGCGATCCAGCGGCCCCGAATCGAGGGGATGGTCGGGCATGGGTCCGGCGAGTCTGGCCCGCTGACCGATCCCTCGCAAGCGAGCGCGTCGTGGCGGCGACGGGTGGATCTTTTCGGCACGAGCTGCGTCTCACCTCTCGATGCGTGGCAGTTCGAAGAGGACGTTCATCTTGGGCCTGGCAGCCTGTGGGGTCATGTGGGGCAGCCTCAGTGGTTGTCAGAAAGAGCCCCCACTCCAGACCCTGGACTCGAACGTCGCGCCTGCGGTCGAGATGCCGTCGACGGCCACCGTCATCCCCATGAAGGCGGCCGAGAAGACCTCCGGCGGCAACGCCGTGGTCCTCGCCGACGTCGACGGAAAGCGCCTCGCGTTCATCGGCGACCGTGACGCCGCGGCCGTGCGGGTGGTCGATCCCGAGGACCACCGGGTGATCGCGAACGTGCCGGTCCGCGGCAAGCCATGGCAGCTCACCGTGGCCAAGGGGCGACTCTTCGCTGCCCTCCGCGATACCAACGAGATCGTCACCATCACCGCCCACGAGGACGGCCACTTCGGCGTGCTCTCGCGTACCCGCATGGACAGCACCGGCCCCGTGGGTCTGGCCACGACGCCCGACGCGTCACGACTGCTGGTCACCTCCGGTTGGGGTCAGCGACTCACCGGGCTCGCGTTGCCGAGCATGGAGAAGGTCTTTTCGGTGGCGCTCGATCGCGAGCCCCGCTCGGTTGCGGTCACACCCGACGGCAAGCGAGCCTTCGTCACCCACGCCATCGGCGGGCACCTCTCGGAAGTCGACCTGACCGCCGCGAATGACGCCGCGGAACCTCGGCTCCTCGCCTATCGAGGCACCGATTCGACGCCCCCTCCGCGGCGCCCCATACGCTGCTGTTTCGGCATCAATGATCATCTCGGGGCGGACGAGCCCTTCGGCAAGGAGGGCGTCGGATTCAGTCCCGCCATCGCCATGGATCGTCGCCCCGCCCTGGTGACCAAGCCGGCCGGCGGCGTGCCCCGTGACGGCACCCAGGGCTTTGCGTTGGTCATCACCGAGCGCCAGGTCATCGCGCCCGCCGCGCTGGTGCACACGCGCCCCGGTGGGACCCGCGGCAGCGGGGTCTACGGCTCCGGTGGAGGGATCCGCGGGGCCTTCCCCGGCGCCGAGCCGGCCCTGGTCACGGTACCCATCGTGCCGCCCGAGGATCCGCAGGAGGAAGGGGCCCTCGATCCGCTGCACGTTCGGGTCATGACACGGGCCTTTGCCCCTGGCCTCCAGCGGCAGGGTTTCTCCGGCTTCCGCGCACGAGAGAGCTGCTTGCTCCCGCGCTCCGCCGCGCACGATCCGGTGACCGAGACCGTCCTCGTGAGCTGCCTCGGATCTAACGAGGTGGTCGTGCACACCGAGCACGACGCCGGCCTCGCCTTCACCACGCCTAGACGCTGGAAGGTTGGCGCTGGCCCCGTAGGCGTCGCCGTCGACAGCGAGCGTCGCATCGCCTTGGTTTGGTCGCAGTTCGACCGAACCCTCTCCACCCTCGACCTCACCGAGCTGGGCGAAGGCCCCGTCGAGAAGAGCAAGCGGCTGAGTTACCCCAAGGAGCGGCAGCTCGCCGCAAAGACCACCGCCCTCCCGCCGGTGTTGGGCGACGAGAACCACGAGCCGCTCTCGCCCCTGGCCGAGCGCGGCCGCCGGCTCTTCCACGCCACCGAAGACCGGCGCATCACGGGCGACGGGCGCGCGTGTGTCTCCTGTCACCCTGACGGCCGAGACGACGGGCTCACCTGGCCCACCCCCAAGGGACCACGCCAGACCCCCATGCTCGCGGGCAAGCTCGACGAGATGACGGCCCCCTTCGGTTGGCAGGGCAGTGCCGCCACGGTGCCCGAACACCTCGCACAAACCTTCAAGCGCCTCGGCGGCACGGGCCTCGAAGGCGAGGACCTCGAGGCGCTGCTGGCCTACCTCCAAGAGATGGGCACGCCCAAGCTCGCTGCGCAGCCCGACGAAACCCTGGTGACGCGGGGCAAAGCGCTCTTCGACGACGTCGCGGTGGGCTGCGGCACCTGCCACACCAAAGGCGGCGGCTCCGACGGACTCAACCATCAGATCGAAGGCAGCCCCATGCTCGAGACGCCATCGCTTCGCTTCGTCGGGGGCACGGGCCCCTATTGGCACGATGGCCGTTACGCGACCCTCACCGAGCTCCTGAAAGACACGAAGGGCAAGATGGGTTGGGGCCGCGAGCTGACCGACGATGACCTCGGCGCCATCGAGGCCTACCTCCACACGCTTTGAGCGTGTCCCCCGGGGTCCTTCGAAGCCCCCAGCTCCTCGGGTTCATGGGCGCGAGCACGTGGCGTGAAGGCTCGCGGCGCAAACTTCGGGGGCACCAAGTCCAACGAGGCTACGAAGTGCTGGTGCGGGGGCCACCCCTGCTGAACCCCGGTACCGCTACGCCGACGTGACCCGTTTCCGCCAACCTGGTGGGGCTACGTTCATGGCGCCGCAGACCTAGGCGACGGCAGCGCATCTTGCTAGGTCATCGTCTCCATGCGAGCCCACCTCATCCTCGGTAGCGCCCTCGTCGCCCTCCTCCTCGCCGCCTGCGCCTCGAACCGGCCGGTCGACCGACCCCCGGAGGAGCCTCCGGGCCGACCGATCAAGAAGGTGAGCCTGGCCGACGTCGGGCTCGACGGCGCCGCGCTCGACAAGTCAGTCGAACCGTGTACCGACTTCTACCGATTCGCCTGCGGCAACTGGGTGAAAAACACCAACATCCCGGACGAAGAGTCGCGGTGGATGCGCAGCTTCAACGTCATCTTCGACCAGAACCTCGACGACCTGAAGGTCATCCTCGAGGAGAGCCGCAGCGCGGCTGACCCCGCCATGGCGAAGCTCGGCATCTTCTACGGCGCCTGCATGGACGAGGCGTCCCTCGAGGAGACCAAGCTCGCCCCCATTGCGTTTCTCCGGTCGATCATTCGCCGCGTCGACGTGAGAGCGGACAAGCCTGAGGGCAAGGCGGGCGGCGACGCCTGGGCGCAAGCCGCCACGCCCGGGGGCGACCCGCTCCCGCTCGAGGCCGTGGTGGGCAAGCTCCACCTGCACGGACTCCACCCCTTCTTCCGGATCCGCAGCGAACAAGACGACAAAGACGCCACACAGATCATCGCCGTCCTCGACGACGGAGGCCTGGGGCTGCCCGATCGCGACAATTACCTGAAGGACGACGAAGACAACCAAGCGCTCCGCGCCTTCTACCGCGCCCACGTCGAACGAATGATGAGCCTGGCCGGATACTCGGCCGAAGAGGCCAAGGCGGCGGCCGCGGACGTCTTGGCCTTCGAGACCGAGCTGGCCAAGCTGCACAAGAGCCGGGTCGAGCGCCGTGACCCGGAGGGCATGTACAACAAGATCGACCGCAAGGGTCTGCTCGAGCGAAAAAACGGTTTCGACTGGGCAGCTTACCTCGAGGCCGTGGACGGCTCGCTGGCCGAGGTCGACGACATCAGCGTCACCAATGTCCCCTACATCGAAAAACTCGGTCCCCTCATGCGGGGCACGAAGCGCTCCGCCCTCCTGCACTACCTGGAGTGGCAGCTCATGCACGACAGCTCCTCGCTGTTGCACGAGGCCGCGGTCGACGAGGGCTTCGCCCTGCGGCAACGCATCACGGGTCAAAAGAAGCTCAAGCCCCGCTGGAAGCGCTGCGTCTCGGCCACCGATGCCGCGCTCGGTGAGCTGCTCGCCCAGCCCTTCGTGGAGAAGCGCTTCAGCGGCGAGAGCAAGGAGGCCGTCCTCACGATGGTCAAAGCCATCAGCGAGGCCTTCGACGAGCGCGTGGGTGAGCTGGAGTGGATGGACGACGCCACCAAGAAGGCCGCCCGGGCCAAGCTGAAGAAGATGGCCTACCTCATCGGCTATCCCGACAAGTGGAAGACCTACGACTTCACCGTCGAGAAGAAGGGTTACGCCGGCAACATGTACCGCGCGGTCGCCTTCGAACAGCGGCGTGAGCTGGGCAAGATCGGGCAGCCCGTCGACCGCGGGGAGTGGTTCATGACCCCGCCGACCGTCAACGCCTACTACAGCCCCTCACGCAACCAGATGGTCTTCCCGGCGGGGATCCTACAGCCGCCCTTCTTCCAGCCCGACGCCTCGATCGCGGTCAACCTCGGTGGCATGGGCATGGTGGTGGGCCATGAGCTGACCCACGGCTTCGACGACCAGGGCTCACAGTACGACGCCTACGGAAACTTGAAAAGCTGGTGGACCCCCGAGGTCCGCGAAAACTTCGACAGCCGCACCCAGTGCATCCAGGAGCAGTATGACGCGTTCGAGGTCCTGCCCGGGGTGAAGCTCAACGGGAAGCTCACCTTGGGGGAGAATATCGCGGACGCGGGCGGGGTGAAGCTCGCCTTCCGGGCCTACCGTGCGCTCCGCGAGAACGCCGCCGAACACCTCGTCGCCGACGGGTTCACCGAGGATCAGCAGTTCTTCCTGTCGGTGGCCCAGATCTGGTGCGCGAATTACACCGACGAGTTCACGCGGCTCCGGGCCCAGACTGACCCCCACGCCCAACCCAATTACCGGGTCAACGGTTCGATCCAGAACACCTCGGAGTTCGCTGAGGCCTTCAGCTGTGCCGCGGGTACGCCCATGGTGCCCGGGAATGCCTGCAAGGTTTGGTAGGCTGCCTTCACGCGCTTTTTGCGTCATGCTCTAGCCGGTGGGTGACGCCATACAGATGCTGCGCCTGACGATCGCGGGCGCACTGCTCGCGGCCGTCCTCGCACTGCCGAGCATCGGCCGCTTCTTGGCCCGCCGTCGCCTCGCCCGTCTCTTCGCCGTGCTCATCGGCACGGCGGTGATCTTCATCGTCGCCCAGTACGGCCAACGGTCGACGGACATCCCGACCTGGGCCCTCGCCGCCATCCGCCTTCAGATGACCGCGGTCATGTTGTGGGTGCCCATCTGCCTCGGGCTCCTGCGGGAGGCCACGGGCGAGCCGGTCCCACGGGCCGCGATGGTCGTCACCGCGGCCCTCGCGGCCCTGCCCTGGGTGGGCGAGCTCCTGCTCGAGAACCACACGTATCTCCGCTCACATCCTGACGGCCACACCCTGCTGGCCGCCAAGTCGGGCCCCCTGTTTCCCGTGGTCGCCCTCTACGGACTGATGATGCTCGGCTACATCGGCATCCGTCTCTGGCGCGCGGACCGCCCCCAGAACCTCGACGTGCGCCGCTGGGTGGTGCTCGCCCTCGGTGTACTGATCCTCGCGCTGCTCAACGACATCCTGCTCGTCCTCGGTGTCGCGGCCACCGTGTCGGTCACCGACCTCGGGATCGCCGTCAGTGCCCTGCTGCTCGTCGCCTCGCTGCAAGCCGGAGCTGCCGACAAACAAGCCGCCCTCGAGCAGTACAGCGCAGAGAAGGTAGAGGACCTCCGCGCGACGCAGCAGGAGCTGGAAGCCGCGCTCGACAACACCCTCAACGTCATCACCGCCCTTCCCGATACCATCATGCTGCACCGAGACGGGCAGCTCGAGTTCATCAATCCCGCGGGCAAACAATGGCTCGGTCTCGAAGACGACGCCTTGGGCACGCCGCTCGATGCCCTGCTCGCCCCCCGCAAGGAGGGCTCCATGGCTTCGCCTCTACTGGAGGATGACCCCCCCGCGACTTCCTTCGAGGAGCGCTTCGTTTCTCGGGACGGGCGCCCCCTGATAGGCGAGGTCCGCGCTCTCGCCATCATGCACGACGGCCTTCCCATGCAGATGGCCATCGTTCGAGACCTCACTGCACGCCGCGAGATCGAGCAGAAGCTCCTCACCGCCGACCGTCTCTCTTCCCTCGGCACCCTCGCGGCGGGGGTGGGCCACGAGATCAACAACCCCCTCACCTACATCTCGACCAACCTCGCTCTGGCGCGGAAGGAGACCAAAACAGAGGGGATCCGCGAGATGCTCGACGACGCTTACGAAGGCGTGCAGCGGGTGGCTCGCATCGTCGAAGGGCTAAACACCTTCGCGCGCCGCCGCCGCTCCACCGACACTCAGATCGACATCCGGCGCGCCATCGATACCGCGGTCAAGCTCGTGGGCCACCAAGTCCGCCACCGCGCAAACTTCGTCGTCGACGTCGACGATGCGCTGCCCCGGGTCGCCGGCTCCGAAGACGACATCATTCAGGTCCTGGTCAACATCCTCATCAATGCGAGCCATGCGATCGAGGAGGCGCCACGGCGCGAGCACTCCATCACCGTCACGGCCCGCCACCGCGACAGCTACCTCGTCGTCACCGTCGACGACACCGGAACCGGTATCCCCGCATCGCACCAGAATCGTCTTCTAGAGCCGTTCTTCACGACCAAGCCCGTCGGCAAGGGGACCGGCCTCGGCCTATCCATCTGCCACGGCATCATCAAGGGGCTCCGCGGTGAGCTTACCCTCGAGAACCGCGAGGTCGGCGCGCGGGCCCAGATCCTCCTCCCGCTCCTGGCCTCGCCCGCTTCGGACCCCACCGCCCTCGCCGAAAACCCCACCCCTCGCTCCGCCATCAGCAAGGGCATGCGCATCCTCGTCATCGACGACGACCCCATGGTCCGGCGCTCCTTGCGACGCCTGCTTGCACAGCACGACGTCGCCGTGGCGAGCGACGGCGAGCGCGGCCTCGAAGCATGCGCTGCGCAGTCGTATGACCTCGTGCTGTGCGACGTCATGATGCCGGGCATCTCCGGCACCGAGGTCCTCACGCACCTCGCGAAGGACAACCCCGCTCAGGCCGAACGGGTGGTCCTGATCACCGGAGGGGTCTTCGCTGCCGATGAGCGCAAGCGCGTCGATGCCCTCGGCGCACGCGTCCTCCAGAAGCCCATTACCCCCGAACAGCTCGACGAGACCCTCGCCCGACATGCCTCATCGCCCGCCATGTCGGCAGAGTAGCGCGGCGGAGAACGTCGGAATCGAACCGATACGCTGGTCGCGCAACGTGGTTAGCAGCCGCGCGTGAGGACCGCCCTCACTGCGTTCTCCATGTCGTGTCCGAGGTGTCGAGCTGGATGATTGAGCTAACCAGTCCCTAAAACTGACGTCCCACCATGGGACAGCTCTCCGGCATAGGTGGCGCCGGAGACGGGAGTCGAACCCGAAGCGTGTGAGATCGACGAGATGGACACGGCGGAGAGAAGAGGAGTCGAACCTCACACGAATGACGTGCCAACCGGCTTCCAACCGGCGCGGATCCCAGATCCGGTCACTCTCCAATAGATCGCGATGCGCTCGAGTAGGCGTGCTGATGGTTGTTCGAGGTGGGATTCGAACCCACTACTCTCCGAGGATTGATCGGATGCTCTACCCAATGAGCTACTGCGTGTGAGCACGTTGACGTTGAACGCTTCGCGGAAGAGAGAAGAGGAGTCGAACCCCACACCTCGCGGTGCCGACCGGTTTCGAGCCGGTGTCCGTTCCAAACGGAGTTTCTCTCCAGGTGAGCGCCCGAGCTTGGAGCCCGGTCGCTCGAGGGAGGTCAGGTCGCCGTCACGCCTCCGGGGTGGAGGGTGAAGCCGACCTCAGCGCCATCGTCGAGGTGGCGCTGGATGGCGAGGGCGAGATGGGCCGCCGTCGCCGCGATGAAGGGGAGATGCTCTCCGTTCTCACAAGTCGGCGCGCCCTCGCCCGGCTCTTGATCGATGTGGAACTGGCCATCCCAGATCACACGCCCGAAGGAGCCATCGGCCGCAAGCGCGCCGTGGACGCAAGCGACCTCATGGCGGCGCGCGTAGCGCTGCACGAGACCACGGGCCTCCGCATTGTCGAGGCAGTCGACGAGAAGGTCCGCGTCCTTCAGCAAGGTCTCCACATTGTCCGACGTAAGCCGGTGAGGAACCGTCACCATGCGACGACTGAACAAGAAGCTCATCGTCTGCTGGAGGGCCAGCACCTTGCCGCGCCCCACTGCCTGCTTGGGATGAAACTGGGACGAGACGTTCTTCTGCTCGACGCGGTCGTCATCGATGACCGTGAGTGCAATCTGCGGAATGCTTCGAACGAACTGTACGACGTGTGAGCCGAGTGCTCCCACGCCCACGACGATGATCTTCTTCATGGTCGATCTCCTTGGGCTGGGTTTGGCCCCACGCGTCGTCCAGCGGCGCTAACCGAAGGGCGTCTTCGGTCGGATCTGGATGAGGTTGTAGGGACGGTTGTTGTTGGCCGGGAACCGGTCGACCACGTGGTCACGCAGGTCGACGAAGCGCAGCCCGTCGATGCCGGGCACGCTGCCGCCGCGGAGGGCCTCGGTGACCCAGCCCCGCACGTCCGCGTCGGTGCTGTCGTAGCGGATGGTGTCGGGAAGGTCGCCGTTCTGACCGGCAAACGTGATGTTCACGCGTGCCTCGTGCTCACGAATGTTCATGTTCATGCGATGGATCTCCTGTTGAATGAGGCCGTCATCGCGGACGGCGCTTCTTGGCCTGAAGCCAGACGTAGGCGGCGTCGCCCACCGGATGCTGCTGCGCTGCCCACTGCTTGAGCGAGAGACCGAGGGGCTTGCCCTCGTCCTTCCAGCGCTGCTTCATCCGACGGCGATCCGCCCGGCCGAGCCCCGTGTAGAGGCGCTCTTCGAGCATGGGTGCCTCGGTTGGTGAGAGACGGCGCTCCACCGTCGGGGAGAGCCGTCTCGGGTTGTGGGGTCAGTCGACGTGGCGAAAGACCACGAGCACCCCCTCCCGCTGCGCCTGGGCAATGACCCCGGGCAGCGACTCGAGGGTGAAGCGGTCGTCACCGCGAACATCATTTTCGTAGTCGACGAGGCAGATCCCCGCGTCGATGACACGGAGGGTCGCCTCGTGGCAGGTGCACTCGAAACGCCGGCGGGCGTAGCGGAAGCGGACCACCATCTCCCCGCGGTTGTACGCGGGACGGACGTCGAGGAGCTCGGCTCCGCCGACCGCAAGGGCCGCCGCCGCCGCTTCCTCGAAGTCGTAGCGAGCGACAGCACGCCGAGCGACAGCATCACCGAGGTGCTCTCGGAGGTAGCGTCGCCGCGATTCGCAGGCGCGCTGCTCTTCAATGGCCTTTCGTCGCGCCTCGGCGGCCTTGCGCCGTCGACGCGCCTCGGCTTGCCGCCACCGTTCGAGGCGGAAGGCGGCGTCGAGCGCCGGCGCCACGCCAGGGATGTGGTCGACCGTCTCCGCGCCGTCGAGCCAGGCGTCGAGCACCTGGTCTTCGGGTCCGATGGGAAAGGCGTAGCCGTGAAAGATCCACGGCCCCCCCGCCTCGACGCGACCGGCGCTCACCCGCGAGAAGCGGTCGAGGCCGGGCTCGAGGAGATGAATCGCAGCGCAGCGCCGCAAGAGCGCGGCGAGGTCGTGGCCGATGCGTACGCCGTCGGGGACGAACCGGTCTCCGACCAGGTAGCCCTCGTCGACCCCACACAGAGTGGCCGGCGCCGGCTCGGTCTCGACGTCTACCCGCAGACGTCGACCCTCGACGACGAAGGCGTACCAGCCGTGCTCAGCCGGCTTGCCCTCGAGCGTGAATTCACGCCCGGAGGCTCGCACACGCCGTCCCCCCACCCAGGGCAGGACGAGACGCTCGTTATCGCTCTGGAGCAAGTCACGCCATCCCATGGCGCACCTCCGTTCGCTGAGGGTTCGCACCGGGACGCCCTTCCCCACGGGAAAGGACGCCCCCATGCCTTGGTTAGGCCGCAGTGGCCCAGACGGGCTTCTGCAGCAGCTCGGTCTCGAGGATCTGGTCCACCAGCGACTTGCGCTGGCCACCGCTGACCTCCCCCACCGGCGTCGCAGCCACGAGGGCCCGCACCGTCCGGGGGATGGCGTAGGCGTCCTCGAAGGTCCGCTCGTCGATGAGGAAGCAGGGGATCCCTAGCTCGGCCGCCGTCTGCTGCACCGCACGCAGCGGCGAGTTGCGCAGCCGAACGAGCCCGAAGGCGAGCGGGCGATGGCCAGTCGTGCTCACCGCCGCCGAGAAGGCCGATGCCTCCTCGTCGCCGACGAAGATGTAGAGAACGTCTTCATCTTCGGTCGGCCGCTCTCCGATGAGGGCCCTGACGCCAGCGCCGTAGTCGGTACCGCCGCCGGCGCGGATCCCACGGAAGGCGTTGCGCACACCGGCCGCAGAACCGTGCTTGATGGCGATGTTCCGCCCCGCGGTGTTGAACACCGCGACGTGGAGCCGGTCGAGCGGGAAGCCGTGGAGGAACGTCTCGAGGTACTGCTTCGCCTGGTCGATCGCGTCGTGCATCGACGAGCTGATGTCGACGAAGAAGTAGATCCGAAGGCCCCGCGAAGTCTCCTCCACTGCCTTCTTGATCGCGACCTCCGCCGCCTCCTCGAGGGTCGACTTGGCGGCCCGGCTGCGCACCCGCGTGAGCAGATGCGCGGCCCGCTGGTCCTCGGCCGCCTCGACCGCCTGCGCCACCCGCTCGCTGACCGCCGGATCCTGAAGGATCCCGAGCGCCTCGAGCGTGGGCACCGCGATGATGAGGTCCTTGTCGGACAGACACCCCGCTTCCACCGCCGCCGCCATCACCGCACGGGTGATGCCAACCGCCTTGGGCACGAGGCCGACCAGCCGCTTGTAGCTCGGCCGCTCGCTCGTGACGCGCGCGCAGACCTCCGCTTCGGACAGACCGTCCCACGTGGGCTCGGTAGAACCGAAGCTCTCCCCCACCGCAATGGTCCGGCGACCGTCGTTCGCCTGCGTCTGGCTCCAGCCGAGCACCTCGAAGAACTTCGGGGAGCGCGGCTTGTAGCCGACGTGACGCGCGAGCTTCATGACCGTGCGTTTGAAGCCGGCCTTGACCAGCCCCTGCAGCAGAGGAACGTTGTCCTCACGGTAGCGAAGCCACTTGGTGACGGCCCGCGACCAGCGACCCAGGAAGGGCTTGCGGGCCGAGCGCCCGAAACCGAGCTCACGGTTCAGCTGCGCCACGTCGGGCAGCATCAGCACGTCCCGCACCCGCAGCAGGAGCTTCGGGTTGAGGTCGCGCCGGTCCTTCCGACGGAGCAGCACCATCGCCTCCCCCACGTCACGGTAGTCCTCATCGTGGAAGACGACCGTCTCGCCGTCCCGAATGGGGTCCCCCTTTCGGCTCTGCACGAGCATGAAGGCCGCGAGCACGACCTTCAGGTCGCGATGCTCCTGGCCGAAGGCATGGGACGCCCAGCGCGCGGCAAACTCGTGGTCGAGGGCATAGACCTCCGCCACCTGCCGGTACAGCCACGTCACGACCTCGGGGAAGAGGCCCGCCGGGCGGTACTGGCCGACGACGCGGTTGCGCTCGTCGACGATACGCTGGTCGTGCGCCTGAAGGCGTCCGACCTTGGTCCGGACCGTCTTGCGGCCCTTCCGGTCGATCCGGTAGACGACGCGCTGGCCGTCTTCGTCGCGGTGAGTCACCGGGCGCCACGTGACGCCAACCGCCGCGTTGGGATCGGCGATGACCATGCCCGGACGGTTGTGGACCATGTGGTCCGAGTAGGTGAGCGCAGTCTGGATGATGCGCTCCGCGGGTCCAAGCGTTTCGTTCTGCATTGGAACGGCTCCTCGGCGAGGAAGACGCAACGTGAAGCCGCGGGACCATCCCACGCCCTCGAGAGCGCCTTCGGTTGTTTCGGGGCGACCCGCTCGGCCGGGAGCCGGTCGCCGTAGAAGGTTGGACCCGTCCCCCCATCCCCCGCGGCGGTTGGGTAGGTTGGTGGATTGGCGTACGCCGGTGAACCGTTCATCGGCGTCCGTGTTTTGGACGAAAGGACGGGTCCAGTCGGGATGGCAGGATTCGAACCTGCGGGTCTCCTGTCCCCCAGACAGGCGCTTTGGCCAGGCTAAGCTACACCCCGAAAACGCCCCCTCATTTTGCTGGGCCGAGGGGGCCAGGCCCGTTCACGTGGTCACCACGAGGAAGTCACGCCACTCGGCGGGAGCCTGCGTGACATCGACGACCGGTCCGGTCAGCGGCAGCGTCTTCGGCTGCACCGGGGCCCGGCGCGGGAACATGCCCGACCGGTCGGACGTCATGGCGCCCTTCCTGCTGTTGCAAGCCCGACAAGCGGTCACGATGTTGGTCCACTCCGTCCGTCCGCCCGCCGCACGCGGCACGACGTGATCGAACGTGAGCTTGCTCATCGCGTATCGCTCACCACAGTACTGACACCGAAACCCGTCGCGGGTGAACACGTTCACCCGAGAGAAGCGCACGCCCCGCTTGATTCGACCGAAGCTCTTGCGCAGCCGCACGACTGCGGGAAGCTTCATGGTGACGGAAGGCGAGGAGATCTCCTCGGCGTACTCCACCACCGTGTCGGCCTTGCCGAGGTAGACGAGGGTCACCGCATCCTCCCAGCGGATGACCTTGTGCGGAAAAAACCAAGACGTGAGCAGCAGCGTTCTCTGGGTAGTCATGACACACCTCACCGATGGGAGGACGACCCCCTCCCCCTTCTGTTTCTTTGCTTCATGGGATTGTTCTCCGGTACTCGAGGGGGGATTCGAACCCCCAGGCCCACGAAGGGCACCGGTTCTGAGCCGGCTGCGTCGACCATTGCGCCACTCGAGTATCTGTACCGCCCACCATTGGACGGATGATTTCTTGGGAACGGTGCTCAGGGCAGGGGTCGCACCTGCACGTCGCCGGAGCGACACCAGGGTTTGAGCCTGGCGCGTCTGCTATTTCCGCCACCCGAGCATGGGTGCGAGACCTGGGAATCGCACCCAGCCGAACCTGCATGTCACGCAGGCGTGTTCACTAGCTCACTCGTCTCGCGAGAGAATTGGTGCTGCTGCCTAGAATTGAACTGGGGCAGGTCGCGTATCAGACGACCCAGGTGAACCACACCGTCCAGCAGCTCGTTCATGGTGCGAGGAGTGGGAATCGAACCCACCGAATCCTCCGTGTGAGAGAGGCGCCGTACCCAGCTGGACTCTCCTCGCATGGGGGGGCGACACCCCCCCGGTCTGGGTGAGTGGATTTGAACCACCGGTCTCCTGTTCCCGAAACAGGCGCTTTGGCCAGGCTAAGCTACACCCAGATGTCGGGCCTTCCCCCGAAGGGCAAGGCCCATTCGTCACCGATCTCCGCGGAGCAAGCCCGCGGGGATCAGCTTCTCGAGGCCGTCCGAGCCCACGACCAGGCGAACTTCGTTCACCTGCCCCGCGATCTCCTTCACCGCCTCGAGCTCCTTGAGCCGCAGCAGGACGGGGTTGTCCGCCATCACCTTTGCGGTGTTGGCGAGCGACCGCGTCGCCGCCGTCTCCTCACGACGGAGGATGACGTTGGCCGCCGCTTCCTTCTCGGCGGCGATGACCCGGTTCATCAGGTCCTTCATCTCGCCGGGGAGGACCACATCCTTCACGCCCAGGGTCTCGATGCGCAGGCCGATGTCCTCCGCGGGCGCGGCCGTAGCCTGCGCCAGGTAGGCGTTTAGCGCCTCGCGTCCCTCGAGCAGCTCGTCGAGGGTCACGCTCGCCACGTACTCACGCGCGGCGAGCTGCACCATCAGGTAAACCGGGTCCCGCGGAGCCGGGACCCGCTGCGCCATGCGGAGCGGATCCGAGACCACGTAGGCCGCGCTCAGGTTGAGCCGCAGCGTCACCTTGTCGCGCGTCATGAGCTCCTGGCTCGCGAGCGTGAGCTCCTGCCGCCGCATGTCCACCTTCGCGATGGCCACCTGTGACGCCGGGTAGGTCCACATCGTGTAACGACCCGGACCGACCAGGTCCTCGATGGATCCCTGCCGGTACAGCACGCCCCGCT
>JGI12210J13797_10485486_pt1 | contig 19780 bp, 19 predicted proteins | sample ElkSlonscriptome_3_FD_13797 | JGI IMG/M metagenome (IMG submission 13797)
GGCTTGCACTTCCTCCTCAACGGCCACATCACACCCGGCGGCGATCGCTTTTCCCCCTTGCTCCTGGATTTCCTTCGCCAATTCCTCCGCGACCCCTTTCCGGCGGCCGATCAAAGCGACTGCGGCCCCTTCCTGCGCGAACATTTTCGCGGCAGCCGCTCCGATCCCGGAGGTGGCGCCGCTGATCCAGGCGACTTTGTTAGCTAAACGTTGACTCATATTAGACGATGACGTTTCAATTTCTCTTGAAATCCGGGTTGATCGAAGACTTCCGGGTTGAGGAGTCCGGGCGGTTTGCGGCCGGCCCCCACTTCCAGAATGCCCCGGCAAACTGCCCGGCCAATGTCCCGGAACAATTCTTCAGTCCAAGCAATGGAGTGGGGCGCTAGAATAACGTTGTCGAGTTCCCCGAATCGATGCGGAGAAGTGACCGGCTCCTCCTCGAAGCAATCCAGAGCCGCCCCACCAATTGCCCCCGTCTTCAACGCTTCGAACAACGGGTCTTCCTGCACAATTCCGCCCCGGGCGGTGTTCAGCAGGAAAGCGGATGACTTCATTCGGGCGAGTTCCTCGCGTCCGATCAAACCGCGCGTTTCGGGAGTGAGCGGGCAGTGGATGGAGATAAAATCGGCTTCAGCCATCACGGTGTCGAGGCCGCACGATTTGACGCCCAGCTCCGCGGCTTTTGTTTCGTTGAGAAAGGGATCAAAGACAAGAGGCTGCCGCATACCGAACCCTTTCAGCAACTCCACCAGCGCCTGGGCTATGCCGCCACAACCGATCAAGCCAAGTGTCCGGTCCCGTAATTCGAGACCCATATGGGAGGAACGCGCGTCCCAATCGCCGGTTCTGACAAGCCGGTCTTTCACCAGCGTCCGATGGCCGAGCGCGATCATCCAGCCGAGCGTCGCTTCAGCCACTGAACGGTCTACCGCACCAGCCGTGATGAATGCTGCCACATTGGCTTCCGTGCAGGCCGCGACATCGACCGTATCGTAGCCGACCCCGAACCGGCCGAGCACCAGCAGTTCATCCGCCTGGCTAAGCGAGGCCGCTGTCACTTTTGGCGTCAGGACCACGCAACCCTGCACGCCCGCCAACTGTCCAGGAGCGATCTCGGGTTGATGCGTTTCAAACGGCGCGTAAGAGACCGCGGGCTTCCGTTCTTCCAACAGCGAAAGGCCAATATCGGGATAACGCGGTTTCCCGTCCGTCCCGAACATATCGGCTGTAATGGCGATTTGGAATTGGCTCATTGCTCTTCTCCCCACGCAGCGCCCGGTTCATTCCCGCACCGTTCTTCCACCACGATCCGTTCTGGCATCGGCCCGGCGTAGACCCAGATCATGGCCATGGCTTCTCCGGACCGATTAATAAAGTAATGGACGCGCCCGCGCGGTTGCAGGGCGGTCGCCCGGCCATCCATGGCATATTCGCGGCCTTCGACCATGCAGACCGCTTGGCCTTCGACGATACAGATCGATTCGTCGAAGTCATGGATATGAGCCGGCAACCGGCCCCCATTGCCGAACTTCCCGAATCCTCCGCTCATCTCGCAGCCGGGAATCAGGCTGGCATTGAAGTAATCGACAAAGTCAGCAGCGGGTCCTGGGGAATAATGATGGGCGCTATCGAAAAAAGTGGCCCGTTCCCCTCGTGGATGTGTTTGGGTTTCGCGCGGCATTTCCTGCAAATTCGCGTAACCTTCGGCCGGCTCCCGAGGTGGAGCTTCGCTTGCGAGCGCGACATGGAGTAAGGCCGGCTTGTCCCCCACCTGATAGGCGGCATGCGGTTTTCCTGCGGGGATGGTGACGTTGTCGTAGGGTAACAACTGGTATTGGCGTTCCTCCACACAAACCAGCGCGGAACCTTCGAGAACGGTAATGGATTCCGAACAGGGATGGGTATGGTAATCGAGCCGGGCACCTCGTTCGAAGGTGACCAACCCCGTTGTCAGATTCCGGGCGTTGATGTGCTGGCCGACCTGCCAATCGAGGTGAACACCACGGGCGATTTCAATTTGTGGACCTGACCCGCGCGGGGCCATGGTTTCTTGACGGTCTGGCCGGAAATCTTCCGGCGGCTTTTCGAGGGGTGCAGTGGATACGGACATGAAGGGTCAGGGGAGTTTGTTGATTTCGGTAAAGCGTTCGCGGAGTCGCCCGAATAAGAGACCGGCGTCGAGGCCAGCTCCGAGCATTTGAAAACCTTCTTGCCGGCGACGAGCCATGTCGTCCCGATCACGGCAGACTACTCCGGCATAACGATTGTGGCGGCGCAGAACTTCAACACACCGGCGCATCGATTCCGCCACTTCCGGCGTCTCCCATTCCCCGGCAGAACCAGCGGTTGCGGTAAAATCGGCTGGTCCGAAATAATAGAATTCCACGCCATCGACCTGTGCGAGCGCTTCGATATTCTCTGCAGCTCGAACTGATTCGATGAGCGGGACGACCAGGGTATGATCGCGTGCTTCCCTCACATGGTCGGCGATGCCGGCTCCCCAGAGGGTGGCACGTTCCGCCCCGATGCCGCGACGTCCTTCCGGAGGATAGGTAGCGGCAGCGACACCGCGCGCAAGCTGGTCGGGGGTCTCGACCCAAGGAAGGACGACTCCATCAGCACCGATATCGAGCGCTCGTTTAATCAGGCCATCATCGATTGTGGCGAGCCGTATCAGGGCCACGGTATTGCTGCGGGCGACACAACGGAGATGGGCGACCAGCTGGCTCCAGTCGAGGTGGCCATGTTCGGCATCCAGCACAACCCAATCGGCGCCACAAGCCACCGCCATCTCAGTGATGGAAGGAGATTCGAGCGTGATCCAAAGACCGGCGCAAGCATCGCCGGCAGCCATTTTTTTTCGGAGAGCACGGATGGCAGGGGGATTCATAAAAACTGGTATCAATATCGATTCCATCCCCCCTACCCGACAACCGCGGCGAATCTGAAAGCGTTCAGATGGTATTGGCTGTCGCTCGGTGCTTGCCTTGAAGGGGAACGGCGCAACTCCCTCGCTTTCGCCAATCTCATCACCCCTTGCGTCATCACGTGCGCCCACGGTCCAAATCAGACCCCTCTCGAAGTGCCCACGCAATAACGCGGTTGCACCCGGCCCATTTCTTCCCAATATTGCCCTGCTTCATGAGTGACACGAACGACAACAAGCCAAAACTTTCTCCCAACGAGGGAATCAAGGAAAATTCCGCCCACCTGCGCGGCACCATCCAGGAAGAACTCGCCGACACTTCGACCGGCGCGATCTCCGCGGATAACGGGCAATTGACCAAATTCCACGGTCTTTATCTGCAAGATGATCGCGACCAACGCATTCCCTTGAAAAAAGCCGGTAAAGAAAAAGCATTTTCATTTATGTGCCGCGTCCGCTTACCGGGCGGCCGCGCGTCTTCGCAGCAATGGATCATGCTCGATGAACTGTCGAATCTGTTCGCATCCCCATCTCTGCGTCTCACCACACGCCAGACTTTCCAGTTTCACGGCATTCTCAAAGGCAATGTGAAACCGCTCGTCCAAGGCATGCACCAAGCCTTGCTCGACTCCATCGCCGCCTGCGGCGACGTGAATCGAAACGTGATGGCCCCTCCCAACCCCGAACGAAGCGAGGTCCTGCAAGAAGTCTGGGAACATGCCAAAAACTGGAGCGAATTTGCCCTACCGAAAAGCCGCGCTTACCACGAAATCTGGCTCGACGAAGAGAAAGTGGCCGGCGGTGAAGAACGCGAACCGCTATACGGCGAAACGTATTTGCCGCGTAAATTCAAGACAGGCTTTGTCGTGCCGCCCTCGAATGATGTCGATATTTTCTCACAAGACCTCGGCTTCATTGCCATCATCGAGAACGATCAACTAATCGGTTACAACGTCACCGTCGGTGGCGGGCTCGGCATGAGTCACGGCAACGATAAAACGTTCCCGCGCCTGGCGGATGTCATGGGGTTCATCGAGAAGGATCAGGTCAACGCAATCGGCGAAGCGGTGTTGACCACGCAACGCGATTATGGCGATCGGGTCGAACGGAAGCATGCCCGTTTGAAATACACCATCGAAGATCGCGGCATCGAGTGGTTCAAAGAGGAGGTGCAGAAACGTTCTGGCATCACGCTGCAACCGGCTCGCGATGTCACCTTTACCACAATCGAAGATCCACATGGATGGCATCAGAACACCGATGGCAGCTGGTTCTACGGCCTCCATATCCTGAGTGGCCGAGTGAAAGATGTTGATGGTTGGCCGATGAAAACTGCCCTGCGCGAAATTGCTGAGCTTCACGAGGGCGATTTCCGGCTCACCCCATCGCAGAACCTCAGCATCGCTGGGGTCAGTGCGGAGCAGAAACCAAAAATCGAGGCCATTCTCGAAAAACATGGTTTGGCAAATGAGAACAATCAGTCCCGGATGCGATTGAACGCGCTCTCCTGCGTGGCGCTACCAACCTGCGGCCTGGCCCTCGCCGAGAGTGAACGGATCCTCCCGGATACCTTGCAAAAATTTGAAACGATTCTGGAAGCGAATGGTCTGCAAAATGACGCGATCAGTCTGCGGATCACCGGTTGCCCGAACGGTTGCGCTCGACCTTATCTCGCCGAGATCGGTTTCGTCGGGAAAGCCCCGAACAAATATGCTCTCTATCTCGGCGCGAAATACAACGGCACCCGGCTCAACCGCCTCGTTTCGCCAAGCATCAAAATCGATGACGCCATCGAAATGCTAAAACCCATGATCGAACAATACGCGCGTGAACGGGCAGATGATGAAGGATTCGGCGATTTTTGCAACCGGGTGATCCTGCCGCCAGACGCCAGTTTCCACTCCGTCGGCACCCCGGCTGAAGCAATGGCCTGAGTCATCCCCACTGTTTCATCGAGCGTCTTAGTTGGTATTCCGCGACAGCCATCGCGGAACCAACTCGACCGCGTCGTTTCGCCGATTGATTACCAGAAGTTAATTGTCGTCTGCACCACGAATTCATGGCGGCCACTTCCCCCGACCCGATCGGCGTTCACCCCATACCCATAAGCGAAAAGCAACGCAGCATCATAAGGTAGTTCGACACTGACCCCAGCGCCAACGCCCAGCGCGTCGCGCCACCCCACGTTCGGTTCGGTGTTCTCATGGAAATAGGCGTAATCGAGATACAGATGACCCGCTAATTTCTGCCAGTCGAGCACCGGAAATTGGTAGCTGACATTTAATAAGGCATACTGGTCCACAATGAATTCCGAGGTATAATAACCGATAATCCGGGTCGATTCCCGTCGTCGTTGCAGAAAACCGCCCAGAACGAAATCAGAAGATCGATCGAGTCCCCAACCGGTCATCCCGGTCACAAAAGCGCCTAGGTAATGCCCTTCCGCAATCGGCAATGAAGCACCGGCGGACCCGATCAACATATGGTAGTTGGCATTGGTTTCGTAAGGGGAAAAGAGAGGTCCGAACGTTTGCCAATTGCTGTTGTGCCCATAAATGTATCGAAAATGGACATCCAACGCTTCCTGATCGCGTAGACTCGGTTTGCGTCCACCGAACTGCACCCGAAATTCGACATTCTGCCGCAAAGGATCGGACGGCAAGACAAAATCGGGACGCAGATCGCCCGAAGCAAAATAGTCGGAATAGCTGAGCGCATAGCCGAGGAAGAGGTTGAGTGGAATGTCATATTCGGTGTATTGACCGATCTCATGGTTGATGAACAACTCGCCAAAGAAGAAGTTCCCACGCACTTCTTCATCTCGCAGCGGCTGGCCATCGACATATTGCAGGGGTAACCCGCCCAGATAAATCAACGTCCCGGCATTGAATCCAACGGCAGTGGTTGGCGTTCCGACCCCGGTTCTCACCAATTGGCCTTCCATAAAGGGGCCGGCGAAGATGATCGTGGCATTAGTCGATTCCCATGGGTAATCCACTTTGTTCCAGTAAAGGAACCCACTGCCAGAGGGATCGGCGTCGCCAGTATTGAATGAGCCGCCAAGCGTCAGAAACGACCGATCACGGTCATCGACCTGGGCCAGGAGGGTTCCAGCGCCCATCAACATGAAAACGCCCCCCAAAACTCCCAAACAATTTCGCACGGCAAGATTCAGCATCTGTTTGCCTACGACAATTTGATTTCTTTCATCAATCCCAATGTTTCGAGAGTCCCTGAAAAGTCCTCGTCCGCACGGAAAATTAGACGAAAAATACGTTGTTCTTCCAAGGCTCCATCGAAGTGCTCCTGAGGAGCCACACCATCTCCATGCGCTCCCTGACAAGAAGTTGCAACCGATGTTTTGGAATGAACAAACACAATTGCTGGTTCAGATTCTCCTGGCCATGGGCTTGGGAGGGCTGATCGGGCTCGAACGTGAGGCAGCTGGCAAACCGGCCGGTCTTCGAACGAACATTCTCACCGCAGGCGCTTCGGCCCTTTTCGTCGGGCTTTCGGCGGCTATGGTGGAGCAATTTGCCCTTGAATCGGATCTCTCTGGCGATGTGCTGCGAACGGATCCAATCCGCGTCTTTGAAGCGGTCGTCACCGGTCTCAGCTTTCTTGGGGCCGGAACGATCTTACGTCAGCGCGATGACCAGATCGAAGGGCTCACCTCAGCAGCGACTATTCTTCTGTCGGGCGGTATCGGAATCGCCGCCGCACTGGGCCAATACCTCCTAGCGATCACCGTGACATTCGCGGCCCTCCTGGTGCTCCAAGGCCTGGGCCGATTGGAAACATGGGTCAAAAAGCGACGGGGGTTAAGTAACGGTGAAGAATCTTCCAAAGAATAACTAACCGTGGATCTGCTGATTCTTTTCCTGGCCTGGCTCATTCTGTTACAGAATAGCCTCACGAACTGCTCGCCCCGGCATTGGGTGACGAGCCGATCCTCGTTATGGTTGCCCAGCCAGCAACAACAGCCCCTCCAGGACACCCAACCCTTCCTTTGATGACCCGCCCCTTCCACTCGCTTCTTCCGCTCCTCACTTTCTGCCTTCTCCTGCCACCGATGTTTTGTCCGGCGCAACCCGTTGCGGAGGAAAGTGCGCCTGTGCACGCAACGCGCGACCTGCTCGGCATCCCGGCAAATCGCTCCGAATACCTCTATGAATTCGAAGAAGGCACGCATCTAACATTAGATGTCTACCACCCGCGCATGCCGAAGCCACCGAACGGTTATCCCACGATCATCTGGTTTCATGGCGGTGCCTGGCTCATGGGAAGCAAACGTGATGACTTGCACGTGGACGCATTACTTTCACACGGATTCGCTATCGTCAGTGTCCAATATCGGCTCTCCACCGCAGCCGAGTTTCCGGCACAAATCAAAGATGCGCGGGAGGCGGCATCCTGGGTCTTGAGAAAAGCGGAGTCGCTTCACCTCGACAGGAATAAACTCCTGCTGGCCGGTCAATCAGCTGGCGGTCATTTAGCCTTGTTGACGGCTTATACCGAAGGACAGGCGATGCGCGGCTGGGGCGAGCCTTTACCAACAGGCACGACGAAAGGCGTGATTGCCTTCTACCCGCCCTCGGATTTGTTGGAGCTCGTCCCACCGAGCGCCCGCGATAATCCAGCCCATCCCGTGGCTTTGCTTTTAGGAGACAAAGTGGAACGCCGCGCGCCACTCGCTAAGGCAGCGAGTCCAATAAATTATGTCGAGGCAGGGCTGCCCCCTACCCTGCTCTTCCACGGCACACAGGACATGATTGTGCCAGCCAACCAAAGTAAGAATTTAGCCAGAAAGCTGGTGCACCACCATGTTCCAGTGAAACTAGTCCTTTCGCCAGCTGGCCATGGCTTTGCCATGAATCAGCGCCGGCTGCAGGTCACGGAACAGTTTTTGCGCGGGATACCAGAGTTCCAAGATGCATGGCGAAAGCGGCCATGGTGGCAACAGTCGGTCAATCCACCTGCTGAACCTGAGATCAATGGTCGACCTCGACTCCCGCGTTAAGCGAGACGTGCAATAATGCGCCATTTCCCCAGGTGGTTTCCCTTCATTGAATTTTCACGGAAGTGCCGCTATCAACCATTTGGCCGAGATCGTAAGCATCCCAATTCGAAAGCCGAATACAACCGTGACTAGAGGTCCGGCCAATGGTGTCGGGAGCTTTGGTGCCATGCATCCCAATGCCCTTGCTGTTCAAAGCCATCCAAACAATGCCGACTGGGCTATTCGGACCTGAAGGAAGAACGTGAGCATCGTCGCTTCGTTTCCCTTCTTCCAACATGCTTTTGTCCCAACGAAAGGTCGGCATCCAACTCACGCTTGTCACCTCCCAATCGCCTTCTGGAGCGGGATTATCCTTAGCTCCTGGCGTGACAGGATAACAAGCGATCAATTTGTCATTTTCCAATACCTCGAGCATTTCTTCCTGGGTCGAAATGACGATTTGAATGGATTCAGGTGCTTCAGAATTTTTTTGGCCATTTTCCTTACTTTTTCTGACGGCACTCAACTCGAAAGGGACAGCGATCGCCGGCACAATCACCTTGTCGCCCGCTTCCATTTTCTCGAGATCCGGGTTCAGTTCCCGCAAAAATTCTTTATCCACATGATATTTCTCCGCGACCAATTCATGCACGGACGTATAGGGCAACGTGGATTGCTCGGCTAACTGTTTCGGTTCATCCGCCATTTGGCCAATCAGTTCAACATCCTCTTCTGTTACCGTGTAAGTTTCGAACACCGGTTTACTCTCATCCAGGTCTAAACCGATTTCTTGAGGCGGTTCTTCACCAAAGGTTCGTTCCGTCTTTCCTTGGCTCTTCATATAGCGCGTGAGAGCTTTGCCGGTGAACTCACCCCAACGCCCATCGATTTTACCGGGATTGAAATCTGCGTCATCGAGATAGATCTGAACCCGCGTCCACTTCTTCCGATCTTCATCGATACCGGCAGGCAATTCCTTCGAGGAAGCCGTGGCGGGTTGCTTGCCATTTGATGGTGAATTGTCTTGCGACGACGTTTCCTGTGCCGAAAGGCCAGAAGCGGTCAGGGCAACGAGCGAGAAGTAAAAGAAGAAGCTTTTCATAATAAATCGAGGACTAGGTATCCACAAGGGTTCGAAATAGATTTCGTAGCTCTTATGAAAAATCGCCTATTTCTCCTGCTCACATGCCTTGCGCTCATCCCGTCCACCCTTCTGACCGAAGAAACTTCCGAGAAGGAAAAAGCCGATGCGAAGGATAAGCCGCATGCGTCGACAACGTCACCTCCCGCGACTCCAGCTCCGGACAAACGGTTGGCCAGTGGCGATCTGCATCCTGATGAAGAACACGAGAAAGCTTGTGGCGCCTTGGCGGTCGGGCTGGATCCCGACATGGCAGCCAGCGAAAGGGAGAACTTTGAGACGCGCAATCATTTTGCGATCGCATTTCAAAAATTGCGCACGTCCCTTGCCTTGATCAGCACGAGTGTGATGCCTGGAGAATCCATTGTCGTCAGCGCAGATTCATTAGGAAAAGAGATGCAATTTAAAGCAGAAGCACAAGGCGGTTCGCTCGAAGAGATGAATGCAACCAAATGGAAATGGACCGCGCCGGAGGAAACGGGGCATCACTGCGTGCATATCATTGATGAAGCCTCTGGCGAGACCACCTGCTTGAATGTGTTTGTCATGGTGCCGTATGATGGAAGTAAAGAATTGAATGGATACCAGATCGGCGAATACCAAACGAAGCCTTTACGCGGTTTGGAAGCTTACAAAGTGCCCGACGGATTCATTGAAGTGACCCAAGACAATCAAGACGTTTGGGTCTCGCCACACTTTCAGTTACGCCAATTCCTTTGCCGCCAAAAAAGCGATTATCCGAAATACCTTCGGCTCGATCCTAAACTTCTGATTAAATTAGAACTGATTCTTCAGGAAGTGCAACAAGCAGGCATTGCCGCCAGCAGCTTCTACGTTGTGAGCGGGTATCGAACTCCCTATTACAACAGTAGCATCGGAAATAAAACAAAATACAGCCGCCATTTTTACGGCGACGCCGCCGATATTTTCGTCGATATCGATGGTGACGGCAAGATGGATGATCTGAATGACGATGACGAGGTGACCAACGAGGATCCGCGTTATCTCTACGACCTTGTCGATTCGCTGGTGGACCAGAAAAACTATCAACCTTATAAAGGCGGGCTCGGTTTTTATGGAATGAACGAAGCTCGCACCGGATTTATCCACGTCGATGTCCGCGGCCAAAAAGTCAGATGGTGAGGCAATTAAATGAACCTATACTAGCCCGCCTGTTGCGGCCAAGTGTGCCTGTCCCTTCCCCTTAGCGGGCGTGCTCCCGGCAGACCGTCTTCCTTATCCGCCTGGCCTCTTCGCCGCTCAAGACTGCGCGGTCGGCTCAATGATGGCGGTCCAAGCACTTCCCATTGCTTCAGAACGGTTCACGTTTATCCCGCCATTACAATGAAAGCCATGGCGGCAACATACCCGATCAGGATGGTCAGGCTTTCGAATCCGATATTGCCAACACCACTTTTCTCTCGACGCAACAGGCCCATGGTTAGGACGGCTGATAGAAAAACGGTGATTGCGAGAAGAAACATGCTTTGATCATTAATCTCGGCATAAATCGAGCCTTTCCGATAGAAACAGTCGGAAACGGCCACGAACAGAGTGTCGAAGGCATTGCCGCCGATAATATTACTGACCGCCATCGTTTGAGCGCCCCGACGCGCGGCCAACACAGTCGTCACAAGTTCGGGCAATGAGGAACTGATCGATGTAAACAAGGCGCCCACCGTCGTTTCAGAAAGGCCTTGCTCCCGGATTAAACCGATCCCGCTCCGGCCAAGCAGCCAGCCTGCGATAGCGACCATCATGCCGCTGATAGCCAGATCCGTGACGAGCCGCCGCATCCTTTGGGTCTGATTGGAAGGGTCCGGTTCGTCCTGGACGGTTTGATCGGTCTGTTCCGGCACCCACATTGGTTTTTTCTCGGCTCGCCCGGCCACTTTCAATCCGAAGATATAAATGACCGGCATTAGCAAGGTAAAGGGGCTGACCCATCCAATCATGAAGCCAGGACCATTGGCCGCAAGGATGGGCAACGCGAGCAAGGCAATGAGGAGAGCCGCTTGAACCAGATTAGAAAGCGAAGCGGCCGCGTGCTCGAGATTAGCCTTTTTATAAGCCATATCGGCAATAGCGAGCCATACCGTCTGAGCGGCGATTCCTCCAATGGCATTACTCACTGCCATTTGAGGGAGATTATCCCAGGCAGCCATCGAAGAAGTCATTAACCCGGGCAGCGAAGTGCAGGCTCCCAAGAGCACCGCCCCCGTCAACGCCTCACCCATCCCAGTCCGGTCCGCGAATTCGTCCGCGGCCTTCACCAATCGGTAACCGAAAATCCCAATGAGAACGGTCGCCAGTGCAAATAATCCGATATTCAACCAAAGATCCATAATTGTTCGTTGCAGATCATTTCGAAAGGATTAACCCTACTCGTCCTATGGCTCCCTAAGTTTTGCGCTGTCGCCCTCAAGGGTAAACCCTTAAGCTCAACGTTCGAGCCCTAATCGACACCAGTATCGACAGATTATGAACGATCACATACGCAAAAAGGAGGATTACGCCGAAGGTTTGCGGCGGGTGGCACACGAGATAGCCGGGCTCGCTCGATCTGAAGCCATCGAGCCGACGCATGATCAGGAAGCGGCGATTCATGAGGTGAGAAAATCATGCAAACGGGGACGCGCTCTCGTGCGCTTGTTCCGGCCGCATGATGAAGAGACGTATCAGATAGAAAATGCCTGTTTCCGAAATGCTGCCAGGAAACTCTCCTCGCTGCGGGACGCGGCGGCGATGCTGGAATGTTATGACAAAATGATGAACCTGGCACCAGCCAAGCTTGACAAAAGAAAATTTGCTCCGATTCGCCGAGCGCTCAATGATCATCGTGAAGAAAAATTATCAGGTTCTGAGGAGCAACGGCAAGCTCTGAACCAATTTGCTGATAGCATGAATCAAGCCTGCGAACGCATTGTAGCCTGGGAATTTTCGATCAATGACTTTTCCATTGTTCTGGACGGGTTCCTAAAAACTTATCGTCGCGGCCGAAAAGCGATGCGGAAAGCCGAAACAGAACCTTCGGTGGAACACTATCATGAGTGGCGAAAACGGGTGAAATATCACCGTTACCATCTGCACACTATTCGAAAAATCTGGAAGCCAATAATGAAGTCCCAGAGGAAACAGGTAAACAAACTCTCCAACTTACTGGGAGACGACCACGATATCGCGATCCTGACCGGTTTCATTCGCGACCATCTTCAAGGGCGGCTGGCTCCCGATGCCCTATTGGCCTTCGACGATCTCGCCTCATCACAAAGTAATGCGCTTCGGACGGAAGCCCACATGCTAGGTGCCCGCATCTATGCGGAGAAACCAAAGCATTTAAGCCTCAAATTGCAGCAGTGGGACAAGGCGCTTGCGGTCACTCGCGCTGGTTGATCGGAAGGGAAATCAAACGGTATCCCAACGCTAGAATGCGGCGAACGATGCGAGGGCACTTAATCCGCCGGGGTGGTTTCGGCCGCTTCAGGCGTTCCCGCGGCTTCGCGCCGATCTTGACGTTTGTCCCACCAAATTTTGAAGCCCAGACCCAGAAGGCTGACCACCGAAAGCCAGATGAGGGAGGTCTTCATGCTGGAGGCATTCTGTCCGAGGACTCCAATGAGGATCACCAACGGGATAATACCAGCCAAAGTCGCTGACAGGAATTTCCAAAAACCCATACGCAATGCTCCCCCGAGAACGCTAATAGCATCGTTCGATAGCAATGGATTTAGGCGGGTAATAATGATCGCCCAGAAGCCGTAGCGGTCCGTTTCGCGACGAATCCAAGCATCCTTCTTTTCGCCGAGCACTTTCTTCATGGCGGGTTCTCCAGCGGCTTTCCCGATTCCATAACCGATAGCGGAAGCAACTGCCACGGCCAAAACAGCGAGCGCCCCGCCAGCCCACGCCCCGTAGGCCATCACCGAGATGACCATGAGCAGCCATGAAGGGACGACAAACAAGAACATCTGAAGCGTCATTAGGACAACAATTGCGACAGGCGCATACCATCCCATATCCTCGACCCAGGCCTCAATCCGCGCTTCGTTATTACTTGTCAGCACGTCCCAGGCTTCTTTCAACCAGCTCTGCCAACTCGGAAGAATAAAATACAAAATAATGGGGATCAGGATGATGATGGCCGAAACGGCGATCATTCCCCACTTGGTTTTGGATTTTTTCATGTCCACATTCATTGACGGCACGAATGGTCAGAGCTGTTTCTTAAAAGGGAGCACCACCGATTCAAGAAAGCGTTGCGTGGCAGATCGGTGAGTCCATTTGGCCTCTTTCACCCGCACACAATGCTGTAAATCATCTTCGAAATGATGGCGCAGCTCGCGATTCCGCTTTTCTCCCGCGAGGACGAGCATGGCTTCAGCATCGCGCCTTAAAGAGCGCTGATTAAAATTCGTCGATCCAATAATGCTGAGATCATCATCGATGATGACGATCTTTTGGTGGCACATGGTTTTTTCGTAATGATAGAGGTCGACTCCGGAAGCCATCAGGGCCTCGAACGATTCACGAGCAGCGAACCATTCGTATCGCTTATCGATGTGTGACCCGGGGATCATGATCAGCACATGCACACCAGCCTGCGCCCGATCGCACAGGAATTTCAGCATCAGATCATCGAGCACGAAGTAAGGGGTCGCAATCATGACTTCTTTCTTTGCCAAATAGAGCGCCGCTTTGAGCAGAGTGGCCGCATCACTGCCATTGTCTTGAGCACGGGATTTGACGGGCATCACAACATCGTGTCCGACCAAAGGTTGCTCTTGTTGTTGGCAATCGGTCTCGGGCTGATCTTCGGGCAACATCTCCAACCAATTTTCCCAAAAAGCTCCCGCCAATCCATCCACCGCTGGGCCTCTCACCTGAATGTGTGTGTCACGCCACTCGCCCGGTCCATTCGCATTCCCCTCCCATTCCGCCGCAATTCCGACTCCACCAGTGAACGCAATTTGATGGTCGCATACCAAGATTTTCCGATGACTGCGGTTGTCGAAACGCCATAATTTCCACGTGGAAAACGGGCGAAACCAACAGACCCGCGCGCCATGGCTTTCCATTTTTTCGACGAGAGAATGGTCCATGTCGGAAGCGCCGTATGCATCGAGAAGCACTCGAACGGAAATTCCTTCCGCAGCTTTCTTCGATAAGGCGTCCGCAAATTTCTGGGCGATGTCACCGGTCCAATAAACAAACGTGAGGAACTCGATGGAGACTTTGGCATGATCGATGGCCTCGAGCATGGCGGGAAAGATTTCGTCCCCGTTACGCAACAATTTCAGATCATTCCCATAAGCGAAGGGAATGCCTAAAACGTGTTGTAAATAGCATTCGCGCGAAGTGAGAGGACGCACAGCTTTCTCCTGTTTGACAGCTTCTCCAGGGCTGGCGTCACCACTCATTTGTCATCCTCTCGGTTGCGGCCAGCGATGAGCCAATGAAAAAACCTGGCGAGAAAGGCTCCCGCGAGGCTTCCGGCCAGCACATCCCCTGGATAATGTTTTCCGAGATACATGCGGGAAAAAACGGTTAAGGCCGCGATGGTCCGAAACAGTCCTGACCGGTTCGGAAAGTATTTTGATAATAAAAAATCGCCAGCGAAGGCGGCGGCACTATGACCGGAAGGAAACGAATAACTCCCCGGTTTTCGGCCGACGACGACGGCTCGAACGATGGAAATAAAGGGCCGCTTGCGGCGAAACATCTGTTTAACGCCAAACTCCACCACCGCCGTTGACAACCAAAGCGCCGGAAGAATACGGGGCAAGCTCTTCGCCGTCCTCTTCGGGTGCACCACAGCTTCCAAGGAAAGCCATCCTAACCACCCGTAGCCGGCCGTCATCACCCAGCTGAGTTTCGAGAGGCTCATATCCACAATCTTGGGGTGCGGCAACTTATTGACCATCAGAAAAAGCTTGGCATCGACTGCATCGTAAGGTTTCAGCCGTTTGAACAAAGCCTTGCGGAGTAAATTCCGGCCTTCGCGCGTTTCGGGTGTTTCTTCCTTTTCCTGCTCGGGTTTGGTGCCGACGGCCTCGTCCAACACTTTCCGCGCGTCCAGGTCAGACGAAGCGATTTGGCGGGCCGCCTCGGCGATCGCCTCTTCAGGCCCGAGTTCAGCCGCTTGTTCGACCGCCGAGGCTTGCGCTTGGGAATCACGCCGGGTTATTTCGGTATCCTCGATATCCTCTTCCTTCAGATCACCTGCGAGGGCCTCGATCCGGTCGATGATCTGTTGGGCCTGCTCTTCATCCCGCACCGATTCAAGCGCCCGCTCGAGAGCCACTTGGGCTCGATGCGCGGCGTTTGCTTCTTCGGGCGTCCATTTGATTTCTTCTTCTTCAGCTTGCATAGGAAAGGATGGTTGGTTGGCTGGTTGCCGTATCAATTGCAGCAGCCTTCTCGCTGCTTGTTTCGATCAACGACAGCTTCCTGAACCTATCGACCAGTCATTAGCCATCCAAGGGCAATTGCAAAAGCATTCGCGTGCCTCGTTCTTCCCCTTCGCTCTCGACCTTCAGCGTTCCTTCGTGGGCCTCGACAATGAGCCGCCCCAAAGCCAAGTGTAACCCGAGTCCGAGGCTTTCGCGCTGAAACGTTTTCGGTTTGTAGAGATCGAAGATGGACTCCAAATGCTCCTCAGGGATGCCGCAACCGTCATCCTGGATGGTCAACTGCAGCGTGTGCCTTTCGGTCTTAAGCTCGATCGTGACATGCCCTGATTCCGGGGTGTAGTTGATGGCATTGGCGATCAGATTGTCCACCACTTGGTCCAACCGCTCTTTGTCCCCCTCGATCCAGACGGGTGCGAGTTCCTCCTCATTCCACACCATTGCAATCGTTTTGCTTTCGGCCAGGGCCCGATTGCGTTGGAACACCCCGCCGACTAAAGCACGAAAATCGAGCCGTTCCTTTTCCAGCTCCAATTGGCCGCGGTTGGCTCGATTGACCTCGATTAAATCCTCGACCATTTTGCGAAGCAATTGCGCGTTCCGCTCAACCACTTCCAGAGCCTGCTCAGGAGTGACCTTTTCTTTTTTCACCAACGCCGCCCACCCCAACATCGCCATCAGCGGGGAACGCAATTCATGGGAGAGCGCCGACAAAAACTGATCCTTTCGTTGCGCCTGTTCGGCCAGTCGTTGCTGAGCCAAAATTCGTTCGGTGATATTCGTTCCAACCCCGATCAAGACAGGTCCGCCGAATTCGGAATCGGGCAATGCCGTCTTGCAATTGAGCCAATACTCCAGGCCTTCCGGCGTGTTTAGCACCTCCTCGAATTCACGCGTATGATAATCGCTCATCACCTTCCGATCGTTTTCCTGCCATCTTCCGGCATCTTCCGTGTTCCAAATCTCGTCATCCCGCCGACCCTGCATCTCCTCCCATGGCTTTCGCGCCACGCGGGTCAGAGCACGGTTACCTAACAGATGACGCCCTTCGGCATCCTTGACGTAAATCATGCCCGGCACATGATCGAGAATGGTTTGCAGGAGAATGCCCCGCCTCTCGAGCGATTCCTGACTAGCGTGCATCGATGATCTTGCATTGCGAGCCAGTTGAATGAGCAGCACCAGAATGACACTCGAGAAAAGCTGCAAAGCCATGGGCAGCAGGAAATCGATTCCGCCAAGCATTTCATACGATTGCGGCACCGACATTCCCAACACGGCCACCGTGACGAGGAATCCGTAAGCGGTGCCGGCACGGAAAGCGACGAGGGCAATCACCAGGTACGAAAGGGCAAACGGGGTCGGAAATAGGCGCTGCTGAATCCATTGGTCGAGCACCACCGCGAGCAGAAACCAGACAAGGGTCCAGATGGCCGCTCGCCAACCAACAAGTGGCGTCGACCATTGCCGAATCCGCTGTTGGAGTCGCGCTCTCAAATATTCACTCGCATCTGTGGTTCATTACTCGATTGATTTATCATTGAAAGGGAGAAGCCCGCATCGGGGGCATCCCCCAGCCGGGCATCAGGGCATCGATTTGATTAAGAAGAAGCCTCGATCCAAAACGAAACATCCCTTGAAGACATCTGGTGGATGCCAGCGTCTGTAGTCAACTCAATCGAAGGAAAAACCTATGCTTAAGTACGCTATCATATTTTTTATCGTCGCCATCATTGCGGCCATATTCGGCTTTGGCGGAATCGCTGGCACCGCAGCTTGGATCGCGCAGATCCTATTTGTCGTGTTCTTGATTCTGGCTGTCATTGCCTTGGTGACCGGCCGTAAACCTTAGTTACGACGAATCAGCAAAACCGGATCGCTGGCTCGTCTTTCACCATAAGTCGGCAAGTCCGTTCAGCACCAAGTTCAGTAACAAGTTCAGGAGCCGCATTCGTTTTTGGCGAGTGCGGCTCACTATTTCATGCATGTTCCTCTGCAGAACAGTTGATCGCTATTGATCAGGATCTCCAATTGTTTTACAAGATTGAACACGACCAGAATGGAGCCTATACACTTACTAATCGATCGTTCCATGCGAATACGCGCCAGTTCGCAAGCGCGTCCTTATCTGCAGCAGAACCAGCCGTTACCCATTGCCGAGCTGGAGGATTGGACGAAAGCCTTGGACCAGTTAACGCAAGAGGCCACCTTGTTTCTTGCGTTTGAAAACGAGATCGAAGAGGCGGAAGGAGTCACCGTCGGGCGCTACCACGACTCGGAGTTGACTGAAGAATTATTTTGGGGCGTGGTGGAGGTCAACTTACACTCCCAAACCCGCGACAGAATGATGGCGCATGCCGTTCGAAAGGAACGTCTGCGCATCGCGCAACTGCTGCATGACACCATTTGCCAGGAAATGCTAGGCCTTGCCTTTGCCACGAGAGCCGTTGGCAATTTGACCGCCTCACAGCCAGACCGGGCCCAAGCGGAATGGCAACAACTATCCGACGATGCAGGACAGTCGGTGGAACGCATTCGCTCCTTATCAGCTGCTTTGAATCCGCAATCGGTCACAAATGAGCGAATGGCCAAGCTTCTAGTAGCAATGCAATCCACGACATGGAGTCGACCGACGGTGAGCATCCGTGGAGAGAGTGGCCTGGCAGACACAATCACCACCCCGCAGGCGCGCCTGGCATATTCCATTATGACGGAAGTGCTTTTGCAATGGTCGGAGACACCGGAAACAGACGAAGTCGCCGTTGAATTCGATACCAAGGCAGACACCTTACAAATGCGCATTCTTACCGATCCCGACATAGCGCACGATTCTCCGTGCAAAAGCCCGAGCCATTTGTTAAAAGTGTATATCGATCAACTTGAAGCCTATGGAGGATCTCATCAACCCATTCGCAACGAGCAGGGCACGCTGTATGGAACTGTTACGATGATCCCAAGGATTTTCTCATGAATAAACTAGCCGATAACACCCGTCATTGCCGTATTCTCCTTGTCGACGATCATCCGATTTTCCGGCGGGGAGTGATGTCGATGTTAAGCGGAGAAAGCACCTATGAAGTCGTGGCCGAAGCAGGCTCAGCTCAGGAAGCAATCAGTCAATTGCGTGAGGCGGATCCCGATCTTGCCCTGGTCGATATCTCACTACCTGGGAGCAATGGGATCGAGCTCATCAAAATGCTCCTGGCGGAAAAGCCTAAGCTACCGATCCTGATCCTCACCATGCATGATGAATCGGTTTACGCCATGCGCGCACTTCGCGCCGGAGCTCGGGGTTACCTGATGAAAACCGAAGCGATGAATGGGATTGTGGAAGCGATCCATAAGGTATCGACTGGCGAAATGTATGTCTCCGAAGACCTCTCCAACCGATTGATCTTCCAAGCCGTTCATGGGTCGAATAGTGAAGGGCAATCGCAATCGCCTATTGACCGGCTCTCCGATCGGGAATTGGAAGTGTTCCGCCTTCTCGGCCGCGGTTTCGCCACGCGACATATCGCGAAAGAACTGCATCTCAGCATCAAAACGGTCGAGACGCATCGGGCGCACATCAAAGAGAAACTCGGTTGCTCAGACTCGACCGAAATGGTCGGATTTGCGATCGATTGGGTGACCAACGAAAATCTTTGAGCCGTAGCAACTTTAAAGCATCGCGCGAACGATTGCGCCGCAGATTTTTATGCAGGGCAAGAAGTCAGAGCGCGAGCGTCTCCGTTGCCATAGGGAACCGCCGAACCACGCGCAAAAAAAATCAAGCACGCGCTCGTGAGGATTCGAATACCTACAACTGAGGCCCCCTTAAGGAAGCCCCCCGATTGTGCTTTTCCGCGATTAGCCAATAATAAAGGAATGTCACACGAATTCCCTCTCCCCAACTTTTTCGAAGCGACTCAACTCCACGCTTATCACATCTGGGAAACCGAAGGCTGTCCTGAAGGTCGGGCGCTCGACCATTGGCTCCAAGCCGAGCGTGAACTGGGAGCTTGGGTGGCCCTGGAAGTCGCCACTCGCCAGATAGAAAACGAACGGCTCTATTTCCTGGCTTTAAGTGCGGGGCAAAGGCAGATCGCCGCCTGAATGGTTGTGAACAAGCGCGTGACTTAATTTCTCAGCCACCGCCTAGTCGTTCAGTCTCCGCCAAACCGGCCCAGAGGTCCGGTCACTACCTCGCCCCCCCGGTAATATTCAGGCGGGCGCACCCGCTTTCCGCTAACTCACGCCATTCGCGCGTATCTTTGCGAGGATTTCATCGATTTCCGGAGGAAGAAATGGTTTGGTTAAATGGC
>JGI12210J13797_10784596_pt1 | contig 19774 bp, 23 predicted proteins | sample ElkSlonscriptome_3_FD_13797 | JGI IMG/M metagenome (IMG submission 13797)
TGCAGATAAAGGTGTTGACCCACCGAAACGGCTCCAACTTGCTGGACTTGTGGTTGCCGACGATGCTGGCGCCGTGCGCAGAGACCTGGGCGCCGGCGGCATTGAAACTGGCGCAGCCATCGGTGACCAGGTGTGCGCTGGGGTCGAGTGCCGACTTCGCCCAGTCGGCGAAGGTCGCACCCTTTATAATCGGAGAGTGCGTCGAAGCGCACATATCCCGGGTGGCCATTGGCGTCGAGTTCGACAGCGGCCATGAACGGCGACTTGTTCTCAGAGCCTCGGCCAGGCTTGCCAGCGTGCGCGCCGCCGAGCACCGCATCGTCGGCGAACACCAAACCGGTGAGTAAGCGCCGGGTCTCGCGCTGGCGCATCGCCTCGAACAGCTTGTGCTTGACCCGCCAGGCGTTGGAATAGCTGACGCCGAGGTGGCGCTTTAGCGAGAGCGCGGAGATGTTGTTCTTGTTCTGTGTGACCAGATCGATCGCCTGGAACCACTTGGTCAGCGGCAGCTTGGAGGCATGGAACAAGGTGCCGGAGCAAACAGTGCTCTGGGTGCGGCACTTCGAGCACTGCCAGTATTGGCGCCCGTCGGCGCGGAAATGGGCGTGCTCGCGCCCGCCGCACTCCGGGCAGGCGAAGCCGTTCGGCCAGCGACATTGCTCCAGGGCCTGTTCACACTGCGCTTCGCTTCCGAAGCGATCGATGAACTCGCTCAAGGACATACCGTGTTAAAACTGAATTTTGTTCTAGGGCATCCCTGGGACTCCGCTGTTGGACTTGCCTGCCAGTGTGCGCCCAGCACTGACTCACACGTTGAGCCACCCAGCTGAGGGATCGAGCTGATCACCTTGGATGGCCTCTTGTGACATCGGAGGCATGCGATACTGCCACTCGGCGACGCTCCGAACCTAAGGAGCCGAAGCGGTGCTGTGGGCATGGGACGGATTCCGGCAACAGCGCACCTGATCGTGCACTTAATCGCTACCAGGCCATCCCCGCGCGTACGAGGCAACCATGAACTACCGCCGTCTGACACTGATCGCCCTGTTCCTCTCACCGCTGTTGGCCGCTGACCAAGCCCCGCTAACGAGCGAAAGCAACCCCGAATTCCCGCAACAGCAGAACGCAGGCGAAATGTTGCTGGCCTGCGCATCTAGCCGCTTATCCAGGCTTGGAAGGGAGCGCCGGCGCTACTGCGCCGGTTTCGTCAGCGGCGTCGAAGAGGCGGTCCGCCTATTGCACATGAGTGGACAGTTGGGTGACCCGATGAGCGGCCAAGCGAACACCCGCATTTGCATACCCGAGAACACCAGCGCCGGGGAATTGGCCGAGGCTTTTATCAACTACGGCGCCAATCACAAAGGCGAACTACCGGACCCGGCCGCATTGATGGTGTTGCATGCGCTGCAGGCGGCCTATCCGTGCGCTGAGCGCTAGCCAAACGAAGGATTAGACCTGGCTTCACGGCACGGCGCTCGCTACCTGGTGAACCAGAACATCCGTCCTCGTGCGCGGGAAGTCGGCGCAACACCGCCTCCCATTGGATGTTGACCCCCGGCAACAGGCCGACCGGCGTGTCGCCAACCAGCTCGGAGAGGTCGGGGCGACCGTAAGCACCCTGCTCCAACCGATAGATCTCGCCCACCACGTCTTGATGCGCCAGTGTCGGTGCAGGTGCCATCGAATAGGCGACACCATCAATGCGTTCGTAGCGCAGGTCATCGTGCCAGGTCAGGTAGTCGGCGTAGGTGTGGTGCTCGGCATCGCGTTGCGATCGTCCCATCGGTGACCTCCGAATCTCTACAGTCAGGCATGCCAGGACGGTGAACTTTGGACAGCTGCAAGGCATTGACGGGTCGCTCAGCGCCTGTTGGCAATATACCCCAGCGGCATGTGCACCGAACCCCGACCCCTGTCCGAATCCCGACCGATGCCGCTGAATTGTCTGTCGCAGTCCCAACAAAGCGCACTAAAACACTCGAAAAAAACAAATAATTCAATAAGTTAAGAAATATATCACAGTTGGCGTGCCTCTTGCTTAACATTCTGAAAACGATTTTCGTCAATCGCCGGGCACAACCTCTAACAGCCGGAGCCAAGCCATGTGGGACTATTCCGAGACCGTCAAAGAACACTTCTTCAACCCGCGCAACGCCGGTGCCGTCGCGGAGGCAAATGCCACCGGTGAGGTCGGCTCGCTGTCCTGCGGTGACGCGCTGCGCCTGACCCTGAAGGTAGATCCGCAGAGTGAGACCATCCTTGATGCCGGGTTCCAGACGTTCGGGTGCGGCTCGGCCATTGCGTCTAGTTCGGCGCTGACCGAGATCATCAAGGGCATGAGGCTGGACGATGCGCTGAATGTCAGCAACCAGGACATCGCCGACTTCCTGGAGGGCCTGCCGCCGGAAAAGATGCACTGCTCGGTGATGGGTCGCGAGGCGTTGCAAGCCGCTGTGGCCAACTACCGCGGCGAGGAATGGAAGGACGACCACGAGGAGGGCGCGCTGATTTGCAAGTGCTTCGCCGTCGACGCGGTGCTGATCGAAGACACCATCCGCGCCAACAGCCTCAGCACGGTCGAAGAAGTGACCAACTACACCAAGGCCGGCGGCGGCTGTTCCGCTTGTCATGAAGGCGTCGAGGAGATCCTGACCCGCGTGTTGGCCGAGCAGGGCAAGACCTTCGACCCGTCCGCATCGGCACCCCCGCCAGTCGGCAAGGCCAAGCTCACGAACCTGCAGCGCATGCGCCGCATCGAGAACGCCATCGAGGCCATCCGCCCCAACCTGCAACGCGACCACGGTGACATCGAACTGGTCGACATCGACGGCAAGAACGTCTACGTCAATATGACCGGCGCCTGCTCCGGCTGCCAGATGGCATCCACCACGCTGGACGGGGTCCAGCAGCGCATCGTTGAGGACTTGGGAGAATTTGTCCGCGTGATTCCGGCTGGGAAGGGCCAAGCGCCGAGGGCCGAGGGCCAAGCAAGCACGCACTGAACCAGACCGTCTTCGGCCCTCAGGCCCTTGGCGCTCGGCCCTGCCGGCGCCTCCCAACACAGAACGCGAGTCGACTCCCAGAGGTACCCGAATCATGACGAACGCAGATATGACCAACCCAGCGCCGGCTGGCATCTATCTGGACAACAACGCCACCACCATGGTCGACCCGGCCGTGGTCGAGGCCATGCTGCCCTATTTCACCGAGCAGTTTGGCAACCCGTCGTCACTGCATCAGTTCGGCGACCGTGTCGGACGCGCCATCAAACAGGCACGGCGGCAGGTGCAGACGCTGCTCGGCGCCGAGTTGGACTCCGAGATCGTCTTCACATCCTGCGGCACCGAGTCGGACTCCACCGCCATTCTGTCCGCACTGAAGGCGCAACCCGAGCGACGCGAGATCATCACCACCGTGGTCGAGCACCCGGCCGTGCTGACGCTTTGCGAACATCTGGAAAAGGACGGCTACAAGGTCCACTACCTGACGGTGGACAACAAAGGGCGGCTGGACATGCAGCAGTACATGGACGCGCTGTCGAACAAGGTCGCCATCGTCTCGGTGATGTGGGCCAACAACGAGAGCGGCACGCTGTTCCCGGTGGAGGAGATGGCCGAGTTGGCACGTTCGGCCGGCGTCATGTTCCACACCGATGCCGTGCAGGCCGTCGGCAAGGTGCCGATCGATCTCAAGTACACCGCCATCGACATGCTGTCGCTGTCCGGCCATAAGCTGCATGCGCCAAAGGGCATCGGCGTGCTCTATCTGCGCCGCGGCACCCGTTTTCGGCCGCTGCTGCGCGGCGGCCACCAGGAGCGCGGCCGCCGCGCCGGCACCGAGAACAGTGCATCGATCATCGCCCTCGGCAAGGCCTGCGAACTCGCCATGACGCACATGGAAGCGGAAAAGACCACGGTGCACGCGCTGCGCGACCGACTGGAGCGGAGCATCCTCGAAAGCGTTCCCAATTGCTTCGTCACCGGCGACCCGTCCAACCGGCTGCCGAATACCTGCAACATTGCCTTCGAATATATCGAGGGCGAGGCCATCCTGCTGTTGCTGAACAAGCTCGGCATCGCCGCATCTAGCGGCTCCGCATGCACGTCCGGCTCACTGGAGCCGAGCCACGTAATGCGGGCCATGGGCATCCCGTTCACTGCCGCCCACGGCACCACCCGCTTTTCGCTGTCGCGCTACAACACCTTGGATGAGATCGACCGCGTCATCGAGGCGGTGCCTCCAATCGTCGCGCAGTTGCGCAAGCTCTCACCCTACTGGGATGGCAACGGGCCGGTCGCAGAGCCCGAAAAGGCGTTCCAGCCCGCGTATGCGTAAACTCGGCGATCGTCGCGGATTCTTCGTCGGTGAGGTGGGCCCAACCATGCTGGCATCGCGATTATCGCGGCTATTGCCCAGCGGGGACTATCGGCGCTCAGAGCGCGGGAACCAAGACGTGTCGTATTTCGGTTCGCCGGTTGTCGTCGTGACACCTGTCGCAAGCCCGAGAGGGACGGTCCCAGCGGGTACGCCGGAAGCGTATTCGTGGTCCGCCTCGGAAGCCCCCGCTCGCTATCCGATCTCAGGAGTTCTGATCCGACTTTGACGCGGATTCGGCAGAATCCTGCGGCTTGTTGGTATCGCGCCGATCGATCAGGCGCTCCAAGCCGCGTCTGCTACGGAAATAGAAGAAGACTGCGGCGCCGACGGTGATGGCCAGCAGGAGGATCATGAGTGATTGCATGTTTATTCAGATTGTCCGCTAGTTTTGGCAAAGGGTTAGGCAGAGATTATCGCGCGGCGCAGAATCGCCCAGGGCGGGAATCAGGCCGCATGCGTCGCGGCTCTTCTCTCATCTCCCAGCATAGGGTTGGGATAAGTCTGCGAAATCCAACACTCGTCAGGGAGGCGACCTGTCCGGCTTCCCAACTGGTACGGAAGAAGAGGTCGAGCGATCTCCTCCGGCCGGCCCGAGCGCTGGAGTGGAATTACTGCCTTTTTCACCGCCCTTGGCGGTGGACTCCCCGACGGCCGAATGCTCCGGCGTCGATCAGAGCCGCATTGATCAGCTGCTCTTAACTTCGGGGGCGCAATAGCCGATCCGGGAATTCTAAAATAAGGCCGGTTCACCTTTTAGGACGGTTCACTGGGGCTTCAACGCCTCGATTGTGGCCGAAGTCACATACCCTTCGACCCCGCGCCCCGGCACCCAGTCGCGAATGAACTCTCTGGATTCGTCCTTTGGTTCAATGCGGATGGCCTCAAAGCCTGCCGCGAGCAGCATCGCCTCCAGCGCGTCGACCAGGGATGCACCGGCCACGCAGGCGGAGTGGAGCACCGGGTCGGCACGCATCTCGGGCGGCAACTCGACGCTGGCAACCACGTCCGAAATCGCCAGCCGACCGCCCGGCTTCAGTACGCGGTAGGCCTCGCGGAACACCTGCGGTTTGTCCGGTGATAGGTTGACCACACAGTTGGAGATGATGACGTCTGCGGCGTTATCCCCCACCGGCAGGTGCTCGATCTCCCCGAGCCGAAACTCGACATTGTCATAACGACCGTTGTCGGCATTGCGCCGCGCCTTACTCAGCATGTCCGGCGTCATGTCGATACCGATGACGCGTCCGCCCCGCCCGACCTCGGCGGCGGCCAGAAAACAGTCGAAACCACCGCCAGAGCCGAGGTCGATCACGACCTCCCCAGGCCGCAATGACGCGATGGCGCGGGGGTTGCCGCAGCCCAGCCCCATGTCGGCTCCGGTTGGCACCGCGTCGAGGTCCGCTTGGCTATAGCCCAGCCGTTGCGACAACAACGCATTGATCTGCACCTCCTCAGACACCCCACAACAGCTGCTTTCGACACCGCAGCAGTCGCCGGCGTCACTGGCATGAGCGACCTGGGCATAGTCCGCCCGTACCTGCTGCCGCAGGTCGTCAGCGTTGCTCTGGACGGACGATACGGAGACATTGGGGGGCATTTTGGCTTTGGTGTTTTCGTTCATTGTTACGCTCGGCACGCTTTGATGCAGGACTCGGCGGATAAGGATTCGACGGATCAGAGGACTTGGTTCGCGAGCCCCGCGTCACAGGCAATCTTCTTGCCCAACTCGATGATGCCGCACCATCGTTGTGCGCCCGCGATCTGCGGAGGCGCACTCCGGCGCATTCTTGGCACCGTTTCGGCAGTCTAAGAACCCACCGGCTCGGTATCCGATCGCCAAGCGATCCTTGCCAAAAGCCGAGCAATTCCGTAGGTCTAACGTCAAACGGTCACCCATCGAACGGGCACGGAGAGATGCAACCGCCGAAACTGGCACAGAGATCGCAGAACTCAGAATGCGACTATGCCATCTTTTGACTGGAGACGCCCACGAATGCGCGATTACTACGATTCGACCGGCTATGAGGATTGCGTGATGAACTCCAACGACGACTATGAGCCCTATGGCTACCTGCCAGCGGCGCAATACCGACAACAACAGCGCACGCAGGACATGCGACAACCGCAGCTGCGTCTAGCGGAATTCACCCCCGATCGACGCAACTCGGCCTTCGACCGAGTCATCGAGGCACAGATCCTGGCGCAAAGCGGCATGGTGGGGTACTAACCATGGCCGCCTTACTCCGTCGAACTTCGGCCCCTAACCGCCTAGATTGCTTGAGGGCGCCAAGTGTTTGCAGCTGAGTTCGTGTGTATGGCAACAACGCGCTTGCGCGTCGAAACGCCGAGCGCCCAGGGCCTGGGACCGAAATAGCACACTGGTGCTGCCCCGCGGCCCTTGGCCGTCGGCGCCTGACCCACCCAGAGCAACGCACAAGGGCAACAATAGAGCGCCGTACGGTCGTCGGCCGGAGGCGTCGCCTAACTCACTATCGACTGCTCCCTCGTCACCATTCCGCCGTTTCTGCCAGGGACGCGACCGCGTCCCTGGTCTATCAAATCAGCCCAGCGAGCGAGCGCAAGGCATGCGCTGTCAGCGTGAGCCTTGAACCCGCTCGGTTTGGCCCGCTCGAAACTCCAAGCGATAGATCCCGCCACAGAATTTCCTGGGGTCATCGTCGGATATGCGACACACGCATCCGCGCCATTCTCTGTCGCAAACCCATCAAGACACTAGCGCCTTGCACATAAACCACGAATTTAATTGAATTAAAATTAGTGGCACGCTGTTTGCTTTTCGCATTTGCAACAGGTTTTGGAGTCCAACCAATGCAAATCCCTCCGTCTCTGGCCGGACCTTCGGTCCGAATCAACGACACCACACTGCGCGATGGCGAACAGTCCGCCGGCGTGGCCTTTTCACTGGACGAAAAATTGGCTATCGCGCGCGGGTTGGACGGTCTTAACGTGCCTGAACTGGAGGTGGGCATCCCGGCCATGGGCGAAGAAGAGCGTGAGTCGATTCGTGCCGTCGCCGGACTGGGCCTGAAGGCGCGGCTGATGGTCTGGACGCGCATGCTCCCCGGGGACATTGACGCCTGTCGCGGCCTGGGCGTCGACATGGTGGACCTGTCCATGCCGATGTCGGATCAACAGATCGCCCGCAAGCTCGGGCGCGATCGCGACTGGGTGCTGGCACAGATCCGGCGCCAGGTGGCGACCGCACAGGATCTCGGACTCGACGTCTGTGTCGGCGCCGAGGACGCGTCCCGCGCCGACCCCGAATTTCTCTGGCGTGCCGCCGAGACCGCCCAACAGGCCGGCGCGCGTCGCTTCCGTTTTGCCGATACCGTCGGTCTGCTGGACCCCTTCGGTACCTTTGAGCGCATTCGCGACCTCGCAGCAGTCTGCGACTGCGAGCTCGAGATGCACGCCCACGACGACCTGGGGCTGGCCACCGCCAACACCCTGGCAGCCGTGCGTGGCGGCGCCAGCCACGTCAATACAACCGTCCACGGACTCGGCGAACGCGCCGGCAACGCGGCGCTAGAAGAGGTGGTCATGGGCCTTAAGCACGTACACCAGGTCCGCACCGGCATTGACCTTGCCGAATTTGACGCCTTGTCCAAGCTGGTGGCCCGCGCCTCGGGGCGACCAGTCGCCTGGCACAAGAGCCTGGTCGGCGATGGCGCCTTCACCCACGAGGCCGGCATTCACGTCGACGGCCTGATGAAGGACCCGCTTAACTATCAGGGAATCGACCCGGCCGAGGTCGGTCGTCATCACCGCCTGGTGCTTGGCAAACACTCTGGCCGGCACGCCGTTCAGCTCGCATACGCGCAACTGCTGCAAACGGCCATCGACATCGAACAGGCCGAACGCGTGCTGCCCCTGGTGCGCCAGTTCGTCACCGAGACCAAGCGTTCACCGACCACCCGCGACCTGCGTCGTTTCCTGGCCGAGATCGCGCTCCATGGCATGGATCGGTCACCGCCAGCGCTGGTCTCGGGACCGACAGCGACCACAATCGGTGTGTCCGCCCTCGTCGAGCCCGTGGCCGCGATGTAGTCATCGGCGTAACGCGACCATCCGCAACCACTGGACGTTCACAATGGATCTGCTCGATTTCACCGGCGACGAGATGTACTTCGACCAGGCCCTGCCGGCGGAGGTTGACCAACTGATTTCCGACGCCGCAGAGCACTATGACGCTGACGGGGGCACCGATACGGCAGAGCACAGCTTGATGCGCGCCTACTTCCTCGCCCCCGAGCATCTGACGGTGCTGGTGGCGCTGTACCGATTCTTCTATTACCGCCAGCGCTACGCCGATGCGCTGACGGTGGCGGACCGCGCCATCGCGCGCGCCGCCCGCGAACTCGGCCTCGATCCGGACTGGCGCACCATCAGCCCCAATGCGTTAAACCAGGCCGCGGCGGAGTCCATGGTGCTGACCCGTTTTCTGTTGCTAGCCCTAAAGGGCGCCGGTTTCCTCCTGATGCGCATGGAGCGCCCGACAGACGCGTTGGAGCGGCTCGAAAAGGCCGCCGCCATCGACGACAGCGACCGGCTCGGCATCGGCGACCTGCTTGCCTGGGCGCGACGCGCCGCAATCGAGGACGAAGTGACGGCGCAAGGCGACAACATTCACTACATCGGCCGCTGACAAAACGGCGGCCCTATCGGTTTTCTCACCCCATTGCCATCTAACGGGAGGCGGTCATGAGCGAGACCCACGTACCAACGCAATCGCTGGACGACTTCGAATGCGACCTCGACGAACTCGAGAGCGCCGAAGACTTCCTGAACTATTTCAACATTGCCTTCGAACCGGCAGTGGTACAGGTGAACCGCCTGCACATCCTGCAACGCTTCCACGATTACCTCGCCGACGCCGAAGAAGAACCGGACAGCGTGCCCGTGCGGTTCGCGCTGTACGCCGGCCTGCTGCGAGACGCCTACCAAGATTTCATCGATTCCGATGCGCGTACCGAGAAGGTGTTTCGTGTCTTTCATCGGCACGAACCACCCCACGCCGAGATCAGTCTGAGCGACCTGATGCAACAACGACCGGCGAAGTCGAGAGCGCCCAAGGCCCATGCGTCCTAGCTTCGAGTACGGCGACGCGGTGCGCGTGCTGCGCAATGTGCGCAACGACGGCACCTATCCAGGCGTGGACACCGGCACCCTCCTTGTGCGCCGTGGCAGCACCGGTTACGTCCGCGACGTCGGCACCTTTCTGCAGGACCAGATCATCTACACGGTGCACTTTCTCGACAGCGACCGCCTGGTCGGTTGCCGCGAAGAGGAATTGCAGCCAGCCGAAGCACCCTGGACGCCGAGCCGCTTCGAGTTTCGCGACCAAGTCAGCGCAACTCTCGCCCTCGGTGCCGGCGGTCGCGTGCTCGTCGAGCAGGGCGAGGTCGGCGAGGTCTTACGCGTCCTGCGCGGCGCACCACCGCCGGAAGGCATCGGAGACGTCTCTTATCACGTGCATTTTCCCGGCCGCAACACACTGCAGGTACCGGAATCGGCTCTCGAGCCAGCGCCGAGTAAATCCGCCAACGCAACCGCCGCATCGCCTACGCAACCCCCGTCAGACCCGAACACTGCCAGCCAGGAAGACCCCGCATGAGCGAGCGCTATCCCGACACGCCAGCCGCGAGCCAGCCCCCCGCATTCACGCAGTCGCCGACCTACCGCTACCACCTACTGCGAGCCGCCACCGAACGCTTCCAGCGCAACATCGCCGCACTTGCACCCGAGCAGCTCGCAGAGGCGGACCAGCAGGCGCGACAGACCTTAGCGCTGGAAGAACTGGTGCTGTCAGCCGACGAGGCGCGGGACGTGCTGATCCCGGACGAACAGGTACAAGGCGCCTTGCAGGAGGTTGCGGCCCGCTACGACAACGAAGACGAGTTCGACACGGACCTCGGCCGTAACGGCCTGAACGCGGCCGGCCTCCATCGCGCATTGCGCCGCGAACTGACCTTCGACGCCGTGATGCAGCGCGTCACCGCGGGTCGCGTCCCGATCGCCGAGACCGACGAGCGCCTGTTCTACGAACTCCATCGCGACCGCTTCACTGCGCCGGAGCAACGCACCGCGCGGCATATCCTGATTACCATCAACGACGATTACAGTGAGAACACGCGCGCCGCGGCGCGCGCGCGACTCGAGACAATTGCCGACAAATTACGCCCCGACGTCGGCAACGGCGACACCATCCAGCGCTTCGCTCGGCAGGCCCGGCGGCACTCCGAATGCCCGACCGCGCTGGAAGACGGCAAGCTCGGAACGCTGGCGCCTGGGCATCTGTACCCGGGCGTCGATGCGGCGCTGTTCGCGCTCGATGAGGGCGCCGTCAGCGACATCATCGAGTCGCCGGTTGGTTTCCATCTGGTGCTGTGCGAGCGCATCCAACCAGCGCGGGCCCTCGCCTTCAACCAGGTCCGCGGGCGCATCCGCAGCGCCTTAGAGCAACGCCGACGCCGCGATGCCCAGCGCACCTGGATAAAGGAACTGCGCGAACGCCATCGCGCTGCCGCCTAACCTGAATCAATCCTAAGTCTTGCAACCAGGCAACGCTCGAACGCAAGACTGATACCCCCCACTCCCACCGACATGTCTGTGCCCTCACCGTCACCGTCTCTGATAATTCGCTCTTCCAGCAATCACGTTCCGAATGCCTCCTCTTGGATTTTCTACATCCCCCTTATAGCGAGGCAAGAGAATGACATGTAGATGGTCAATGCTTCGACCTGCTTCTCTGCCGTCGTTATTGCCAACGGTATAGGCATCCGGTTTGTTACCCAGGAAGGGAAGCTCCAAGGCTGTTTGGATATGATCCATGGGCCTGTCACTCAGGTCCTCTCTGGCCATCATGCCTCGATAGAGCTCTGCGAAGTTGGTTGCTTCAATCACTGATTTAGCTCCATGGAGGGCATCGAAGTAGTCGCTCTGCTCTTCTTCATTCAGATCAAAAATAGAAACGACATGTCGTCTGGGAATGACCAAGACATGACCCGGGTTCACCGGGTTGGCGTCAAAAATGCCAATGAATGATCGGTTCTCGAAGATAAATGGGTCGGCTTGTCCGCTGGTGACTTTGCAGAAGTAACAACTTTGTTTTGATGGGATACTGCTCATTGCTGTTGCTCTTTCGCGGTAAATTCTAGTTGCGAGTGGCTCCTTGCGGACACCTCGGAGGCCGATCATGCAGCCGTTAGTCTAAACAGTCAGAGAACATCTCCTAGCTACCAACCAAGATTCGCCTTCATTGAGTGAATACAGCTTGAAATGAGCGGGCAAGGAGCGGTGATCGACTTTAATAAGAGCTATAAAACCAATAAGATACGCTCGGATGAATAATAGCCCTTCATACTGACCTAAAGGCGGGCCTCGCCACTGATATCAACCGATCTAGTTGTAGATGGCGTTTGCAACCCCGTACTCCGGTCCCTAGCGGAAAGTGTTGCGGATGTAGTGGCGTCCATCGTGGCCGCCGCCGAATACGAGGACGATTTGCAAAATGATCTTATCGGCCTGATCGAGACCTTAGAGCATCTCGACGCGAAGGAAAAGGGGCGAGGTTCAATTTCATTCACACGCGCCGCCCATGCTCAACCGCACTCCGTGCTCGACACACTTGAGGGCCACGCATGCGTTCAGATCGACGCCGTTGCGATCATCTCCTGAAGCGTGCGCAAGGTGGTCTCTAGTGTGGCCGCACGCAGAGTGCCACTGCGTTTCACGAGCCTGGCGCGGTCGAGCGTCCGAATCTGGTCCAGCAAGATGAGGCCCTGCTTGGCCTTGAAACTCACCAGCACGCGAAATGCCGCCGGCCGCGAGACCTTTGGCATAGGTACCACCATCAGGCCGTGGTCATGGGTGCCACAATCAGGGTTCGCAGGTGCTCAGTCATCTCGTTGGGCGAGATGACGACGCAGGGACGGGTGTTCTGACCCTCACGGCCCACCGTCCGATCGAGTTGCGCCAGCCAGATTTCCCCCGCTTCATCACCAATCCAAGTCGTCGTCGCCTTGGTTGGCGAGTTCGGGCGAGACCAGGGCATCCTCACCATCCTGGGCGAACCGCTCGGCGTCTTTGACCCAGCCTTGCCGTGGGTAACGGCGAATGGGGCGGATCTCGATCGCCCCGTCGCGGACCTGGAGGTCTGCCCTATCCTCAAGCCCGACCTGAGCCAGAATGGGCTTTGGAATAAGCACAGCTTGTAAATTCCCCATCTTGCGAATTGCGACTTCCATTTTTGTATCCTCGCTAACGACAATTCAGACACAATTAGCAGGGCGGTCATGAATTGGCATCGGACCCCGCTGGCGGGGCATCGGGCGACCGCGCCGAACCGCGATCCACCAACGCCGAAACCACCAGGTCACCCCAGACGTTCAGCGCGGTGATTGGATAGTCGAAAAAGCGGTCCACGACCAGATACAGCGCCAGATAGGTCTGTGGCAGGCCAAGCAGATCGAGCATGAAGGCCATCATCGCGATGCCGCCGCCGGGGATGCCGGCGGTACCGGCGCTCGAGGCCATGGTCAGCAGCACGATCATCAGCGCCTGCGCCAGAGAGACCTCGGCGCCCGCAAGCTGGGCCATAAAGATCAGCAGGATCGACTGGTACAGCGCGGAGCCATCCATGTTCAGCGTCGCGCCCAATGGTAGCGTGAAGCTGGTCGTCCGCGGACTCAGGCCGACGTTTTGCTCCAGCACCTTTTTGGACACGGGGTAGGTGGCGGAGCTGGATGCGGTGGCCAGTGCCGTGGCCAGCGCCGCACGCACCTGCAGGAAGAACCGCAACGGCCGGCGCCGGTTCACCAGATACAGCAGCGACGGCAGGAACACGACCGCGTGCAGCAGCGCCGCCGCCAGCACCGCCCAGACAAACGGCCGCAGCGCGAAGACCTCAGCCCAGTCCATATCCGCCAGACTGGCATAGACCAACGCGGCGATGCCCACCGGTGCCAGCTTCAACAGCGCCGAAAGCATGCGCATCAGCAAGGCATTGGCGGCGTCTGCCCCACCCATCAGCCATCGCCGTTGCGGCGCATCGAGTCCGCGCGCGGCGAGGGCCGCAAAGATGGCGATGACGACAATGTGCAGGATGTTGCCATCCGCCAGCGACGCGAACAGGTTCGACGGCACCAGATTGGCCACCAGACGCTCGACGCTGAAGCCATTGCCAAAGGCATCGCCGCCCGCGGCCATCGGCGCCAGGTCCAGCAGCCCCGGCGCAATACCGCGGGAAAAGACATACCCGAGCAGGGTCCCGACAACAGCTGCAAACACTGAGGTCAGCAGATAGAACCCCAACGTGCGACCGCCCAGCCGGCGTAAATCAGCGCCAGCGGCCAGCGCGGCGTAGACCGACACCAGAATCAGCGGCAGAATCAGCACCTTGAGCAGCGACAAAAAGATGTCGCCAAGCCAGCCCACCCAGACCGCACCTGATGGCAGCAGCACTGCCAGCAGCACCCCCAGCAATAGCCCCGCGGGAGTCGAGTACAGCGTCCTCAGCGGCATGGTTCAATCGGTCTCGGTCATGGCGGCCAGGTGGATGGGTGCTGAGGTGCGCCAGGTCTCCGTCTTGGGGGCCGCACTTCCCACGACGCTTGCCGATCACGCACTCAGCTCGCAGCACCCTCCTGCCACGGATTGACCAGGTCCAAGTCGGCCAAGAAGTCTAAATCCGAAAGATTCCGAGTCGCTAATGTCATGGAGTGGCGATACGCAATTGCCGCGATCTGGGCATCCTCAACCGAAATTGGTCGGCCCGAGTACTTGGACAGGGACAGGACTCTCGCGTACTCGACGGTGGTTTGACAATCCAGTGCCAGGCAACGCAACGTAAAGACATCAAAGATCGCCTGGGCCGCAATGGAGAGCGCGGTTTTTCGTTGCCCCAGGGGCAACCAAGCGATCCCCGTTTCGATTTCTGCTTTGGCAACACAAGACAGAAACAGGTGACTCGCCGGTTGCTCGTCGAGCCAGGCGATTACGCAAGGCTCCGGTGAAGGCTTCATCCATTCGGAGATGACGTTTGTATCCAGGAGGATCATCCAGCGCCCGGCTCTGAAAATGGACTTGAGCGCGGCAACGACCGAGTGGGCAACGGCAACTCACCACCACCCGAGAGGGTCATGATTTGCCGGTGAACCCGGCTACCCAACCCCTTTTGATCGCTCGCGGGCAGGAGGGCATCACGCAGAATCCGTCGCACCTCCTCTTCCATGGAGGAACCTTGCTCGGCTGCGCGGACGCGAAGTCGAGATTTTAAGGCCTCGTCAAGGTTACGAATCGTCAGCATCGCCATGCATTTGACCTCCTTGCAGTGAATGCAAAGCATGCAGATTACGAGTTGCCGCGGGCGAATGCAAGATGGCTCCGCGGCCTCCCGCGACCCTAAGCGGTGGACTTTCTAACAGGCCACCGCGTCGCAAGGACTGCTCACTACCGACACCTTCCGCCACACCGGCACCCGCTAACGGATACCAGTCCAGTGCAGCGGCCCGCGCCCTGGGCTCGTCAACTGACTAGAGACGGTAAATGCCTATATCGCCCTAAATCGACTCGCCGCTAACCCCTCATCACTAGCCACTACTCCCAAGAAAAGGCGACGCCGCAGCCCTGCGCACTGGTCGAATGCCCAGGTTCTGCATCAGACGCTCCAGCATGTCCTGCTGCGCCTGGCGCTGGCCGTATTGCGCCTCGAGGTTGTAGTAGTCGCCAAGCTGATGGCGGGCGATGTAATCCGACAGCGAGCAGTCGAAGCTGCGGGTATCGACCTGCTTGTACACCACGTTGAGCCCCGCCGCGTTCAGGTCCGCGATGCGGCGCCTTGCGGCCGGGTCCGATGACAGGGCCCGCGACCCGGCAAGGAACACCAGATTGTCCTCGTCGCGGAGCTGACCCTCGGCGCGTGCGCTCGGGAAGCCGCGCAGCACGGCGGTCTCGCGGTACAGCGAGATGGTGCCCCTGCCGCCGTTGCCGTGCCAGCCGTCGTGGTTGTTGTGCAGGGCCAGATAGGGACCGCGGCGGCCCTTGTAGTGATCCAGGACCGCCGCCGTGAAGCCCGGCGCCGGCTGGCGCTGCTTTCGGCACAACCGCGACTCCGACAGGCTGGTGCTGAAATTGCGGTTCGGGTCTTGGCCTAGGAAGTTGCGCCGGCCGCCGCTATCCACTGCCAATAACGCCCCGCCGTAGGTCACGACACCCCGCACCGCGACGTCGAAGGCGGTGTCCTCGTTGTCGTGGGGCAATACCCAGAACGGCCCGTCCGACGCCTTGCGGTGCTCCAGGATGTGGAATACCCAGCGGAATGGGCCCTCGCGGACCTCCTGGCGGCGATAGCAGAGCGGGGCTCCACGCATCGCCAACAGGTTACGGCGAACATCCGGCGAGTCGGCACGGGCGGGGTCCATACACTCGCTGATTGTCATGCTTGAGCCGGACGGACCGTCACCGCTGGCACAGCCGGCAAGCGCAACCACGACCAGCAAAAAGACGGCCGTGGCGACAAATTCATTGGCCCTGGCTGCCCGTGGGCTGCGAATCGGGGCGAATGAATTTGCCCCGACGGCCGACGCGCGAATCTGCACTGTCATGGGGTCCAGCCGAGGCGTTGCAGGTTGCGCTCGACCTCATCCTGATCGCTGAAGTAGGTCTTGCGGCCGTTGCGGTCGATGTAGCGCTCGTGCCCCTTGCCCGCGATGACCGCGACCCAGGCTTCATCGTCCGGTTGCTCGGCGAGCCGATCGAAGAGCCCGCGGATGGCCTCGGCGCGATCGACGACCACCTCCGGCGACAGCGGACAGTCGCCCATACCCGGTAGCACGTCGTCAATGATTGCACGCGGGTCTTCGAAGCGCGGGTTGTCGGAGGTAACGATGACCCGATCGGAGCCACTGCAGACCGCCGCCCCCATCAGCGGGCGCTTGCCGCGGTCGCGATCGCCGCCGCAGCCGAACAGGGTAATGACCCGGGCATGCGGGAACGCCTCACGGATCGCCATCAGCAGGTGCGCAAGCGCATCCGGCGTGTGCGCGAAGTCGACGACGATGGTGCGGTTGCCGTGCACAAGGCATTCGAAACGTCCATCCACCGGCCGCAGCGCGCGCCAGGGCAGCGTCGGCTCCGCCCCGAGCAAGGTCGCGGCCATGTCGCAGGCCAGCGCATAGTTGGCGCGGTTGTAGGTCAGGGCTAGGAAGGGGCGCTCGCGCAGGGCCAACGGATCAAGGCACGGCGTCGACAGCAACCGCACGGGCGCCCCGTCAGGTCGCTCGCAGCCAAGACGCCGGAATAGGTCGTCACTTGTGGTCAACAGCGTGGCACCATCGGCCAGCTGCGGCAGAATCAACGCCTTGGCCGCAAAATAACTGGCCTCGTCGCCGTGATAATCGAGGTGGTCCTGGCTGAAGTTGGTCCAGGCGGCGGCGGCGAAGTGTAGCCCAAACACGCGTTCCTGGTGCAACGCGTGGCTGGAGACCTCCATCACCAGGGTATCGGCGCGGTCTCGGTAGTCGCTGAGGATGCGGCGAAGTTCGATGTATGGCGGTGACGTAAAGCCCGTTGGGGGCAATGGTTCGCCGTTCAGGCTCAAACCGAGGGTGCCGATGCTGAGCACCCGTCTGCCTTCGGCGAGCAGCATCGCCTCCAGATACTTGACGGTCGTGGTCTTGCCGTTGGTGCCGGTGACGCCAGCGATACACCAATCGTTCGAACCGACCGGGAAGAACTGGTCGCACAACTGCTCCAGTGTCGCGCCCCAAGCGCCCGGGGCGGTGACGAACACCGCCCGGCCATCGAGTCGGTCAAGACAATCTAGCCGACGATTGATCACCAGCGCCCCGAACGTACTGCCGGCCAGATAGCGCTCGACGATCTCCGCGTCAGTTCGACCATCGTCAAAGCGCTGAAAACAGAGCAAGGAGCCCGGCGTGCAGGCGTCCGCGCGCCATTGGATATCGGTTAGCGCAGCGGAGTCGAAGCCCGGCGGTTCGCTGCGCAAGTCAAAGCGACAACGATCGATGGCTCGGCGCAACGACGGCCGCGCGCCTGCGCCTGTTCCCGCATGCTGATTAGGACTCGACAAATCGCTCCCCCAAAGCACCCAGCGCCTGCTGCACGGTGGGCTATGGCGCGACCAGGTTTGCCCCGCCGAGCACGTCGCGATAGTGCCGCACGGCGCCGGTTTCGAGGTTGCGGATGGTCACGTCCCCCCTGTCCATATCCTGGGTGCAGAGCTGTGCGGAGGTCTCGGCGTTGCGCACCAACCGCTTCTCGAGCAGCATGACCCCGCAGACGTTATCGTAAACCGAAATCTGCAGCGCTTCGCCGCTGTCGTTGATGATACGTACATCAATGTAGTCCGACTGTTGCTGGCCCATACCGGGCGACGACACGAACACGAAAAAGAGTATGGAGATCGCTATCGACAGGGTCTTGTTCATCGGTTGGACCAGTTGGACATCGGAAACCTACATCCTAACCCGGCACAGCCGGAACTAAAAAAGCGCGACCCTCGGCCGTCTCGTGCGGCTGCTAGCCGAAGTCGTAGTTGCAGATATCCACCACTCGCCGGCAGATCTCGCGCCCGTAATCGGTCCACTGCCCCTGCCCCCAGTAGCGGTAGCAACTGGTCTGCGAGGCCATCAGGTGATAGAGCGCGTTGCGGTAGCGTAGATCATCGGTCGGCGTACCGGGTTTGAGCACCTTCTCATTGAACAAAGAGCTGGCCTCTTCCATCGGGCCGAGCACATTCTCGTAGCCATTTACCCAGGAGAGGTCGTTGGTCCAGCTGCCGCCGTCCATATGGAACTGATGGTCTTCCTTCTTGAGCGTCTCGATCACCTGTTCCAGCTTTTTCGGCCCATCGCCGGGCTGCATGCGCGCCCAAATCTTGCCCTGCTGGGCCGGGCGGATCTCGGTGAAATCGCTCTCCTCGATGCCGAGCGCAAACAGTTGCTCCAAATACTCGCTGCCGTTCATCAGCGGCACATCACCACCGGAGGCGTTGCGCACCACCTCGAAGAACTTGCCCGGGAACTCGTTCATCATCACGCCGCCGTTCTCGCCGTCGGCGATCTGCGTCACCAGCGGCGGCACCTGTTTGCCCACCAATTCCCAGCGCTGCAGGCTCTCGGCCTCATACCAGGGCTGCATCTGTGCCACCAGCTTGGTATCGGAGCCCTGCGTCTTAACCAGCGCGATGATGCTCGCGGTCTCGCCCTTGGCGTTGGTGCAGACCAGCCGGTGCGGCAGATGCGGGCGCTGTGGATGCCAGCCGTCGAGGATCTGCTCCACGGAGTGCTCCTGAATCAGAACCCACTGATAACCGCAGTCGTTCAGCGTCTTGACGAATTCGTAGGCGACATCCGGGTGGTTCGGCAGCGCCATCTCCGAGGGCGAAAAACCGCGCAACCGCTGTAAAGCATCCATGCCGAACATGGCCGCGAAGTGATGCTGAAAGGCCTGCACGTGAAGGCGGTAGTCCTGCACCGGCGTCGACGGCGCCACCGCATGCCCCCAGGGCATGCCGAGCCATTCCACGGCCCAGTTGAACTCCGGGTTCGTCGTGATGTTCTTCAGCGCATCGATGACGTGGTCTTCGCCCATGGCGCGCAGGCCGTGCAGCAAGGTGCCGGAATACTCCAACATCACCCGCGGCGACTTGCCCTCGTGGATCAGTTGCGGGATGAACTCGCCCATGCGCTTGTAGCACCAGACGAAGGCCGGCGCGTTGTAATTATCGCCGAGGTCCTGGTGGTCCATCATGTACTTGAGGTTGCTGATGATGCCCGCCGTGCGCAGATCGTCACCACCGGCAGGGATCAGCGGCTGATGCTGATGCAGCGCGATGGCCGCCGCGGCGCGGATACCGCGGAAGTCGACGCCACCCGGGGAGTTCGACAAGGACTTGGTCTTGCCGGCTGCCATGGCCGCAGAAAGTGTTGCCTCGGAGCCGCTGACATTCAATACCCCTTCGCTGTACTCGGGAAGTGTGGTCATGGATCGCCTCCACGGGGATTTGGGGTGGTGTGAACGAAGTAAGACGCAAGCGAGGCATCGCCTCAGACCAATGAGGTGACGGCGCTGTGTTGCCAAGCCCGTGCGTTGCTCTGGGTGGTCCACGCGCCGAGGGCCGAGGGCCAACCGCCGTCGCGCAGCACCGGTCGGTCATTTCGGCCCTTGGCGCTACGCACTTCGCACGACAAGTTGGTCGTCACCATGAAAGGTTACTCATCTGCAAGCGGCGGACTGAAGCACCAACCGGGACATGCGAATCGATAAGGCAATCGCGGCGATTCGTCCCAGCGCATCAGGACGCCCGCCCTCGTCACTCGTCACTCGTCACTCGTTACTCGTTACTCGTTACTCG
>JGI12210J13797_11692010_pt1 | contig 19765 bp, 17 predicted proteins | sample ElkSlonscriptome_3_FD_13797 | JGI IMG/M metagenome (IMG submission 13797)
ATCAAAACCGTCGCCTCGGCTTGTGCCATGGAACCCTCTCGGTTATGCGGTTGTCGGTGTCCCCAAATGGACAAGGGGTTGGACTGCACCCCTTGAGTGAGACAAAAAATTAGGGACAGGTGTTGTTTAGCGGCATGGCCGAAGATAGACGGCCTTAACGATGGCGGCCGGGCATGCCTCGAACGTCACTTCACGAGCAGGCAGGAGCACGGTGCTAAGGCACTAACCCGCCGGGACACTCCGCCCAGCAGGATCTCATCGAGGTCGTTGCCGCCGCGCGTGCCAATCGCAATCATATCGGTATTCCGGTGTTTTGCGTAGGCAACGATGGTGCGCGCGACCGGCCCCGTCATGATCTCGGTCGTGACGTTGGGTGCCCCCGAATCTTTGGCGCGGCGGACCGCATCGTCGAGGACGTGACTGGCGATTTGATGGAGAATCTTTTCAGGGGGCCCCACGAGCTTTTCCGCGTCAATGAAGTCCTGCAGAGCCTCCGGCAGTTGCGGTTCGCTCACGACATGAACCAAATGAACGGTGCCATTGGCGGCCTTGACGATCTCGCTGGCGATTGCGATCGCCTTGCGGGCCGCGCGGCTGCCGTCCACTGCGACGAGTACGGATGAAATCATGGGGCCTTCCTCCTTGTTCCGCTTCTAATGCGATGCCGCCGCTACGTTGGCCGTCGCATTCACGCCCGTGGGTTCGGACGGATCAAATACGTCGTCGAAGAACCGATTCATGTTGCCGCCAGCCGACACCAGTGCACCAACCGCTGCCTCGAGTCGCCTGGCGCGACCGCGTCCGAGAACGGGACTGGCCAAGCTTCGGAACTTGGTCGAAATCTCGTCGTCCGACAGGGGGGCCGCGGCGTCGCCCCGGGCGGTCGCCGGCTCGGAGGCGAGCCGTCGTCCGTCACGAAGGTGGAGGGTCACCTGGGCCCAGCGCTCGGCCGGGAAACGTCGATTGAAGTCGTCGGATTCTCGGAAAACCATGGATCGGCTGAGCCGGAGGATGGCCGGATCGCGCAGCCCGTCGCCACCGATCTGCTCCGGGCCGACCGTACCGTACACTAGCGACGCGGCAACCGGAAATGGCAGGCTGTACTGCGCCTGCTCGGTGTCGAGCGGTGAGCGGGCCGCCAAGCGCGTCGCCTCGTGGAAGGTGGTCACTACGACCTGGTCGATGTCGTCGGCTCGAAGATCATGACCGCGAACGACGGAGAGCGCTGCCTCGACGGCGGGCTGCCCCCAGCGGCAAACCGGATAGGGTTTGAAGTACTGTTCGAGAATTCGCCAACGTTGGCCGAGGTCGGCCCACGTGTCGGCAGCCTCCGGCTGCTCGACCGTGAGGGCCGGGGCGCCCGTAAAACCATCGGCGGCGAGGTAGGCGGCCTGGACGCCCGCGAGCGCGCCCCAGCCAGAGCCATCCTTGAGCATGGTCGGGTGGTCGATGCAGCGCATCATCTGGCTGCGCGGCCCGTGGTACTCGGCGATGCCGAGGGCATGGCGCGTACGCTCGTCATCCAGCGCCAGGGCGCGTGCGCCCAGGGCGGCGCAGGCAACGGCATTCCAGGCCCCGGAGGTGTGGTAATCGGGAGACGTGGCGTGCAGGACGATTCCCGCGCGGGTGCCGATTTCGTAGCCCATGGCGACGCGTGTCAGCAGCTCCCGCCCGTTGACGGGGCCCTCGGCATCCAGATATGCCAACAAGGCGGGCACCACCGCCACGCCCACGTGTCCCTTGGTCAACGGATGGCCGTCGTGGGCGTCGAGGCTGTCGATGGTCGCGGCCCCGGCCAACGCGGCGCCGAGGGGACTGACGGCGCGGCCATCGAACAGGATGCGAGCCGAGCGATGTCCGGGACCGAAATGCCGGACGGCATGGTCGCGGATGATGCGCGACAGCCGGGTGCCCGTTCCGGCGGCGGCGACTCCGAGTGTGTCGATAAGGCAGCGTTCCGCCAGTCGGACGACGGAAACAGGCATGTCATCGAAGCGGAGCGCGTGCAAAAAATCGACAGCCGGATAACCCATGATGCTTATCCCCGCTAATCCCCCTTAAACGTGGGTCGCCGCTTTTCCAGAAGCGCCGAAACCGCTTCCGCATGGTCCCGGGTCTGGTGGACCGCGCCCTGATAGGCGGCGGACAATTCCAGCAACGAGTCCAGCCGCAGGTGCAGGCCTTCGCGCATCAAGCGTTTGGTCATCCTGAGGGCTTGCGGCGGGTTCGCGGCGATCCGCCGGGCCAGATCGCCGGCCGTGGTCATCAGCGCCTCTGGCGATACGACCCGCGACACGAGCCCCCAGCGCTCCGCTGTCTCGGCGTCGATCGGATCACCGGTAAAGGCCATCTCGGCGGCGCGGCTCAGGCCCACGGCTCGGGGCAGCAGCCAGGCTCCGCCATCGCCGGGAATGATCCCAACCTTGACGAAGTTCTCGGCAAAGACGGCCTCGGTGGAAGCGATGCGAATGTCGCACATCAACGTCAGGTCGCAACCGGCGCCGTAGGCCGGACCGTTGACGGCGGCGACCGTCGGCACCTCGAGATCGAATAGCGCGAGAGGGATGCGCTGAATTCCCCGGCGATAATTGTCGCGAACCGTGGCCGCATCGCCCGCGAAGGTGCCGACACGGTCGCGCATATGCTTGATGTTTCCACCCGAAGAGAAGGCGGGACCGGCTCCGGTCACGATAACGGCGCGGACACTCTTGTCCATTTCCGCCCGTTGGCAGGCGGCGACGAAGGCATCCACAAGCGATGCGTCGGTCAGAGCATTTCGGGTTTCCGGCTGATTAAGGGTGATGGTGACGACGGTGTCGTCTTGATGGTATAGAACGTGATCCGTCATTATGCCGCTCTCCCGGAATAGCGTTCGATAAGCTCGCGTTTGAGCACCTTACCGCTAGGGTTGAGCGGCAACGCGTCTAAAAAAACGATCCGGCGAGGACGCTTGTATGCCGCCAGGTTTTCGCTTGCGCGACAGAAAGTGTCGATGGATGCTTCATTGAGATTGGGGTCGCTTCTGACGACGAAGGCCGTAACGATGCTTCCCCACTTTGGATCCGGTAGCCCAGCCACGGCAGCTTCCTGGATGCCTGGACAGCGATACAGGATCTCTTCAACCTCGCGCGGGTAGATGTTCTCGCCGCCGGAGACGATCATGTCGTCGGCCCGTCCGCGGAAGTAAAAAAACCCGTCTTCGTCCGTGCTGAACAGGTCTCCCGTGTGCAGCCAGCCTCCCTTGAGCTTTTTTGACGTCTCGTAAGGATTATTCCAGTAGCCAGCCATCACTTGCATCCCGCGAACAACCAGTTGACCGACCTCACCCGGAGCCACCGTCTCGCCGGGCGACACCTCCCGATCCGGATCGTGGGTGACGACTCGGCACTGGCTGATCAGGGTCGACTTGCCACACGACCCGAGATGGCTGAGCGTATCTTCAGGATGTAGAAGGAGCGTCAGGCTCGCCTCGGTCATGCCGTATCCGTTAAAGATGTTCGGGCAGAACTCGTTGAGGACCCGTTCCATGGTGGCCGACGAGATCGCCGAACCACCGGTCGTGATCAGCCGCAGGCTGCTGACATCGAACGCCTTGAAGCGTGGATGAAAAAGCATCTCTTGGATCTGTGTCGGCACCGCGAACAGCGTCGTCACGCGTTCGCTTTGAACGGTTTCCAAGGTTCTCTCCGCCTCATAGCGACCAAGAACGATATTCGTGCCGCCGACCATCAGGTGGGGAATAAAGAACGCCTGCATGCCGCCCACATGATAGAGCGGCGCGATATGCAATGCCTTGTCGCGATGCTTGAGGCCGTACTCCATCACACAATTCATGGCGATGGCAACGTCGTTTGCATGGGTGTGCATGACCCCCTTCGCCCGCCCCGTCGTCCCTGAGGTGTAAACCAGCGCCGAGACGTCGTCGCCGGCCGGGCTCGGTCGCAACTCTCCACGGTCGACGGTTTGCTCGGCAAGCGCTTCAAAATGATGGTGACCCTCCGGCACATTCGCCGTGTCGTAGGCGCAGCTAATGTAGTCGTGAGCGCTGCGGAGTCGCCGCTGAATCTTCAAGGCGTTGTCCGTCAAGTAGCGGCCGTATACGAGGACACGCGCTCCGGAGTCCTCGATCACCTGCGCCGCCTCGCCGGGGGACAGCCGGAAGTTCAGTGGCACGGCGACGGCGCCGAGGATCTGGCATGCAAAATACGTGGTGACCGAGTTTTCCGATGTACTGACGTAGAACGCCACTCGATCGCTGGGCCGCACACCCATGTCAGACAAGGCCTGTGCGAACCGCCGCACACGCTCATACCACGCCCCATAGGTCCAGCGGCGATCCGCATAAACAAGGGCCGTGTCCTTGGGGTAGCGCTCGACCGCGTTCATCAGAATGGAGGCAATATCCATGACTTGCTCTCCTTAGAGGTTTGGCTTCAGACCCGGCAATTCCCGGGCCGCAATCAGGTATTTCGCCATTTCCGATGTTCCGCCGACGATGGGCAGGGCGCGCGCGTCCCGATAAATCTGCTCGGCCCGGCCGTACTCCTTGGTGATCCCGTCGCCACCCAAGATCTGCACCGTCCGATCGGCGCAAAAATTGGCGGTTTCGGTGGCAACGAGCTTGGCCTGCGCCGCTTCGCGCATCAACTCCTTGCCGCCGATCCCGCCGTCGTACATCTTGGCCGCGCGATAGGTGAGCAGCTCGGCGGCATCGATCCGCCAGCTCATTTCAGCGATCATGTCCCAGATCAGCTGCTTGGCGCCGAGGTTCTGGTCGAAGGTCACCCGGGTCCGGGCATGAGCCTTGGCGATATCGAAAGCCGAACGGGAAACACCGAGCCCCGAGCCACCGAGAATGATCCGCTCGAAATTGAACATCTCGAGCATGATCCGAAAGCCTTTGTTTCGTTCACCGAGAAGATGATCGGCCGGCACGCGCACGCCCTCGAAGGCAACCTCGCCGACAACACAGCCGCGCCGTCCCATGAAGTGATACGTGCGAGGAAAGCTCATGCCGGCGGCGCCATCCACCACTACGACGGCGGACATGCCCTTTTGGGCCGGCACATCCGGGTCGGTTATGCCGTAGACGATGTAAACGTCGGCGACACTGGCGTTGGAGATATATCGCTTGAGGCCGTCGATCACCCACTCGTTGGTTGCTTCGTCAAGGCGGATTTGCGTCTCCATACCGGCGGAGTCCGACCCGACATTGGGCTCGGTGACACCGATCGCGCCGATCGCCGTTCCGTCGAGAATGCCGCCGAGATAGCGATCGCGGGCGGACGGGGTTGCATGCTTGTGCAGCGGATAGGCGCACGACAGCGCGGTACCGATGGTCGTTTCGAAGGCGTAGTTCAGATAAGCCGCTTCTTCCGAGAGGATTGTAGCGTGCGTGAGGCCGGGAGAGCGCAGCGGCCCTCGATAAAGATCCCGGAACATCAACCTCAGATACCCGGCGTCGCCAAGCGCCCGGACCACGGTCTTGACCGCCTCCCAATCCTGACCGTCCTCAATGGCCTCCGCGCGCGGCGCGAGTTCCCGTTGCAGCACATCTCGAACCTCGCCGCGAAAGCGGCGGTCTTCGTCCGTCAGGAAAAAATCTTTCATGAGTGTTTTCTCACCGATTCAGGGACACCCACAATGCTGGCGAGCCGTTCGCTCTCGCGCAGAATTAACGCGAGATCCGAGTCGCGGACCGTGGGAAGCAGATGACGAGCCTTGCGCACGCGTTCGTAGTCGAGATCGGCGACGATGATTTCCTCGCCCGTTCCAGCCTCCGCAAGCGTGCGGCCAAACGCATCGAGGATGCGCGATCCACCCCAGAATGTAAGGTCGCCCTCTTGGCCTACCCGATTGGCCATGACCACGGGCAATCCATAGATCATCGCATAGAACCGGACACAGACGTCCCACCCACTGGGATTGTCGAATTCGGCGCCGACGGCCTCGCGGGCCGAGCTGATCGGCACGAAAAGAACCGTTGCGCCGTGAAGGGCAGACAGGTAGACGAGGCCGGGGTTCCAGACATCGGCGCAAATCAACAGGCTGGCGCGCCAGCGGTGGGCGAGTTCGAAGGTGTCCACGTAGCGTCCCGACGCATAATGCTTGCCCTCTTCCAGGGCGCCATAGGTCGGTAGATTGATCTTCCGGTGGATGAACAGGATGCGTCCATCGCGAACCGCAAACGAACTGTTATAAAATTGCGCCGCCGGCCCTTCCTCGATAAAGCCGAAGATCACGCAGATATCGCCGGCCGCGTCCGCGAGCGTGCTCACGACCGGGTCGCCGCGGTCGCGAGCCAGGGTCAGGGCGTCGTGCCCCGCGCTGTGGCCGGTCAAGGACACTTCCGGAAACATCAGGACATCCACACCCTTGCCTCGCGCGTCAGCGATCGCTTCCACGTGCTTTTCAACATTGGCGTCGATGTCGCCGAGTGCACTCTCCATCTGAGCGACACCGACACGCAGGGGGGTGGCCATACCCAATCGTCCTCAATTGCGAGAAACGGTGGAAAAGCCGTCCCTCGCTCGCGTCATGATCTTTCTCAGATGAGTCCGTTGTTCTTGAGGAAACTCTGGGCCACGTCCTCGATGGTCTTCTTCTCGACATCGACGGCGGCGTTGAGTTGAGCCATCGTCTCGTCGTTGAGCTTCGCCGATACCGCGTTTAGGTGCTCGGCGATCTCGGGATTCTTGTCGAGCGTTTCCTTGCGAATGACAGGTGTCAGCGCGTAGGAGGGAAAAAACTCTTTGTCATCCTCCAACAGGACAAAATCGAAAGCGGGGATACGGCCATCGGTAGCGAACACGAGAGCAACGTCGACCTCGTTTTCTTTCAGCGCCTGATAGGTAAGCCCCGTATCCATGCGCTTGATGTTCGATCGATCGAATTCGAACCCATACACTTCCTGCAGCGGCTTCAACCCGTCGGCGCGAGCGTAGAACTCGGCGTTGCAGGCCAAGTCGATGTCGCCATCGTCTTTTACCTTTGCGGCGAGATCGCTGATCGACGTCATGCCCATCTTCTCCGCCTCGTCTTTGTTCATGGCCAGGGCATAGGTATTGTTGGCGCTGGATGGATCGAGCCATACCAATCCCTTTTCGGCGTCCAGCTCCTTGACCTTGTCATAGGTTTTCTCTGGAGACATGCGCTCTTCGACCTTGTTGTAGGTGATCAGCGACGTGCCCGTGTATTCCCAATAGACATCGATCTGGCCGTTTTCCTGGGCCTGCCTCAGGGCCGCGGAGCCCATGCCGGACCGTGTGTCGACGTCGTATCCCTTGGCCTTGAGAAGTTCCGAGGTGATCTGGGCCATCAACTGTTGTTCGGTAAAGTTCTTGCCGCCGACAACGATTTCATCCGCTGCCGCGGCTGTACAGGTTGTCGCCATAACGGCGAGAAGCGACAGAATACGCTTGCAATAGGTGATCATCTTCCAACGTTCCTCCTTCTTATTTCGGCTTCGATTTTTCATCTTAGCGCAGTGGATTGACGCCGCGAGGGACCAGCCGGAGCTGGCATTGCCCCACGACGAAATCAACGAGAACGGCGAGCAATGCGGTTGGTACCGCTCCCGCGAGCAGCATGCCGGTATCCATGAGATCGATGCCGGTGAAAATGAGCTCGCCGAGGCCGCCGCCGCCGATCAGGAACGCGAGCGCGGCTGTTCCGACGTTGATCGCAAGAGCGGTACGAATGCCGGCAAAGATAACGAACAAGGCATTCGGCAGTTCGACCCGCAGCAGGATTTGCCAAGCCTTCATGCCCATTCCGGTGGCCGATTCCTTAAGGTATGGGGGTACGGCGAGCAACCCGGCGTAAGCGTTGCGGACGATCGGCAAGAGCGAAGCGACGAACAAACCGAAGATCGAGGGCAGAAAGCCGATCCCGAGAAAGCTCATGGAGAGGGCGAGCAGCGCGAGCGTTGGAATCGTCGTGCCGACGTTGAGCGTCTGCATGATGCTCTCGGAGTATCCGCGCATCGCCGGCCTACTCAGCCAGACGCCAAGTGGCACGCCGAACAGGATGGCCAAGCTGCCGGAGACGGCGACGAGCAGCAGATGCTGCTGCACCAGATACACAATATCCGAAGAATACGAGACAATATCGCCGACGAGACCCGTGGCTTGGATACCCATGCCCGCAAGGAACGCAAGTATCAGCGGAAACACCTGGGCGAAACGGCTTTGTCCGAACACGACTATTCTCCAGCCCGCTTCAGTGCTCGCCGCCGCGGCGATAGGTTTCTCCGAGAACGTGGGTGATGCCGTTTTGCGTCACGCAACCGACATATTTGCCGTTTGACTCGACGCAGGGAAGCCACGTGATGTCGTGGGTGAACATTTCGGAGACGGCGGTGCGAAGGTCGGCCTCGGCGTTAGCGCGGGCGGTCAGTGGCACGTGGTGGTCGGCAACACTGCCGCGTTGCGCTTCAGCGGTCCCGCGCAGCACATAAGCGACGGGCCGGGCGTCGCGATCAAGAACGACCGCGTATTCCTTGTCGTGTTCGGTCATGAGGCTTCCGGCCTTCTCCAGCGTATCCTGTTTCGAAACGGTGGGGACCGTCGTGTCGACCGCGTCGCGAACCTTGACCAGGCGAAGTCTTTTCAATGTTCGATCGGTGCCGACGAAGTCGGCGATGAAGTCGTTGACCGGATGGGCGAGGATGTCGTCGGGAGAGTCGAATTGTTCGAGCTTGCCGGCGCGAAAGATCGCGACCTTGTCGCCCATCTTGACCGCTTCATCGATGTCATGGCTGACGAACATGATCGTCTTGCGCAACGTCGCTTGCATCTTCAGAAATTCGTCCTGAATGATTTCGCGGTTGATAGGGTCAATGGCGCCGAAAGGCTCGTCCATCAGCATCACGGGCGGGTCGGCAGCGAGGGCGCGAACAACTCCCACCCGCTGTTGTTGGCCGCCGGAGAGTTCCTTCGGGTAGCGCTTGAGAAAGACCGCAGGATCAAGCGCAACCATTTCCAGAAGCTCTGCCGCGCGCGTGCGCGCCTTGCCCATATCCCACCCGAGCAGCTGAGGAACCACGCAGATGTTTTCCTCGATGGTCATGTTCGGGAAAAGGCCGATCTGCTGAATGACGTAACCGATGCTCCGACGAAGCTCGGTGTCGTTGTAATCGTCTGTGTCCTTGCCGTTGATGAACACCTTGCCCGACGTGTGCGGAATTAGGCGATTGATCATCTTGAGCGCCGTCGTCTTTCCGCAACCCGACGGGCCAAGCAAAACGCAAATCTCGCCTTCCTTGACCTCCATGTTCACGTGGTCGGCGGCGACGATGGGGCCGCTCGGTGTCTCAAAGACCTTGGTCAGGTTCTCAAGAGTGATCATTCCGATGCTCCCCGTTCAACATTTTCAGCTTCTTACGCCGGAAGGCGTCATGCGGCTCTGCAAATACATCAGCGCGTAGTCGGCAACGATCGCGAGAATGCTCACCGCCAACGCTCCGGCAATCAGCTGGCGGGGATCCGTCTGCGATATCCCACGGCTGATGAGGACTCCAAGACCGCCGGCGCCGATATAGGCCGCAATCGCGGTGACGCCGATATTCATCACGACGGCCGTACGTACACCGGCCATGATCACCGGCACGGCCAACGGGATTTCCACGCGTCTCAGTCGCTGCAGGGGCGTCATGCCCATGCCGCGGGCGGCTTCTCTCAGGGCAGGATCCACGTTGGTGATCGCCGTGTACGTGTTCCGAATAATTGGCAATTGCGAGTACAAGAGGACCGCGATGACCGCAGGCAGATAACCGATGCCTTGTCCGATCAGCGACAGAACGGGAATCATCAGCCCGAACAGTGCGATTGAAGGAATGGTAATCACGATCGAGGCGATGTAGAGAACGATCTCGGCGGCGCGCTGGCTTTGAGTAATAGCGACGCCGATTGGAACACCGGTGAGAATAGCGAGCCCCACGGCAACACCGACGATCGCAATATGCTCAACCGTCAGCGACAAGATGACGTCGAGATTGTCGAAGATGAACGAAATCGTCTCCACGTTTCGCTCCCCAAGTATCGGCACTGACTATCTTGCGACCATGCAATCGGAACAACCAGTATCAATTGCACCGTCGAGGACTGTCGATTATTGATGTTGGGTCGTCTCGACCATTTCGTGACTTTAACGGTACCAATAGTTCAAACACTCGGTCAATAATGGTGATCTGTCAAGCCACGGACTATTAGAGTGCCAACAACCAAAACGAAGTTGTCACTAAAACGACGGGATTTGATGTATATCATCCTATCGAGGCCGATCTTTGGAAGTTTTGGCAATTCAACTGGGGAAAAATTCAGAAAAATTCCCCAAGCAACCTGTGCTGCGTGGGGGTGATCGCGTAAATGGTGCGATAGCACTGCGTGAAATGCGAATGTGAGCAAAAGCCGGTCGCAATGGACACTTCGAGGATCGACAGGTCGGTCTGCAGGACAAGTTGGCGGGCCCGCCTCAACCGGATGGCAAGATACTCTTGCTGCGGCGTGCACCCCTTGTGCTTTCTGAACAAGCGCTCGAGCTGACGAAGAGAGACATCGAGACGCTTGGCAATATCCGAAGACGCAAGAGGCGTTTCCACGTTTTCGGCCATCATCCGCAAGGCATCCGCGAGCTTTGGCGAGCGGCGCATCAGAATACGGTTCTCGACATTGCACTGATTGTCCGCGGGCAGTCGAATGCGATCATGGATGAACTGCTCCGAGACGCTGGTCGCGAGATCGGGCCCATGATCGGCTGCTATAATGGACAACATCATGTCGAGAACCGCGGTGCCACCGGAGCATGTGAATCGGTCGCGGTCGATCTCATAGACGGCATAGGTGACGTCGGCGTACGGAAACTCCTCGACAAAACTCTCGTGGTTTTCCCAATGCAGCGTACACCGGTATCCGTCAAGAAGGCCGGCCCGCGCCAAGACCAACGCTCCGGTACTGATCGATCCCAGCGCGACGCCATGGCGCGACAGCTTGCGCAACCACGCGAGTACCGGACCCGACGTGTAATCCTGGACAGCGATACCGGCGCATACCAAAACGATGTCCGGCCACTCTGTATCGCCGATTTCCCCGTCGGGGAGGACCGCGATGCCGTTGCTAGCGGAAACAGTCATGCCATCGGCTGAGTACAGACGCCACTGGTATAGCTGGCGACCTGTCAGTCTGTTGGCGGCCCTCATCGGCTCCATAGCAGCGGAAAACGACATCATTGCGAACTGAGGCAACATCAAGATGCCCACGTTCGTCGCTCGACCTGAACCGTTCCTACCGATCATGAACCGCACCTTCCGATGGCAGACGAACATTGAAACGACGATGATAACACACGTCGACTATGTGACAATTTGACAAAGGTGCATGGTTTTAACTGGGCGCCAGAGTAGCTTGAGGGCGAACGACGGTCATGCCACGTACGCGATCCGAACGAAGGCGCGCGAGGTCCGAAAACCGGGCGATCCCGGTCGCGCCAGCCGGCCTTTCCGGCGGGCGTTTCAAACCCCTCGGCGACGGCGACGTCGGCCGCATTATCGACGCCGCGAAAGCAGTCCTCGAGCGGACGGGCGTCGAGATCGGCCCGAGTCCCTGCCGGGATCTTCTGAAGAAAGCCGGATGCCGGGTCGATTCCGATTGCAACCGCGTCTTCTTTCACCGCGCCTTGGTGGACGAGGCCTTATCCACCCGCCGAAGCGAGGTGCTCCTTGCCGGCCGCGACCCTTGCCACGACCTGAACCTGACCGGTGATCGGGTTCATTTCGGCACCGGCGGACAAGCCGTCAAGGTTCTCGACCTCGATGGCCGCGTTCGCGAAACCACGCTTGCCGACAACTACCATATTGGCCGCTTGGTCGATACATTGGAGCATATTCACTTCTATATGCGTCCCGTCGTTGCACGCGACATCGCAACCGAGGACATCGACGTCAACCAGTTCTACGCGTGTCTGGCGGCGACACCGAAGCACGTCATGGCCAATGCCTACGTCCCATCCCGGGCTCCGCTGATCCGGGAGATGGGCGACATCATGGCCGGTGGCGCAGCCGCCTTCGACTCCCGCCCGATCCTGTCGTTCACCGCGAGCTGGACGGTAAGCCCGCTGCGCTACGCGCTCGAGACATTGGAGGCTCTGGACACCATCGTCGACCACGGAATGCCGATCGTGACGTCGTCGGCGCCGCAAGCGGGAGCTACATCGCCCGCGGCTCTCGCCGGCACGCTCGTGCAACTAGTCGCCGAACAGCTCTCCGGCATCGTCTATGTCAATCTTCGGAACCCCGGCCATCCGCTCATCATGGGCTGCGTTCCCGCCCAGGCCGACCTCCGAACAGGGGCGTTCACCGGCGGGTCCGGCGAGTTTGCCCTGCTCAACGCCGCCTGTGCCCAGATCGCCCAACACCTCGAAATGCCGCTCTACAATTCCAGCGGCATTTCCGATTCCAAGATACCCGACGCTCAGGCCGGGGCCGAGAAGGCGCTGACCGGCCTTGCCGCCGCTTTGGCCGGATCGAACTACATCCACCATTCGGCGGGCTTTCTCGAGAGCTTGCTGACGGTCGCCTACGAGCAGTACGTGATCGACAACGATATCAACGGAGCGCTCATGCGGATGGTTCGCGGCATCGAGGTGACCGAGGAAACGCTTTCCGTCGACGTCATCGACGACGTGTGCAACGGTCCCAACCATTTTCTCGGCCACCCGCAAACCTTGAACTTGATGAATACGGAATATCTCTATCCGACGCTGATGAACCGGTCGACCCGCGACGACTGGCAGGCAGCGGGCGCTCAGGCGTTGCACGAAGCGGCCCGCGACCGCGCCCGCCAGATTCTTGTCGAGCATTGGCCAGAGCCGATCCCCGCGGACATGGACGCGGATCTAAGGCGCCGCTTCAATATTCTCCTGCCGCGCGAGCACATGCGCCCGGCGGCGTGATCGCAATCAGACTCCCGACAGGTCGTCAAGGCCAAGCAGCCGGCCGTCGAATTCCGCCATGGCATCCATAAGACAGTCCCAGAGGTAAAGCGCCGAAGCGCTGTCGGCCAGGATGTGAAAGGCCGGAATGCCGCTTCGGTCGTCGCGGACAATCACCGCCGACAGCCGCGCGAGAGAGGTTTGGGCCACCGCGAGATCGGCGAACCGGTGAAGCCTCAGGTCGACACCGCACAGCTTGGCGAGGCAGTCGGGTCCCGAAGCCCCCACGAGGTAAAGCCATGCGTGGCTGTCGGTACGCGGCAGGGGATAACATTTTGGGGGCAACACGGCCGCAATGACGCCATCCAACCGCCGCGATCGAACCGCCGGATTGTCCAGCAGCAGGACCTCGCTGTCGGCAAGGCGGGCGACGATTGTTCCGTCTTTCATGCGCTCGGCGCGATTGTTGATGTTCGGCACCCACCAACCTTCCCGTCGCAACCAGTCGAGGACTTCGACACCCTTTACGCCCCATCGCGACAGCGGCGAGAGGTCGGCAAGTCCCAACGGCCCGGCACCGCCACGACCGGCTGGAAACGCTCCGGCAACAGCCGCGCCGTTGCGTTCGCGCCATGTGCACCCGGCGGCTTCAAGGCGTCGGTAGACGAAGCTTCGGTGTCGGAAGTCGGTGGGATACACCTCACATCTCCTGTCGCCGGTTGTCGGAATCATAGAACGGCAGCGCCGCCACCTGGGCCTCGATGCGCCCGCCCCCGGCACCCTTGATCACAAACCGCGCGCCCGGCCGGTCCAAGTCCGCGGCAACGACCGCGAGGCCGATGAACCGGCCAAGCGTCGGCGAGCACGCGACCGACGTTACGTGGCCGATGATCGCGTCGTCGCGGAGGGTCAGATGGCCCTCCGCCACCGACTCGCCACCGCCTTCGGGCAGCACGAAGCCGACAAGCGTCCGGGACAACGGGTGCCGGGAGTGAATGTCGAGGGCCCGGCCGCCAACGAAGAACGGCTTCCTGCGAGCGATCGCCCAGGCCATTGCAGCCTCTTGAGGCGTCATCGTGCCGTCGGTGTCCTGACCGATGATGATGTGGCCCTTTTCGAGCCGAAGTACCCGCTGCGCCTCCACGCCGAAGCGGCGAATACCGTCCTCGGCCCCCGCTTCTAAAAGGATGTCCCAGAGGGCCTCTCCGGCGCTCGCGGAAGCATGAATCTCGTAGCCGAGCTCGCCGACGAAGCCGACGCGAAAGGCGCGCGCGGGGATGTCGGCGATCCTGCCGGTCCGGACCCCAAGATAGGGGAAGGCGTCGCGACCGAGGTCCATATCCGCTTGGACGCGCTCCAATACGGCGCGGGCGCGCGGGCCAGCGATGTTGACGCCGCAATACGCCGCCGTGACGTTGGTGATGTCGAGGTCGAGTTTCCACTCGGCGTTCCACCGCAGCATCGCCCGGTGGACGGCGTCGGAATTGCCCGTGGTCGTCGTGACGTAAAAATGCTCCTCCTCCAAACGGCAGGCCACACCGTCATCGATGATGACGCCCATCTCGTCGCACATCAGGACATAGCGGACGCGTCCCACTTCCTGCTTTTTGTAAGCAAAGGTGTAAATCCGGTTGAGAAACTCGGCGGCGTCGGGGCCGCGGACGTCGATGCCCCCGAGGGTCGAAACATCGATCAGACCGACGCCCGTACGCACCGCCGACACCTCCTCGCGGATCGCCCGCTCACGGTCCCGGCCGTAAAAGGCCGGCCGAAGCCATGCTCCCGCCACCATCATTTCGGCACCGGCTTCCAGGTGGCGACCCTGCATCGGCGAAAGCCGCACCGGCTGAAAGGATTGTCCCGCAAGATGAGCGAACGTCTCCGGCTCCGCCGGCGGCCGGTTGGTCCAGACCCTTGCGCCATCCAGGGGTGCGCCGGCCGCGTCGGCCAGCAGGCAGACGGCATTGACGGCCGATAGGCGTCCTTGGCTCGGTCCCATTCCGACCGTGGAAAACCGCTTGGCGAGCTCTACCGTCCGGAAGCCGTCGGCGACCGTATGTTGGAGGTCGGCGGCCGTCAGGTCCTCGTCGAAATCGACGAATTCCTTACCCTTGGGATGGGGAAAGATGGGCCACGGATGGTTCAGGCACCCGTTTTCCCGCCTCGGCGGCGACCACGTATCATCACCGGCCGCAGCGGCGCCGACAACGTCTCCCTCTGCCCGCGCGGCATCGAACGGACAGGGGCCAAGAACAGCTCCGGCTGCGTGCATGCCATCCGGAAGTTCCTTAACGAGCATGGCATGCCGGTCATTGGAGTAGACGACCTCGCCGCCGCCATGCGCGATGAGGGAGGCCGCCGGCGTAACCCCCAATTCGACGCAGAGCAGATCGCATTCGAGGTTGAACGCCGAGTGGTCCCGCGCCTGGAGACCCGCGATCCTGTTGTTCCGTTCGACCGCTTCGACCAACGCATCGGCGCGCCGCACCGGAACCCCGCGCTCCCGCACCCGGTCCCGTCGCGGATCAGAGATCGCGTCGCCGCCCATCTCGACGACGGTAACGGCGCAACCGGCGTCAATGAGATCGAGGGCGACGCCATATCCGTCGCCGTTGCATGTCGCGACGACAGCCTCGCGGCCAGGCCGAACGCCGTACAGATGGATCAGACGCTGCGCTGCCGAGCCGTGGATGATCCCGGGAAGATCGTTGTTGCGGAACACGGCGGGCCGGCCGATGACGCCGGTGGCGATGACCGTCCGCCGGGCACGCAACTTGTAGAACCGGTCGCCGCGCACCATGGTGAGCATGTGGTCGGCAAACCAGCCGGTGCAAGTCGTCCCGGTCATGACGCGGATGGCCGGCTCGGCGGCGACGGCTTCGGCCAAAGCGTCCCGGTGTCGATCGCCCTCGCCGCCGTCGGCGCCCAGGCGCCGGTAGTTGAGCGCTCCGCCGACCTCGGGGTCGCGTTCGACCAGGATCACCTCCGCGCCCGCCTCGGCGGCCGCCAGGGCAGCACTCATGCCGGCCACGCCGGCCCCGATCACCGCCACGTCGGCGAAAAGATAAGCTTTGTCGCAACGTCCCCGGCGCGGCTCGGCCTTGGGGTCGAAGCGGCCAAGCCCGGCGCTTCGCCGGATCACCCGTTCCCAGTGCCGCCAGGCGCCACGGGGCCGGAAGAAGGTGCGATAGTAGAAACCGACCGGCATGAAGCGCGACAGGCGTTCAAGCCCACGCAGGCGATCATTGACGAGGCTGCCGAAATAGTGTTGCCCCCACACCGCCAATCCGTCCCGCACGGGGTAGCGGTCGGCGAGAATGTTGGGTTCGCCGCCGATCTGGACGAGCGTGTTAGCGTCGTCGCCGGTGAGGGTAAAGGGGCCGCGCGGACGATGATACTTGAACGATCTGGACATCAACCACTGGCCGTTGGCGACGAGAGCGCTCGCGATGGTATCGCCGACGAACCCGGAATACTGGCGTCCTTCGAACGTGAATGTTCGCGGCGCTTGGCGATCAATGAAGCGGCCATAAGGCGGAGGGAGCCTCGCCTGCGTCATGAACCGGTCCCTTGAACCGGCTTAGCGCGGGGGGGCGGAATGGTGCGGAGGATCTCGTCGGTGACGGTATTTCGTTCGGCAATGAACCAGTAGCCGGAGGCGACGTGGCACCACCATTCGCGAACGATACCCGGCGGCGTGTGCGGACCGAAAATATGATCGGCCCATGCGGCGTCGTCCTCGGAGGCCGGGTCGGCGGTTTCCGGGACGGTACCGCCGTAGACAAATTCGGTGATGCTCCGGGGGCCGTTCAGGGGGCAGGGCATGAGTTTCATGAGCAGGCTCGCGCGCGGAGTTGATCAGTGGCCCACCGAAGCGGCACCCTTTTCGCCGAGCAAGCGGAAATCGCGGAATCGCTGCAGGTGAAATGGCTTCAGAATATCGGGTTGCCGCCCCGTGGCGATGCACTCGGCCATGCGCTTGCCGGCGACCGGGGTCGCCTTGAAGCCCCAGGTTCCCCATCCCGCGTCCACGAAATAGTTCGCGAGCGGCGTCAGCCCCATGATCGGCGCGAAGTCCGCGGTCATGTCGGTCACGCCCGCCCACTGCCGCATCAACCGTGCCTCGGCAAGGAAGGGAAACAGCTCGAGAATGTGCATCGTCAGGCTCTCCTTGAAATCCAGAGTGGCGCGCGTGCCATGCAGCGGATACGGGTCGGTAGCACCCCCCATCACCAGTTCGCCCCTCTGACTTTGCCATATGTAAACGTGGAGACTGCCGGAGACCACAATGGGATCTAGAACCGGCTTCACCGGCACGGACACGCAGGCCTGCAGGGGATACGGCTGGATTGGCAGACGCAGACCCGCCATCGCGCCCACCTGCACGGATGTTCCGGCAACGGCCTGAACGGCGCGCCCGCAGCCGATGCGCCCGCGGTTGGTCTCGACGGCAATGACCCGACCGCCTTCGCGGACGATTCCCGTGACCTCGGTTTCCTGCAGAATGTGTACGCCCCTGTTCGCCGCAGCACGGGCATATCCCCATGCCACGGCGTCATGGCGCGCCGTGGCGCCGGTGGGGTGATAGAGTGCCGCCAGAATCGGAAATCGCACGGACCGCGACAAATTCAACTCGGGGCACAGCGTCGCGAGATCGTCCAGACCGACGAACTCGGACTCGACGCCGAGGTGCTTGTTGACTTCGGCCCGCCAACGCATGGTTCGTATGGCGGCATCGGTGTGCGCGAGCGTCAAGTGGCCGCGCTCCGAGTACATGAGATTAATGTCGAGCACATTGGACAGGTCGCGCCATAGCTCCATCGATTCGCGATAAAACGCGACGCCCTCGGGGGTCAGGTAATTGGCGCGGATGATCGCGGTGTTACGGGCAGTATTGCCGCCACCCAGGTATCCTCGCTCGATGACCGCTACGTCCCGGATGCCTTGGTCCTGTGCCAGGTAATATGCAATCGCCAAGCCATGCCCGCCGCCGCCGATGACGACGACGTCGTATGTCGATTTGGCCTCGCGCTCGTCCGGCAGGAAGGGGCGGCTTGGATAGGAGCGCCGGAGACCATACTTAAGGAGCGTCAGGGGCACCCGGTTTCAGCTCCACGGAAACGGACTGTTCGAAGTGGGATGCAAGTCGCCCGTTTCGAATCGCCGGAAACGGAACGGCTCGAGAAGGGACCGAGACTGGCCGGTGACGATTTCCTCCGCGACCAGCTTGCCGACGCCGATCATCTTGAACCCATGGTTGGAGTCGGCGATGACGGTGCAGTTCCCGTGGAAGCGGTCGAAAATGGGGAAACTGTCTGGCGAAAAGGCGCCGATGCCGCCCGACGGCTCGCGCTTGAACCGGGCATGTTGGCCCTCGAAGCGCTTCTGGCAGTGCGCCAAAGCCGAAACCCACATGTGCGCGAAATCGGCGCCAACCACGAACTCTGGCGACTCGGGGCCATAGGGGTCCACGGCCACCTCCTTGGGATCGGTCTCGATGGGGAACGGTTGGGCGCCGCCCTGGATGCCGCCGAAATGGAAATCGGGCTTGTAGTAGATGCCCCACATGCGATCGGTGATCAGCGATCCGTCCTCATCGGAAAGCAGCGGGGCGTCGCTGTCGACGTGAATGACCGGCGGGAAGGCGCCGTCGTTGGTCCGCTGCAAATCCGGATTGACGCCCAATGTTCCCTCCTGAAGCGACCAATAAACCCAAATGGGTACGTCGGGATGGATGGTGCCATCGCGCGCCTTGACGAAGATGGTTTCGGGCAGATCGAGAAGCTCCCAAAGCCGCCGGATCCACGGACCGACGGCGACCACAACTTGGGTACATTCGACGGCACCGCGATCGGTCTCGACCGCGGTCACGGCGCCGCTGCCGTCGCGGCGAAATCCGGTGACCGTGACGCCGGTGAGGATGCGCACGCCCGCCGCCTCGGCCTTATCGGCGAGCCCATAGACGGCCTTACCGTTGTTGGCGTAGCCGCCCCTGTGCTCATGCAGGACCGACGTTATTCCCTCGGCCCGCCAGTCCTCGAAAATCGACCGCATATAGGCCCGGGAGTCGGCGGCGCCCTCGACGAACGTGGAGGCGTAACCGATGTCGCTTTGTTCGCGTGCAATGCCGGCGACGTCAGCGCACATGCATTCAGGCGAGACCTGCATGTATCCGACTGGGTGATAGCCGAATGCGGCCGGATCGCTCTCCCAGACGTCGACGCTATCGGCCATCAGTTCGCGCATCGCCGGCTGGAAGTAGTTGTTGCGGATGACACCGCAGGCGATGCCGGAGGCCCCGGCGGCAATGCCTGCCTTGTCAACGACGACGATATCCGGCGTCCGCCCCTGAGCGCGGATCAACTCGGCCAAATGGGCGGCCGTACTGAGGCCGTGGATGCCGGCGCCGATGATTAGAAAGTCTGTTCTCGTCGGGAACGGCATGCTTTCTCCCGCATCCCATTGACAGCGTGGACGGACTATGGGGCCCGCCTTCGAAAACAAGCGAAGAGAAAAGGAGTATGGCCCTTGAACAGACCGGCCCGTTGTCGCACGTTCGACGACCCTTGGCTCGCGTACGACGTTTCAGATCCGCCGATCCTCAAGCTCGTTTAGAGGGCATTGTCACGTCAAGAGCGTCGGCCTGCACCGTGGACGGCGAGCGGCGGAGGTTGGCGACGACCACCGTGCCAAACGTCAGGAACCTGCGGCGGACGGTCCACACTCTTGACCGCAGGTTTCCGCCAATTCCAACTTTTCCCGACCGAGCTGAGGACACATTTTTCTTCAACTCAGAACCCTGAGATGTAGAAGCGTTTTCTCTTTTGATTCATGGAGG
>JGI12210J13797_10476975_pt1 | contig 19760 bp, 13 predicted proteins | sample ElkSlonscriptome_3_FD_13797 | JGI IMG/M metagenome (IMG submission 13797)
CGGGCTGGCACCGTCATCTCGGCCGTCAGCCCAGGCGCCAACCAGTCGATCTGGTGCTCATAGATGTCGACCATGACCCAGACCTGGCTCAGGTCCGCGATGGTGAACATCTGGCTCGACTTGGTCACGTACATGCCGTCGCGAGCGGTCATCTGCGTGACGATGCCGTCGATGGGGGCGCGCACCGGGATGCGATTGCGCGGCTCGCCGGTCTTCTCGATCTCGCGGATGATGTCGTCCGGCACATCGAGCAGACGCAAGATGTTGCGCGCCTTGTCGGCGCTGATGCCTCGCTGGGCCTGGCCTTGACGCGCACCGCCACCACCCCGCGACAGCAGAAAGTCCACCTGGGCCGAGAGGATGTCCGGCGCATACAGCTCCGCCAGGCGCTGACCGCGTTTCACCGGCTCCCCCTCGGCGCGCAGTTTCAGCGACTCGATCCAACCGTCGGCGCGCGGATGCACGTGCGCGAGACGTTCCTCGTCATAGGCAACACGTCCCACGGTGCTGATGTACTTCCACAGCGTGCCGCGCTCGACGCGCGCGGTCCGCACGCCCAAGGTCTGCGCCACCGCGGCCGTCAGCGACACCTGCGGATGCTTACCGGTCATCGGGTCCAGCAGTTTCTCGACCAGATCCATGCCGCAGATCGGGCAGGTACCGGGCGCGTCCTTGATGATCTGCGGGTGCATCGGGCAGACATACTTTGGATCAAGATGCTTGACCGCGTGCTCCAGCGCGCTGTCCTGCGCTGCATCGGCGATGCCTTCGGTCGGCGCCGCATCACGCTCACCGCAGCCGGTGAGAAGCAGCGCAATGATCAAGCTCAGAGACAACAGGCCGGCACTGCGCCGGCGAAAAACAGAAACGAAGCTGAAGACGGGCATGGCCCCCTCCTGATGGCTTCACGGCGAGCACGCAGCTGTGCGGCCGAGAGCGGGACTGAACGCCGACGCGCGAGCGCCGCGTCAAGGCGACGCGGGCGGCTCGTTGCGCGACATGGACGCGATCAGGAGTCGGCAGGGATCGGGGGCTTTTTGGATCGCTTCGGGGTGAAGCGGTAGAAGTGTAGTTCGGGCAACGCGTGCGCCTCGGCATGGTGAGGTGTCGACGCGATGATCACGATCGGTGCGGCCACCGCGTAATGCAAGCCAAGATTCAGCGCACATTTGGGGCAGTCCAGCAAATCGGTGTCGGCCGGCATTGGCGCAGCGCTTCCCGCAACAGCCACCGCGGCGACAGCGGTCAAGACCTGGGCGCCGTCCCCGGTGCTATGAAACGGGCAGCCGACGGACATGGCGATATCGCTGTCGTGCAGACAGCCAAGGGTTGACGCGGCAAAAAGCTGCACCTGGAATAGCGCCAGGCACAGTGCCACGATCAAGCGTCGATGTTTTAGTTCGCCCCGCATTACGGACTATGTTGGAGCATTCGAGCACCGCTGCAAGCTGTCGGCGTCCAGCCCGCGATCCGCGTCGCTGATGCCGGCGTCAGCCGCAACGTATAGAGCGGCTCGCCGTCGACGCCGCGAAGGGTCGCGGTCAGCTCGCCCGCGACATCGATGCGGAGTTCACCGAAACTAAACCACGTGCGCCCCTCAGCGTAGTCGGTGACCGCGTCACGGGACGCCGGTGCATGCTGGAACAGTCGCTCGGCTCCCAGGTCGGAATCAAACTCGCTGGTGCTGTTGACGCCGGCACTGAGGGGCCCGGCAACCAACTCGTGCACGACGAACTCCGGCCGCTCCGGAAAGGGTTGGTACCGAAAGGCGGTACCAAACTGCACATCAGCGCTGATGAACAGCAGCTTGTGCCGGTCGTTCGCAGCGGCATGTTTGAGAATTCCTCGCAGCTCCTGTTCGAAACCTGCCTGCCCGTCAAGGTTCGCCCAGCCGTCACTGCCGCCTTCGCCCGGCCAACCGGTGGGGATGGACAACGGCACGCTGGAGGCGACGACAACCCAGGTGGCGTCGGAGTCCGCGAGCTGCTGCTTGAGCCAGGTCAGCTGTTCACGACCGAGGAGGGTCTTGGGTTGTCCCGGGGAGTCCGGCGCCGAGTTGGCGTCGCGATACTGGCGCGTATCGAGAAGCAGCAATTCCAGGTGCTGCCCCCAACGGACGCGACGGTAAAGCCGTTTGGGGGTTAGCGGGTCTTCGCGGACCGGATTCTGCTCCAGCATGGCGGAGAGCCCGAGCGGCAGCAGGTGCTCCCCGGCGCGATAGGGCGGCTCGTCGCGGGTGTCGTGCAGCGGCCCAGCATCGCCGAGCACCTCATGGTCATCCCACATCGCATAATAGGCGGTCGAGGCGAGCAGTCGGCGTAAACCTGGATCGGCGCGGCTGTAGCGCCAGTGGGCGCGGAAGCCATCCAGGTCGGTCGCCTTGCCGAAGCTCGCGGGAATCTGAGGATTTCCATAGCGTCCAACGGCGTCACACAGATCGTCGGCATAGATCATGTTGCCTCCGCCAACGAACAGGTCCGGCAATGACTCACGGATGGCATCGAAGATTTCGAAACCCTTCTCGGCATCGCGGCAAACATTCTGCCCGCCAAGGTCGGCGCCCCAGGCGAGACGAACCGGCGCCGCCGCGTAGGCATCAGGCGCAGTGCGAAAGGTGCCGAGGGCCTGCTCACCGACGACCTCGTCGGCGGTCCCATTGGGGTCCGGCCCGACCGCCAGATCGGAATCGGCTTTGGATTCGAGCGGCCGCGCTGAGGGCATCGGGTGTCGTTCCACCGTCGCGTCGGGATGAGTCGGAGTCTGGTCGGGGCGCAGCATCGGCTTGCTCAGCACCGCGGCACGCCAGCGCTGCAATGTACCCGGCTCAAGGCCGTCGACCCTGATCTTCGCGGTAAAATCCGACTCGCCAGCAACCTCGGTCTGGAAGCGCTGCGGCGGCTCGCCGCTACCTTCCGGCGCGGCGAGTTCCAACACGACCGTGCCCGCCCGCTCCGTCTGCACCCAGAGCACTGCGGAATCGGCAGTCACGTCTCCGGCCGCGATCACCGGCGCGGGCGCGCGGTCGACCAAGCGCGGCGGCTGCCCTCGCACCGGCGCGCACCAAACAAGTGACAGCGCGACCGCCAGGAAGGTCGACTGCACGATTGCCGTTCGGATGGCAAATTGGGGCGCCGATGGGGCCGGTAATCGAGCCGGTAGAGGGCTGAACGACCAAGCAGCCGGCGGGGTAAGTGTGAGGAGGCGCAAAGTGACGGTTCGACCGCGCATAAGGTGATCCGGAGAAGAATATGGCATTCTATGACGTTGATATGAAATCGCCATGAATAGGTACCGGAGCCGCGGGACGCACCGTCGGTGCGCGGCGTCGGTGAGAGGCTCAATCTGCGGATGAACGTCGCCGCGCCCCGTCAGTCCCCATGCCGCATTCTTAGGCGTCAAGCGCGGTAGTAAGCGGTGCACGCCGCACGCCGTCATTCACCATGCCCGATTCAGACCACGACCCAACCTCTCCGTTCTCGAAACAATGCCACATAAAAAGCTAGCAATCATCGCCGCGACGATGACCCTCGCCAGTCTCTTCATCGGCTGCGGGGCCCAAGACGGCAGCACCACAGAAGGGCCGGAAATGCCCCACTTCGACAATGTGGTGCTCGCGGAGGGGCGCTCCGTCTGGATGGGCACCTGCCGGGCGTGCCATCTGCTCGGTATCGCGGGCGCTCCAGCCGTCACCGACTACGCCAATTGGGAGCCGCGCATCGCAAAGGGCATGCAGGCACTGTACAAAGGACCAATCAACGGCATCAAGGGCGATCACGGCAAGTACAAGATGCCGCCGCGAGCCGGCAATAATCGCCTGTCGGATAGCCAGATCGAGCGAGCAGCCGATTACATGGTCGCGTCGGTCGAATATCTTCACCGGCAGTCGCAAGGCCGCTGAAGGCGAGCTTTGTCCGCTAGGTGGCTAGGTGACGATTCAAAAACTACCGGTACATCTTCTTAGAACTACTTCAGCTGTTTCGGCCGCACGATCCCCATGATGGTCCCGCAGCCGCGCTCGAGCTGCGTCCACTCATCCGGCATCTCCAGCCGGGCCAGCGCCGCGGTGGGCATCAGCTTACCGTCGCCGGGTTCGTCCAAATCGTTGTCCGTCAGGAACCGGACCAGCTCTTCGAGGCCTGGGTTATGGCCTACCAGCAGCACCGTTAACGCCTCAGGTGGCACCCGAGCGAGCACGGCGAGCAGACCGTCCAGGTCGGCGTCATAGGCGCCCTGGTCCCAGGCGATGTGCTTTTTCTTCCAGTCCAGCGCCTTGCACACGAGCAACGCCGTTTCTCGCGCACGCGCCGCGGGGGAGCTGACGAAATGGTCAGGTATCATGCCCTCACGATAAAGCCAGGCACCCACCAGCGGTGCGTCCTTGCGGCCACGCTTTGCGAGTGGGCGATCAAAATCCGCCGCGGCTCCGCTGTCCCAGTCGGACTTGGCGTGACGCAAAAGCAATAGCTCGCGGGGCATACGGGAAAAAGGGTCTGAAAGTTGCACAACTAGCACCGGCAATAGGATGTCTTGGCTAGGTTCTCTGCCGACGGAAATGGATTTTTAACACAACGGTAACGAAAGCGAAACCAACAACGCGGCCCGTTCCACCCGCTTACAATGATCCGCGAGGTGACCAGGTACCGGCCGGGTGTCCGGCGCCGGGACCGCAAAGTCGCACTGGAGAGCGGAGTCAGATTGCTAAGGCCCATACCCGCAGACAGCGCGGCGGTCGCGAAGCGACATCATTCGAGCTGTGCCAACAACTGGTCGATCATTGCCTCGGCCTGGCGCCGATAGCCGCCGCCAAACAGGTTCAGGTGATTGATGACGTGGTAAAGGTTGTATAAGACCTTGCGCGTGGGATAGCCCGCATCCAAAGGCCAGGCCGCCTTGTAGGCGGCATGGAAATCGGCACCGAAGCCGCCGAACAGCTCGGTCATAGCAATGTCGGCCTCGCGGTCGCCGAAATAGCAGGCGGGGTCGAAAATGACCGGGCTCCCATCGTCGGCGATGCCCATGTTGCCGCCCCAGAGGTCGCCATGCAGCAACGATGGCTTCGGTGCATGATCGAGCAACGCCGGCAATCGTTCCAGCAGCAGCGCGCCGCGCTCCGCCAACCGGCCCCGATAACCGTTGCGCGCGGCCAGATCGAGTTGGAAGCCAAGCCGCTGAAGACGCCAGAAGCGCACCCAGTTCGGATCCTGGGGGTTGGGTTGGGGCGTCGCGCCGATGGTGTTGTCGCGATGCCAGCCAAAACACGCCTGCGTTGCCCGGTGCATGGCCGCCAGCCGCTCGCCGGCAAGCGCCCCCGAGCGAGCCCCGCGCCCACCGAGGGGGATGTACTCCATGACGATAAACGCCTGGCCACCGGCAACTCCGGTACACAGTGGGCGCGGCACACGAATGCTGCCGGTCTCGGCCATTGCCGTAAGACCGTCGGATTCTGCCTCGAACATCGCAAGCAACGAGGCCTGGTTGAGCTTGACGAACCAGTGCTCGTTGCCGTCGGAGAGCAGCGTGGCGCTGTTGATGCAGCCGCCACCGATGTTCCGCGTCGTCCGCGGGGTGAACGGCCGGCCCGTCGCGCCAGCAATCTGTCTGGCAATCGGCTGCCAGTCACTCAAGAGCGGCCTCCCTCGGCAAGGATACAAACAAGCGCCGTTTCGGGCGCGCGCCGGCAGCGGTCTCGGCGGCGGGTCAAGCCGACACCAACCGCTGCAGCAGCGGGCTGGTGCGCGGAAAATGCGCGCGTAGGAAGGCCATCTGATCCGACAGCACGTGACGCCCCATCAGGAAGATGTACTCGGCGTGGGTCGGCGTGAACGGCACCGCCAGCAACAACATGCCGGCTGCCTCAGGCGTGCGCCCGGCCTTAAAGTTGTTGCAACGCACACATGCGGTGACGACATTGGTCCACTGGTCCTCACCACCCTTGCTGATCGGTCGCACATGGTCGCGCGACAGGTGCCGTCCCGAGAAGCGCCCACCGCAGTATAGACAGAGGTGGTCGTCGCGTTGGAACAGGGTGCGATTGGATAGTGGGGGCGCATAGTCATCGCGCAGCTTGTTGAGGGCGCGATGCGTCCCTTGCGTGGCGATGATCGAATGAACGTCCAGCACGCTTTGCTTGCGTGTCACGGCGCTGATGCCGCCCCGGAGACGGATCAGGGAGCTGCCGCAGGTGTACGCCACCTGCCCCAGGAAGTACAGTCTTGCTGCGGCCTTGTAGTCGATCCATTCGAGCGGCATGCCCGCCAGATCGGTGCGCAAAACCTGTTGGCTCAGTGACACCATCACACCATACCCTTACAGGAGTTGGCGCCATGATACAGGCTTGCCGCACCTTTGCAAGATGAGCGCCAACTGGACCAACGCAGCCAATCGAGCCAAGGCCCGACTGCCCTTGGAAGGCGACCCGCCCCCCATTTGTGCACACTTGGCCTCAACCTGGGCAATGCGAACGGGGCGCTTGACGACAAGTCGACCACCTGCCGAGAAGATCACTTCAAGTGCCTATTTATAAGGATTTTTTTAAGAATGATCAATTTCTACGCAATTCAACAGGTATGTCACAACCATGCCTCATGGCGGGCGGTGTTAACGGTTTTTCCACCGAGTTATCCACAGCGCCTGTGCATAATCGGAACATTCCCTGTTTCAACGCGCAGTTGAGGCATGTCCATCTTAATCGGACAAGCAAAACCGGAGCCCGCGCGTCGATGAAATCAGAGACTGAGCCACAACGCTATCTGCGGGTAGCCGTAGCAGCACCGCTGGCGGAACAGTTCGACTACCTGCCCCCATGGCCATCAAGCGGTCCGGAGGTCATGCCGGGCATGCGCGTGCTGGTACCGTTCGGACGCGGCCGTCGCGTCGGCGTCATCACCGCCATCGTCGTCGAAACCGAGCTGAGCGAGGACAGGCTGAGACCGGTCGAGTCGGTGCTGGACCGCGTCCCACTACTCACGGCCGCCGACCTTCGATTCGTCCTCTGGGCCGCCGATTACTATCGCAGTAATCCGGCAGAGGCCCTGTTCACCGCGCTACCCGCCCGCTTGCGCCGCCCAGAGCCGCTGTTGAACAGCGCACCGCTCGGCTGGTGCGTCCGCTCAGGCGCGCCAGCCGACACCGAAGCCAGCGAGCGACTGAAACGCCGGGCGCCACGCCAAGCCGAGGTGCTCGCGTTGCTCGACGCCCACCCTGCCGGGCTCGATGATGCATCACTTCGCGCACAGCTCGGCAACTGCGCCGTACTGCTTCGCGCGCTGGCCGCCAAGGGCCTGATCGAGCGATGCCGCATCGAGACCGAAGCCGTTGTCGGGCCAGTCCGCGCACCGGCAAGTCCGCCGCAACTCAATGCGGACCAGCACGATGCGGTAGAAGCGGTGCGAGCGACAACCGGCTTTCAATGCGTCCTACTCGACGGCGTCACCGGCAGCGGCAAGACCGAGGTCTACCTGCGTCTGATCGACGACACCCTGCGCCGGGGCCATCAGGTGCTGGTATTGGTGCCGGAGATCGGCCTGACTCCGCAACTTCGCGACCGCTTCGCCCGGCGCATCGACGCCCGCATGGCCGTGCTGCACTCGGCGCTCGGTGAACGCGAACGGGAGTTGGCCTGGCAACAGGCCGCGCAAGGCCGCGCGCGACTGGTCCTCGGCACCCGCTCGGCCATCTTCACGCCGCTGCCGGACCTGGCCCTCATCATCGTCGACGAGGAGCACGACCAGTCGCTAAAGCAACAGGACGGCTTTCGCTACTCCGCCCGCGACCTGGCCGTGCGCCGCGCCCAGCTCGCAGGCTGTCCGATTATGCTCGGCTCGGCGACGCCTTCACTGGAGACGCTGCGCAACGCCCGGCTTGGCCGTTACCAGCATTTGATCCTATCGCAAAGGGCCGGAGCCGCCGTGGACCCGAAGTTCCTGGTGGCGGACATCCGCGCCCAGCCCCTACAGACCGGTCTTTGCCACGCTCTGCTGACACGCATGGAACAAGAGATCAGCGCCGGCAACCAGGTGCTGCTGTTCCTCAACCGACGCGGCTTTTCGCCGGTGCTCACCTGTCACGACTGCGGCTGGATCAGCGAATGCCGTCACTGCGATGCGCGCATGACCTTGCACCTGGGTCGCGACCAACTGCTCTGTCACCACTGCGGCCTGATACAACCGCGACCGACCCGCTGTCCTTATTGCGAATCGCCGGACCTGCGACCGCTGGGCCAGGGCACCGAACGCGTCGAGGACACCCTGCGCCAACGCTTTCCCGGTATACCGCTAGCCCGCATCGACCGCGACAGCACTCGCCGCAAAGGCGAGCTGGAACGCCTGCTCTCCGCCGCCGAGCGGGGCGAGTTCCGTATCCTGCTCGGCACGCAAATGCTGGCCAAGGGACACCACCTCCCTGGCATAACGCTGGTTGGCATCTTGGATCTGGACCATGGCCTCTACGGCAGCGACTTCCGCGCGACCGAGCGCATGGCCCAACTGCTAGTCCAGGTAGCCGGTCGCGCCGGTCGCGCCGAGCGCCCGGGCACCGTCATGCTGCAGACGCGCCACCCGCGGCACCCGATGCTGACGCGACTGCTGCGCGACGGCTACGGCGCATTTGCCGACGCCGCGCTCGCCGAACGTGGCGAGGCCGCGCTGCCGCCCTACAGTTATCAGGCCCTGATACGCGCGGACAGCCCGCACGAGCAGGCCGCCATGGACTTCCTGCGCCAAGCGCTCGCCATCGCGCAGCCGCTGGCCCCGCCGGTCGTGGAACTCTGGGGGCCAGCCCCGGCACAGATGGAACGCCGCGCCGGGCGGATTCGCGCCCAGTTGCTATTGCAGGCGCCCGATCGCGCGCTGCTGCAAGACCTGCTCAGCACGCTGTTGCCGCCCTTGCGTGCGTTGACGGTGCCCCGACACCTGCGTTGGAGCGTCGACGTCGACCCGCTGGACCAGTGACGATACTTGGGTGCACGCCCTTCCGACGCCATCGCGGTGCGGCCAACTCCGACGCTCGAGACTCTGCCTACAGAGTATCTACTCGTCATGCGCAACCTTGGCGCTGAACCAGGCGGCCTCGTGCATCTCATCACAAACGCGTCACCGTATCGTCGCAACATCGCAAAGCTCATGAGGCATCATCTTCGGCTACGTCACCCGCTGCTGGAGTTGTACCCATGAAGAAGTCCCTGCTTGCCGTTGCCGTGTTTGGCACACTCGCCCTATCGTCGCAGGCGATGGCCCGCGATACCATCAACATTGTCGGCTCCTCGACCGTGTTCCCTTTCGCGACCACCGTCGCCGAGAATTTTGGTAATGCCACTAAGTTCAACACGCCGAAGATCGAGTCCACCGGCTCGGGCGGCGGCATGAAACTGTTCTGCGCCGGCGTCGGCGTTGAACGACCGGATATCACCAATGCGTCGCGCCGGATGAAGGTCTCCGAGTTCGCGAAGTGTCAGGAGAATGGCGTCGAGGAGATCACCGAGGTGGTGATCGGTTACGACGGCATCGCCATCGCGAACTCCAAGAAGGTCGATCAGATCAGCCTGTCGCTGCGTGATTTGTGGCGGGCACTGGCTAAGGATGTGCCGAACCCGGATGGCGGTGAGGAGCTGGTTCCCAACCCCTACAAGACCTGGAAAGATGTCAACCCGGAGTTGCCCGATGTAACCATCGAGGTGCTCGGCCCGCCGCCGACCTCCGGCACCCGTGACGCCTTCGCCGAGATCGCGCTCGAAGGCGGCTGCAAGACCTTTGACTGGATCGCGGCGATCAAAGGCGAAGACAAGTCGCGGTACAAGGCGATTTGCCGCACCGTGCGTGAAGACGGCGCCTATGTCGAGGCCGGCGAGAACGATAACCTGATCGTGCAGAAGCTCGACTCGAACCCGGATGCGCTCGGTGTCTTTGGCTTCAGCTTCCTGGATCAAAACTCAGACAAACTGCAGGGCACCATCGTCGATGGCGTCGAGCCGACCTTCGACAACATCGCCAGCGGCGACTATCCGGTCTCGCGCTCGCTGTACTTCTACGTCAAGAACGCCCACGTCGGCACCATTCCGGGGATTCCGGAGTACGTGACTGCCTTCACCAGCGAAAACGCCTGGGGTCCGGACGGCTATTTGCCGGGCAAGGGCCTGATCCCGCTGCCCGACGACATGCGCGCCAAGATCGCCAATTCGGCGCAGGCCTTGGAGCCGATGTCGAGTCCTAAGTAACCGCTTGCTCGACCGTGATACCGCTGCTCGGGCGGTGTCGCCACCCCCGGACGCCAGCGACCCGCAAGGGTTGTTGGCGTCTTTTCTGACCGCTGTTATGCCGTTGGTAGCGCTCGCTAGCCGCCATGAATCCCTCCCTGCTGTTGTTTATTGTTCTGAGTGCCATGGCGCTGGCCTATCATCTCGGGCGCAAACGCGCCATCGGTATTGTTGGCGGCGCCGCCCACATCAATCGCCTGCACTCGCTGCCGGCCTACTATGGTTACTATGCGGCGCTCTGGGTCGGCCTTCCAGCGTTGTTACTGCTTCTGTTCTGGGTCGGCTTGCAAGGCCAGATCCTGACCGCGCTGACGCTCGCCGAGCTGCCCTCGGACATGACCGCCGGCCTCACCGAGGGGCAGTTGAGCTTGCTGACCAGCGACATCCGCAACTTGGCGAGCGGCAACTTGATGGGGCGCGAGCCGAGTCCGGACGTCGAGGCCGCCGCGGCTCACTATCTGCGCCTGCAACAGATTGCCAACCTGGCCCTGTGGGCACTGATCGGCGCCTTGGTGCTCGCCGGCATGGCCTGGGCCTGGCAGCAGACCAAGCCCAGCTTCCGCGCCCGCAATCGGGTCGAGTCGATCCTGATGCTGGTGCTGATCCTGTTCTCATCGATCGCGATCCTGACCACGCTTGGGATTCTGCTGTCGGTGCTGTTCGAGTCAATCCGTTTCTTCGAGAAGGTGCCCTGGACCGAGTTCCTGTTCGGAACCAAATGGAGTCCGCAGATCGCGCTGCGTGCCGAGCAGGTCGCGGCCTCCGGGGCCTTTGGCGCCATCCCACTGTTCACCGGCACCCTGCTGATCTCGTTTATCGCGATGCTGCTGGCGGTGCCGGTCGGGCTGCTTTCGGCGGTCTATCTAGCCGAGTACGCGCCAAGCAAGGTGCGTGCCTGGGCCAAGCCGGTGCTTGAGATCCTGGCCGGCATTCCGACGGTGGTCTACGGGTTTTTCGCCGCGCTGACAGTGGCGCCCTTCATGCGCGGGTTGGGCGTGAGCCTGGGACTGGATATCGCCTCCGAGAGTGCGCTCGCGGCCGGTTTGGTGATGGGGATCATGATCATCCCCTTCGTCTCCTCGCTCTCCGAGGACGTCATCAACGCCGTGCCCCAGTCGCTGCGCGACGGCTCCTATGCGCTGGGCGCGACCCAATCCGAGACCATTCGCCGAGTGATCTTTCCGGCGGCGCTGCCGGGCATCGTCGGTGGCGTGCTGCTAGCCGTCTCGCGCGCGATCGGCGAGACCATGATCGTGGTGATGGCCGCCGGCCTGGCGGCGAATCTGACCGCCAATCCATTCCAGAGCGTCACCACCGTGACGGTGCAGATCGTGACGCTGCTCACCGGTGACCAAGAATTCGACAGCGCCAAGACGCTCGCCGCCTTCGCGCTCGGGCTCACGCTGTTTGTCGTAACCCTCATCCTCAATGTCATCGCGCTGCACATCGTGCGTCAATATCGAGAACAGTATGAGTAAGACCAACGTCGCCAGTGACGCGCGCCGCAGTCCGCGCGAGATCGTCGAAGCCAGCCTGAAGCGGCGTTACGGCGTCGAGCGGCGGTTCCGGCTGCTCGGCGCCGGCGCCGTCGCGCTTGGACTCAGCTTTGTCGCGATCCTGTTCGTCAGCATCGTCAGCAACGGTTACACGGCCTTTTTGCAGTCTTATGTCGAGCTGCCGGTGGCCTTCGAAGCCGAGGTGATCGATCCGACTGGCAGGCTGCGTGATGGGGATCTCGGCGAGTCCGAGATCGCGCAACAACTGCGCGGGGTCAATTTCCTCAAGCTGGCACGCGACGCCTTGCGCGCCGAGTTTCCGGCCGTGACCGGGCGCTCCCAGCGTCGCGCATTGGACGCGCTATTGAGCCCGGGTGCACCGCTGCAACTACGCCGTATGGTGACCGATGACCCCGCCATCATTGGGAGCGAGCGCTCGGTGCGTCTGCTCGTCGACGACGACGTCGATATGTTCATGAAGGGACGCTCAACGCCGATCGCACGTCTCGATGGCCAGGGTGACGCAAGCCTTGAAGGCAATCTGGCCGAGATCGGCAGCGCGGTGATTGTCCGTGTCTCGGGAAAAGGGCTGTTGCCATTGCTCGAGCGGGCGCGCGCTAGGCTCAGCAACAGCGCCGAGCGCCTCGTGCGTCAACAGGCAATGCTGCAACGTGCACGTGATGATCAGGCCGCGTCGCTCGATCGGCGAAAACTGACGCCTGAACGGATGGATGACGTTGCGCGTGAGGTCGATCGCGCTGAGCGCGATCTCGACCGACTGGGGGCCCAAATCCAGGCCCTGCGCGCGGAGATCGAGGGCGGCGACGAGCTGGTGCTGAGTGCCGAAGCGCCGACCTTCGTGCTGCGCGCCAACGATGGGCTGATCAAACTCATCGCGCTGGAGGCTGACAGCGCCCGCGGCGAGGTGCTGGTGCCGCCGACTTCGTCAGCACCCGCCGCGGCCGGCACCTGGCAGACGCTGGAGCTGAGCACGCCGCAGGATGCGCGTCGACTCGATGATCAACAGATTGCTTGGGTCTTGCAGCTACGACAAGAGGGGCTGATCAGCAAGCGCTTCAACTTCCCGTTCTTCACCAATGGCACCTCGCGCGAGCCCGAGCTGGCCGGCATTGCCGGTGCCGTGGTGGGGTCCTTCTACACCCTGTTGTTGACCTTACTGTTCTCCTTCCCAATCGCGGTCGGTGCCGCCCTGTACCTGGAAGAGTTCGCACCGAAGAATCGCATCACGGATCTCATCGAGGTCAACATCAACAACCTGGCGGCGGTGCCATCGATCGTCTTTGGCCTGCTGGGGTTGGCGGTATTCATCAACTTGTTCGGCGTGCCGCGCTCGACTCCGCTGGTGGCGGCGATGGTCCTCACGTTGATGACGCTGCCGACCATCATCATCGCCAGCCGGGCGGCGCTGAAATCCGTGCCGCCGTCGATCCGAGAGGCCGCGCTCGGCGTTGGTGCCTCGCCACTGCAGACGCGGCTCCATCATGTGGTGCCGCTGGCACTGCCGGGGATGATGACCGGCACCATCATCGGCATGGCCCAGGCGCTCGGCGAGACCGCGCCATTGCTGATGATCGGCATGATCGCGTTCATCGTCGACGTGCCGCAGGGCGTTACCGACGCGGCCACGGTGCTGCCGGTGCAGATCTTCCTGTGGGCGGACAGCCCGGAGCGCGGCTTCGTCGAGCGCACCTCGGCCGCCATCATGGTGTTGCTGGCCTTCCTGATCCTGATGAACCTGACCGCCGTGCTGCTGCGCCGACGCTTCGAGCGGCGTTGGTAATGCCCTGTGCGGACGGCTCTTGTGACGCTGTCGAACTGCCTTGAGACCGTATGCGCCGTGAGCCAGCCCTGCCGATTCCGAACGACATACCGCGCACCGTCACGACCGCCGGCGGCAGTTGCGCCTCATCAGCCATCTTCATGAGCCCCCTATGAATACGACCGCTGAAGCAATCGCCGCGAAATCTGCCCATTCGACGGCCGATAACCTGTCTCAAGACCAGTCCACCACGACCACCATGGGTGAGATCAGCTCACCGAATCCGAGCATGGTGTGCCGCGATGTCAACGTTTGGTACGACGCGAATCACGCCATCAAGAACGTCAGCTTGGACATCGGCTGCAACGAGGTCATCTCGATGATTGGTCCCTCGGGCTGCGGTAAGTCGACCTTCCTGCGCTGCCTGAATCGGATGAACGACACCATCCCGTCAGCGCGGGTGGAAGGCTCCATCAAGCTCGACGGTCGGGAGATTCAGGACCGCGGTATCGACGTGGTCCCACTGCGCGCACGGGTCGGCATGGTGTTCCAGAAGCCGAACCCGTTCCCGAAGTCGATCTACGAGAACATCGCCTACGGGCCGCGCATCCATGGACTGACCAATAACCGTGCCGAGCTCGATGAACTGGTCGAGACCAGTCTGCGGCGCGCCGGCCTCTGGAAGGAGGTGAAGGATCGGCTTGCCGCCCCGGGCACCGGTCTGTCGGGTGGCCAGCAGCAGCGTCTTTGTATCGCCCGCGCGATCGCGGTGTCGCCCGAGGTGATCCTGATGGACGAGCCTTGCTCGGCATTGGACCCAATCGCGACCGCGATCATCGAACAATTGATTGATGAACTGCGCCAGCAGTACAGCATCGCCATTGTGACCCACTCGATGCAGCAGGCCGCGCGCGTCTCGCAGCGCACCGCCTATTTCCACCTCGGCGACCTGGTCGAGGTCGGTACCACCGACGCCATCTTTAGTCAGCCGCGGCACAAGCTGACCGAGGACTACATCACCGGTCGCTTCGGCTGATCGCGCTCCGCGCCGCTGGGGACTCGCGGCGCAGTGTCGTGTGGCACGCATCGGCGCGCGGCGGTCAATCAGGCGATCGGTGGCGCAGTCGATCGATCAGCAGCTCGCGGTTGCGGAAACGCACATCTTCTCCGGTGATCACATAGACGACCTGCTCGGCGATGTTGTTTGCGTGATTACCGGCCCGCTCGAGCGCATGGGCAACGATCAGTAGGCTGGCAAAGTGGGCACCGGTGAGTCCAACGGCCGGCCCGACGAGGGCGTCGCGAAGCGCTGCACTCGCGGCGCTGAGCTGCGCCTCCGCCTGAAAGACCGCGTTTGCCTTGTCGAGATCGGTCTCCGTGAGGCCCGCCACGGCGTCCAGCAGCAGCTGACAATCGATCTCTACCAGCCGGCGCATCGGTGTCAGCGCCGACTCGGGCAGGAGCGGTCCGGATTCGGTTTCGGTCAGCCGCAGGGTCTGCTTGGCGATGCGTTCCGCTTTGTCGCCCGCCCGTTCAAGATCACCGACAATACGCGCGATTGCCAGCACCAGACGCAAATCGACCGCGGTCGGCTGACGCCTAGCGATGACCCGAAACACTTCCTCGTCCGCGGCGAGGCTGAGCGTATCGACCTCGAGCTCGCGTTTGACCACCTCCCGCGCCAGCGCGCTGTCGCTCGCGATGAGCGCGTCCACGGCCTCTTGGATCTGTCTGACCACCGTGGTCGCCATCGCGACGACCGTTCCGCGGAGATGGGTTAGCTCGAGGTCGTAGGAGGTGACGATATGGTGATGAACGTCTTGCGGCTGCATCGATGCGGACCTCTGGTCTCGATCATCAGTGACATACGGTGACACTTTACCATTTTCACCATTTCCCGCTCGGATTATGCTAGGCGCATGTCTCGCTTTCCACGCATCATCGTACCCGGCATCCGGCACCATGCGACGCAACGCGGCAACAGGCGCCAACGGGTATTCCTTTAGGATGATGACTACGCGCTTTACAGAGATTGGCTAGCCCGGGCGTGTCGGTCGAACGGCGTGGAGGTCTGGTCCTATTGCCTGATGCCGAACCATGTTCGCTTGATTCTCGCACCGTCCGACGAGATCGGGTTGTCCCGCGCTGTCGGCGAAACGCATCGTCGCTAGGCCGCCACCGACACGCGATTGCGACCTTGGCGCTTAGACGCATAGAGCGCCGCATCGGCTTGTCCGATGAGCTGCTCGGGGGTGTTGTCAGCGGTCGGTATCATCGCCGCCACGCCGATGCTCGCTGTGACAAAGTCTGCGATTGATGATCCGCGGTGCGGGATCGCAAGCTCGACAATCGCCTGGCGAATCTGCTCGGCCAAGATGCGCGCGCCCTCGACATCACTTTGCGTGATGACGCAAAATTCCTCGCCACCGTAGCGTGCGACCAGGTCGCCCCCGCGCCGAGCCTGCTCGCGTAACACCTGAGCCAAGCGCTGCAGGCAGCGATCACCCTCTTGATGCCGGTAGATGTCGTTGTACTCTTTGAAGAAGTCGAGGTCGATCATCAACCCCGCGACAGGCCGCTGCTCGCGTTGCCCCCGGCGCCACTCATTTAGCAGCGACTGATCCAGATAGCGGCGGTTGTAGACCTGCGTCAGACCATCCAACAGCGCCATGCGCCCGAGCTCCTCGTTGGCCTGCTCTAGTGCCTTTGTGCGTTCTGCGACCCGCTGCTCCAGCTCCCTTGTCAGCGTTTGCAACGCGCGCGTGCGCTGGACCAGCGCCGCATGGGTGTGCACACGCGCAATCAGCTCACCCCGCAGAAACGGCTTCGGCAGATAATCGTTACCCCCAGCGATAAAGCCTTGCAGCACATCAGGCTCCTGGGTCCGGGCGGTCATAAACAGGATCGGGAGCTCATTTGCGTCGAAGCGTTTGCGCAAGATCCGGCACAGCTCGAATCCGCTCATCCGCGGCATCATCACATCCATGAGCACGACGAGACTGACTTGCGCATCCAAGTGCTCGAGCCAGGCGAGGGCCGCGCGACCATCGGGCGCGGTCTCGACGCGATAGCCCTGAAGGCCCAATTGATTGCGCACTAGGCGCAGATTCACCGGATCATCATCGACCACCAACACGCGTTGGCCATCGCCGCGCAGGGCCTCCATGTTTTCGTGATCGGCGTGCTCTGCGAGCGGATTGGACGCGCTGCTGCCTTGCTTGGCGAGCGAACTCGGCATCGGGGCTGTTACCGGGTCGGCAGTCTCGGTTCGCGCGCTGTTGGCTGCGGCGCCCGCATCGGCGCCCGCATCGGCGCTTGCATCGGCGCCCGCACTGGCACGCTGATCAGCGCTGGCCTGGGGCAAGGTGAAGTGGAAGCAGGCACCGGCCCCCGGGCGTGACTCTAGCCAGATGGTGCCGCCGAGCGCCTGCACCAACGAGCGCGTCACGGCCAGCCCCAGCCCCGTCCCACCATAGGTCCGGCTGACGCTGCCATCGCCTTGCTCGAAGGACGCGAAGACCATCTCGTGCTGATCGGGCGCGATACCTGGCCCCGTGTCGCACACGCTCACACAGATCAGCCCGTCTTCGTCCGCCGCCGCACAGACGCGCACCGCACCCCGTTCGGTGAACTTGATGCCGTTGCCGATCAGATTATTCAGGATCTGCTGGAGCCGATTCTCATCGGCCCAGGCCGGAGGCAGATCGGCTGGCACATTGTTGATCAGCCCGATCCCTTTGCTCTCGGCCAGGCTGCTGACCAGTTCGCGCACCACCTCGAAGGCATCACGCAGATCGACCGGGGTCAGCGTCAGCCGCAGGTCGCGATGGCGCAACCGAGCGAAGTCGAGGATATCGTTGACCAAAGTCGACAACCGACGACCAGCGCTGATCATCGTCACCAGATTCTCGTCCGCGACTGCCGGCAGGGGTCCGGCGATGCCCGCACGCAGGCTCTCTGCTAAACCAATGATGCCGTGCAGCGGGGTGCGCAGCTCATGCGACGTGTTGGCGAGAAACTCGTTCTTCAGCTGGTCGGCTTTGCGCAGGTTGTCGATGGCGAGCTGCTTGTTGGACAGCGCCTCCTGCTGCGCCTGGTCTTTCTCGGCTTGGGATCGCTCGAGGTTCGCCGCCATGCGGTTGAACGCGGCCGCTAGGCTTGCCAGCTCGTCACGGCCTCGCTGCGGCAGACGCATCTTGAGCTCGCCGGCGCCGATGGCCGCGGCACCCTGCTCAAGCTGGTGCACCGGTCGCACCACCAACAGATTCACCACCGCCAGCAGCAGACCGGTCGCCAGGATCAACGCGCCGACGCTGACAATGCCCACCATCAAGCCGAGGTCGGCACCTGCCGCGAGCAGCTCCGCCTCCGGAATCACCGCGCTCAACAACAAACCCGGGGTCAGCTCACGCGCCTTGGCCAATTCCGGCTCCCCAAGCAGATCGATCTGCGCGACCCTGTCATCCGTAGCCGCCTCGCTCAGCTGTCTCGTCTTGATGTCGTCGAGCTGACGCAGCCTTGGACTGTGCGTATCAGGGAACAGCCGGCGACCTGTCCCATCGATGAAGAGGATGCGCCCAGCGTCGCCGAAGACACTTTCACGCGCCTGCTGCTGCAGGCCTTCCGGGGTGACAAAGAGGACCAGATAGCCGCGCAATGAGGGCTCGGCGAAACTGTTGTCCTCAAACACGGGGTCGACAAGCACGAGCTTGTGCGCAACCAACAAGATCGGTTCGCCATCGCGGTCGCGCAGATAGCGCGCTGCGGCGGTAGCATCGCTTGCGGCAAGCGCGTTCAGATGATCGCTGAGTCCGGGCAGCGGTGCCGCATCCAGCCGGTCATCAGAGCGATAGCTCGCCAGCGTCTCACCTTGCGCATCCAGTAACCGGATCTCGTCGTACTGGCCGTAGGCATCGTGATAGCTAGCAAAGAGGTTGAGGAGCGGCAGCAGGAGAAAGTCGAGCTGCTCGTGCTCTGGCGCAAAGACAAAGCGCTGCACCAGATTCGAGTTGACGAAGAGTTCGAGGTTGGCAAGCGCGGTGCGCCGCCGGGTCTGCTCACTCAGCGCGACCTGCTCGAGCAAGATATCCATCTCGCGCAAGAGGTTCGCTTCGGCGTCATTGCGCAGCTGCGAATAGGCGAGCCAGCCCAGTCCAAGCAAGGGGCCGATCACCAGCGGCAGCAAAAACAACAGCAGTTTGGCGCGTAGCGCCATGTGGTAGGCCGCTCCCTAGATTGAGCCCGCAGAGACCGCGAGGTCAGTTGATGAGCTGCGACCAGGCGGTGATCATGCTGCGCTGAATCGCCGCGTCAACTGGGGTCTGCACCTCGCTGCGCTCTAATACATCGGCTGGGGGATAGATCACCGGGTTGTCGCGAAAGCCCTGCGGTAGTAACGTTTCAGCGGCTTGATTCGCGGTCGCAAAGCGCAGGGCCTGGGCACAGGCTGCCGCATTGACTGGCTCCTGTAGCCAGTTGATGAAGGCATGCGCCAGCTCAGGCTCGGCCGCCTTGGCCGGCACCACCAGATAGTCGATCATCAGCTCACCCCCTTCCTCCGGCACGATATAGCGAATCGCTGGGTTGCGCTCCATCAAGAGCAAGGCATCACCGCTCCAGGTCTGCCCCATCCAGGTGTCGCCGGAAACAATGCCAGAATCGGCATCGGTCTTGAAGTAGCCGTAGCTCTGCACGAATGGCGCTTGCGCGCGCAAGACCTCCACCGCCTCATCAACCGCCGCGGGGTCATCGGTATTGAACGAATGGCCCAGCATCTTGAGTGCCATCCCAAAGGCGATTCGGTACTGGTTCAGCACCATCACGTGTCCCTTCCAAGCCTCCTCTGGCTCGTAGAACTGCCGCCAGCTTTGGATCGGCTCCTGGATCAGGTCAGAGCGCCAGACCAGTCCAGTGGTCCCCCATAGATAGGGCACGGCATAATCATCGACGCCAAAAAAGCCGTCGATCCAGCGGCGGTCAGCGTGTTTCAGGTTGGGGATCGCGGCCTTATCCAGCGGCAGCAGCCAGCCGCGCTTGAGGTAGGGCGGCAAGTCCCCGGCGGTCACTACGAGCACGTCGAAGCCCTTGCCGTCATTTTGCACCAGCAATGCATCACGCTCGTCGGCGGACTGGTAGTAGCGCTGCACCACGCGCACGTTGTAGGCCGCCTCAAACGCCTTCACCACATCCTGATCGACATACGCCGTCCAGTTGTAGAAAACGAGCTCAGGCGGTG
>JGI12210J13797_10392797_pt1 | contig 19751 bp, 15 predicted proteins | sample ElkSlonscriptome_3_FD_13797 | JGI IMG/M metagenome (IMG submission 13797)
GCCCACCAGCGCCAGCCACGAGCTCTCCCACATCACCAGGGCGAACAGCTGCCGCTGCGAGAAGCCGATGGCGCTCATGATGCCGAACTCCCGCAGGCGCTCCATCACGCTCACGAACAGCGTGTTGAAGATGCCCGCGGCCAGCAGCACCATGATGATCACCTCGAAGACCACCGCCCCGCCCTGCTTCATGGCGATGAAGCCGGCCAGATCGGGCTGGGCCTCGTTCCAGGGCAGCACCGCCACCCCCTCGGGCACGCGGGCTGCCAGCGCCTCGGAGACCGCGTCGGCCTCGCGGTGGTCGTCGATGAACACGGCCACCATGGTCGACTCGTGGGGCCCGTAGCCCAGGCTGCGCCGGATCTCTCCGATGGGCAGCACGCACAGGCTGGCGTCGAGCGAGGGCGCGCCGGTGGTGACGATGCCCACCACCCGCACCAGCCCCGACACGATCTCGCCGCCCTTGTCGGTCACGGTGTAGACGACCTTCGAGCCCAGCTTCACGCCCAGGTTCTCGGCCATGACCGCGCCGAGCACCACCGCGTGCTCCTGGTCGGCCGAGGTCAGCGGCTCGCCCTCCCACCGCCCCTCGAGGATGCCGAAGGTGTCCTCGCTCTCGCGCTCGGGGTCGATGGCGATGAAGAACGTGCCCTGGCTGTGCTTGGCGGTGGCCAGCATGGCCGCGCCGGTGATGCGGCTGGTGGTGCCCTCCACGTGGGGCAGCTCCGCCGCGGCCGCCTCGACCGCCTCGGCGTCGGGCACCGTCTTCTTCAGCGTGGGCAGCCGCTGGTAGTCGGGGTGCTGCACCACCACGTGCCCGCCGCCCATGCGCGCGGCGTGGTCGATCATCTGCCCGTAGGTGGAGTCGCCGATGCCGGTCATCAGCACGGCCATGAACACCCCGAACACGATGCCGAACACGGTGATGAGGGTGCGCCGGCGGTTCCGCCAGATGTTGCGCCACGCCATGGTGGCCAGCTTCGCGTTGCCCGTTGCCATGTGCTCGGCTCCTCTCCCTACTGGTGCCGCATCGCGGTGATGGGCTTGATGAACGCGGCCCGCAGCGCGGGGTAGGTGACGGCCAGCAGCACGATGACGACCATGGCGACGACCGGCCCCACGTAGGTGGCCACCGTCACCTGGGAGATCCACAGGGTGTCCATGGTCGACCCCATCATCGACAGCCCCTCCACGGTACCGGACAGATCCAGGCCCTCGGTGGTGAGGTAGAGGTTGGCGGGCAGGGCCAGCAGCACGCCCACCGCCACGGCCAGCCCGGTCTGGATGAGGGTCTCGAGGTAGATGAGGCGCAGCACGCCCCCCGGGCTCACCCCGATGGCCTTGAGCACCCCGAACTCGCGGACCCGCTCGAACACCGCCATGAGCATCGCGTTGAGGATGACGATGGCGATGGCGGCGTAGACGATGAAGAACATCATGTAGACCGCGCCCTCGGCCGAGTCGAGCATGGAGGCCAGGGTGGGCTTCAGCTCGCGCCAGGTCTCGACGTCTTGGTCGGGCAGCAGCTCCCGCGCCCGCGCGGCCGCCTGCTCGAGCGACCGCTCCGGGCCCCGCCGCACGATGAGCTGGTGGGCCCCCTCGGGCACCACCATCAGCTCGCGGAACGCCTGGTCGAGCATGTACACGCCGCCGCGGTCGACCGCCTCGGACACGCCGCCGAGGATGCCGCGCACCGCGTAGAGATCGTTGGCCATCGAGCCGTCGGCCGCCTGCGACAGCACCAGCAGCTCGCCGCCGACCGACAGGCCGAGCATCTGGGCCAGCCGCCGGCCCACCACCACCTCCTGGGGGGCGGCCGCGTCGAGCCACTGGCCCTCGGCCATCCGCGCGTGCACCTCGCTGACCCGAGCGTCGCGCTCCGGGTCGACGCCGACCAGCGAGATGCCGGCCGAGTTCTCCCCCGCCGCGCCCAGCCCCGAGCCCAGCAGGCGCGGCGCGGCGGGCAGGCCCGCCTCGTCGAGGGCGGCGAGGTGCTCGTCGACCCGATCGACGCGGTGGTAGAGCGATGGGCTGCGGAGGTACTCGGGGTGGTGGACCTGGATGTCGCCCATCTCCACGTCGAGCACCTGCCGCTCCATGCGATCGAGGTAGCCGGCCACCATGCCCGAGTAGATGATCATCGCCCACAGCCCCAGGCTGGTGGCCGCCACCGCCGCCAGCGTGCGCCGGCTGTTGCGCCACACGTTGCGCCACGCCAGGGTCATCGAGTTCATGGGGGCCTCGCCGTGGGCTTCAGAGCGACTTGAGGTGCTGCACCGTGAAGGTGGAGTCGGGCAGCTTCACGTCGAACTCGATGGAGTCGTAGGTGACGCGGGTGTACTCGCCCGAGCCGTCGAGCGGGCGCACGGTGAGCGTGCCCGCGAAGGTGCGATCGCCGACCGTCCGGTAGTCGGCGAACTGCATGGCCCGCACCGCCTCGCCCTCTTCGTCGTAGAAGATCTCGCGGGTGGGTCGCAGCGTGGCCTGCTCGACCGTGACCTCGATCGTGCCCCACACCACCGGCGCGTCCGGCTTGGCGGTGAGGGTGAACACGTACTGCGGCACGCCGTGGAGCACGCCTTCCTTGGTGAGCGCCATGGTGTAGGCGTCGGCCAGGCGCGAGGACTTCACCAGGTCGTTGTTGGTGAAGTGGCTGCCCATCCACGCGCTGCCCATCATCGCCCCGCTCACCTTCACGGTGCGGCCGGTCTTGGCCAGGTAGGTGAACAGATCCTCGCCGGCCTCGAGGGTGGCGGTGCCCTTCTCCTTCTTGGGGGCCAAGATCCGCACCAGCGAGTAGTCCTCGCCCTTCGACCACGACTCCATGGTGAGGCTGCGCGTCCAGTGCTCGGTCTTCACCGTCATCGACATCACCCCGTGGCTGGAGTCGCCGCGGTGCATGTCGTCGATCTGGTTCATCACCCAGGCGGGAAACTCGGGGGAATCCTTGGCCGGGCGCTCGGCCGCGTGGGCCCACCCGGGCCCGGCCAGCAGGGCCAGGGCCGCTCCGGCTCCCAGCAAGAAGGGTCGTCGCGCGTACTCGGGCATGACTTCAGCTTCCTTTCTTCGCGGCGCTCTCGAGCCCGGCGATCAGGGTGTCGACCAGGATCTCGGCGAAGCGCTCCATGGGCACGCCGCCGCGGACGTGCTCCTCGGACAGGTGGACGGAGACGATGGCCAGGCTCACGATCACCGCGGAGCGATCGTCCAGCTCGCTCTGGGTCCAGCCGTGGGGGCGGGCCACCTCGTCGATGAGGGACCCCAGCATCATGTTGCGGTTGGCGATGTTCTCCACCTGGAACTCGGGCGGCAGATCGGCCATCAGCGTGGCCATGTCCTCGTCGCCCCGCAGCAGCGCGGTGGCCAGCGGCATGCGGGCGGGCATGAGGAGCATGCCCAGCATCAGCCCCCGCAGCCGCTCCTTGGCCGGCCGGGTTGGGTCGAGCCACTCGGCCACCTCGCCCATGTGCTCGCGCTTCTCGAGCGCGATGGCGGCCATCGCCAGATCGACCTTGGTGGAGTAGTAGGTGTAGATCGTGCCCTTGGCCACGCCGGCCCGCCGGGCGACCTCGTCGACGCTGGTCTTGCGGTAGCCCTGCTGCGCGAACAGCTCGGTGGCCACCCGCAGCACGTGGGCCCGCCGGCGGGCTCGCGGGCTGCCGTCGTCGATCGGACCGATGAGCTCGTCGAGGCGCGCGACGAGCTGCTCGTACAAGGACTGCATCACTTCTGAACTGTTCTTACGACTTTGGTCAGTTCGCGCAATCGGTTTCGAAGAATGATCTCAAGTTACTGAAATCATTCGTTTCACGATGTGACGATAATCGTTCGAATCGAACGAAACGCCAGTCACCCCGCGCACCGCGCAGCTGCTAGCCTCTCGCTCGTGCGCTGGCTGGTCGGTGACGTGCAGGGCTGTGCCCGAGAGCTGGAGGACCTCCTGTCCGCCATCCGCTTCGATCCCGCGCGCGACGAGCTTTGGTGCCTCGGCGACCTCGTCAACCGCGGCCCCGACTCGCTGGCCACGGTGCGGCTGTGGCAGGCGGTGGGGGGCCGGGGCGTGCTGGGCAACCACGAGGTCTATGCCCTGTGCGCTCGGACGGGCCGCTGGCCTCGCAAGCCCGACACCCTGCAGGCGCTGTACGACGCCCCCGACGCCGACGCGCTGCTCGGCGCGCTGCGGGCCCTGCCTCCGCTGCAGTGGCTGCCCGCCCACGGCGACGGCCCCGACGCGTGGGCCGTGCACGCCGGGGTCTCGCCGCAGTGGACCGATCTGCCCGCCGTGGCCGCGGCGCTCGATGCCCCGCCCCACGACGACGACTGGCTGGAATCGCCGGGCGTGAGCTTCGCGACCCGCGTGCGCTGCTGCAACGCGGCCGGCGAGCGCCATCGCTACGACCGCGAGCCCGAGGGCTGCCCCGAGGGCTTCTCCCCGTGGGACGCCTTCTACCGCGGCCCAGCCCGGGTGGTGCACGGGCACTGGGCTCGGCGCGGGCACTACCGCGGCGCGAGCACCATGGGGCTGGATTCCGCGTGCGTCTACGGGGGCCGGCTGACCGCGTGGTGCCAGCAAGAGGATCGCGTGGTCTCGGTGCCCAGCCGGGCGCCGAGAGCCCAAGGCTCCTGACGCAGGGGCACGCAGGGGCAGCCGACGGCTCTCCCTGGCTCTCCCGGCCGATCACGCACCCCGCGTCATCCTCTCGGGTCAAGTGCACCGCGTGAAACATATGGTTGCAGCTCACGGCATCGACCCCGCCGCTCGGCGCCGTAAGCTCGATGCCGAGTCGGTTGAGCCTGGTGGCATGGAGTCACCTCGGAGCCTCAGCGGGCGGAGTCTCGCCATGAACGTCAAGTCCCTCGATCACATCCACATCGGCTGCAGAGACGTCGAGCGCGCCCTCGGGTACTACCGGCGCCACTTCCAGGCCAAGGATGTCGCCGTCCTCAAGAACATCCACGGACAGGCGCTGACGCTGATCGACGTGGGCGGCAAGGTCCTCGCCCTCTCCGACTTTCCTCCGGGCGTCGAGCTTCCGGCCACGGCCCCCGACCCCGATGCCGCCCGCGAGGGGGTCTCGCGCGGCGGGGTGATGCACCTCGGCATCAACGTCGAGGACGTGGTCGCGGCGGTCACCGAGCTGCGCGCCGCGGGCGAGCCCATCCACGCCGAGCCCGTCACCGCCGAGGGCGTGACCTTCGCCTACGTCGAGGCTCCCGACGGCGTGCTCATCGAGCTGACCCAGTACTAGGACCCGGACGGAGCCACTCATGACCTCGACCTCCGAGTTCGACTACATCATCGTTGGGGCCGGTGCATCCGGTGCCGTCATCGCCAACCGACTCAGTGCCGACCCGGACGTGCGGGTGCTCCTGCTGGAGGCAGGCGGACCCGACGACGACCCCGCCATCGCCCGCCTCGAGGTCAGCGCGCTGTTCGACATCTGGCGCCCCGACCTCGACTGGGGCCATGCGACCGAGCAAGAGCCGGGGCTGGGGCGATCCATGCCCATCCTCCAGGGCAAGGTGCTCGGCGGCAGCACGTCCACCAACGGCCGGATCTACATCCGCGGCCATCGCCTCGACTACGATCACTGGAACCACCTGGGCAACGAGGGCTGGAGCCACGCCGAGGTCTTGCCCTACTTCAAGAAGTCCGAGGACTACGAGGGCGGCGAGTCGGAGTTCCACGGGGTCGGCGGGCCGCTGTCCATCCGTGATCTCCACGACCCCACCGCGGCCGCGACCGCGTTCGTGGCCGCGGCCGAGGAGCTGGGCTACGACGGGATGCCCTGGGACCTCAACGGCCCGCGCCAGGAGGGAGCCGCCGCCTACACCCAGTCGACCACCACCCCCCAGGGCACCCGCGCGAGCACGGCGGTGGCCTTCCTGCGGCCCGCGCTCGGGCGACCCAACCTGGTGGTCCAGTCCCGAGCCATGGTCGAGCGCATCACCCTCGAGGGCACGCGGGCCACGGGCGTCGAGTACGTGCACGACGGCACGCGGCACCACCGTCGCGCCCAGCGGGAGGTCATCATCAGCGCGGGGGCCTTCGCCACGCCCAAGCTGCTGATGCTGTCGGGCATCGGGCCGGCCGAGCACCTCCGCGAGCGCGGCATCGAGGTCCAGCACGCGCTCCCGGGCGTGGGGCAGAACCTGCAAGATCACGTGCTCGTGCGGCTGTGCTACCGCTCCACGAAGCCCATGCACGTGCCCAGCATCATCTCCGAGGCCTGCTTGTTCACGCGGACCAAGAGCGGGATCGAGGCGTCCTCCCCAGACCTGCAGTTCTTCTTCGGCGGCTTCCTGTTCCCCGATCTCGGCCCGGGCCCCGGCTTCACCATGTGCCCGGTCGTCACCCAGTCCCACAGCGTCGGCACCGTGCAGCTGCGCTCCTCCGATCCCCGGGATGCCCTCTCCATCCGAATGAACTACCTGAGCGTGGACGAAGACCTCCGGGTGCTCCAGCACGGCATCGCCCTCGGTCGCGAGATCGTGCACGCCAAGGCCTTCGACGGCCTGCGCGCCGAGGAGCTGCAGCCGGGGCCCGAGGCCACCACCCGGCAGGCCCTGGTCGACTACTTTCGGCGCACCTGCATCACCGACTGGCACCCCTCGTGCACCTGCCGCATGGGACACGACGCCATGGCCGTGGTCGATCCCCGCCTGCGGGTCCACGGCATCGAGGGCCTCCGGGTGGCCGATGCCTCCGTCATGCCGCGGATCCCCAACTGCAACCTCAACTCCACCTGCATCATGATCGGGGAGAAGGCGGCCGACATGATCGCCGCTGACGCCTCCTGAGCGTCGAGGGGCCGGTCGAGCGATCATGCGGTCGAGCGACCGAGCTCGACGCCTCCGCCCTCGCCGAGCGAATTCGGCGGCTTACGACCCGATCTCCCTCCTTTGAGCCGAGGTCCAAAGGAGGGAACCCGAGCCACTCATACTACCGGGTAATGACCTACCTGTCGTCTCATTGTGCGCATGAGTCGCATTCGTAAACCCTCGGATGAAGACGGAAATTGATCTTGACAATCGAATTCTTGTTCGTTTTCTGACGTTTTCTGACAGAAAATTCGTTTCCTGCTACCCTCGTTGAGTGCTACGCCTGACAGGTCTCTTTGACGTAGACTGGCCTCCTGGTTGTAACACGCCAGCCTCGAGCCTACCATGTGCCACACCAGACGAAATCGCGGGTCTTGCACTCACATACGGCATACGGACCAACCCTCTCACCTACAATGACTTCTTCGACTCGATCGCCAATTTCGTCTCATGCAATTATGGAAGCGATGCATATGCGAGCCTGAACCAGGCACTATGCGATCATGGAATCCGGGCTTGTGATGCACAAGCTCCCACCACCTGCCAAACCTGCGGAAACAGCTTCAGGGAAGGCAGTGAGCAGTGCGACGGATCCGATCTCAGCATCCCAGAACTCGGAATCACCCCAAGCTGCCAGGACTACGGATTCGAAGGCGGCACACTACTGTGCAACGCTCAGTGCGACTATGACCTTAGCCAATGCTCCACAGAAAGCCTAGACTCGACCGCAACCGTCGATTCGACGCTTGGAACCTCGACGAACGCCGACACATCAGGCTCATCGAGCACCATCGGGATGAATGGGGGAAGCAATTGCGAGTGCCGTGTCGACGAAGAGAACACGATGACTCCCTGGCTGCTCTTGTCAATGCTCGGACTCGGACGCACGAGACCGCGGCGCCCCTCGCCATCGCCTCGCAGGTCCCATCGACGAGCCCCCGTCGTGGCTCGCCTCGCGCTCGCCATCTCGGCCGCCGCGTCGGGCTGCACCCCTGCGTCCGGCGACGATGAGTCTCCTGATGTGCCCGTGGACTGGCCCGACGATGCCTACGGTGCGTTCTACTCCGAGACGACCTTGCCGCTCGGAGTGCCGGGGATGTACGTCGGGTCGCTGTCCAACCTCGAGCTGATGCCCGATCGACTGGTCGTCGATCACCTCCTGTGTGACGGAGAGCGGCAGACGGATGCACACGCGGTGCAGTACGAGGGCGAGGAGGTCCACGTGTACCCGCGGGCGGGCGACGAGTTCGTGATGTGGCGGGGATCGCCCATCGCAACCGAGCTCGTGTTTCGACCGGGCGCGACGTGCGAGACCCTCGACCTCGAATTCATCGATCTTTCCCCAGGCTGGGGCTATGAGGACACGCTTCGGTGGCATCGAGGCGCGTTGGTCATCACCGACACCTGCGGCCCCGGGGACGACACGTGGGCGCTCGATCGGTCCGACGAGGTCTCCATGGAGTGCCCGCCCCCGAGTTGAGCACGGCTGGGGCATACTCCTCCCCGTGGGCTTCATCGCCGGACCCCTGCTGGCCTGTCTGCTGGTCGCGCTGGTCGTCGCGTGGATCCGCCGCGTGCTCGTGCCGAACCCGCGCTGGTGGCTCGCCGTGCCCGCCATGGGCCTGTCGCTGGTCGTCCCCTTCCTCATCCCGGTGCACTGGGTCTACGCCCGCGCGCTGGTCACCGTGTCGGCGGTGGTCATGGCGGGCAAGGCCTACGAGCTGGTGCGCGACCGCGTGCCCGACCCCCGCATGCTCGAGCGGCTCGGCACCCTGTGCTTCTGGCTGCTGGTGCCCCCCAAGGCCGAGCTGCCCGACAGCACCACCGCGGCCGCCCGCACCCGGGCCGAGGGTCGCGCTCGCCTGCGCCGGATGCTGCTCAAGTCGCCGGGGGTCGCCGCGCTCACCCTCGTGCACCTGGCGTGGCCCGGGCTCCACGCCAACCCGTGGCTGGAGGCCTTCTGGGGCCTGTGGATCACCTACCTGGGCGTGAGCGCCTTCGTCGACCTCGTGTCGGGGCTGGCCATGCAGACCGGCATCCCGGTGGCCGAGGGCTTCGACGCCCCGCCGCTGGCCCGCTCCCCTCGCGACTTCTGGAGCCGGAGGTGGAACCTGGTGGTGCACGACATGCTGTTCCGGCACGTGTTCCTGCCCATGAGGGGCCTGCGACGGCCGCTGCGGGCCACCCTGGCCGTGTTCGCGCTGTCGGGCCTGGTGCACGAGTTCTTCGTGTTCGCCACCCTGGGCCGACCGTCGCGCTACGCCGGGTTCATGATGATCTTCTTCGCCGTGCACGGCGTGGCGGTGGTGGCCCAGCTGTGGTGGGACCGCGGCCCGGGCCGGCGCAAGCACATGCCCCGGCCGCTGGCCATCGTGCTGCACCTGGCGTGGTTCACCCTCACCGCGCCGCTGTTCTTCGCGCCCATCGGTGAGATCTTCGCGCGGGCCTGGCCCAACCCAACCTGATCGACGCGAGGCGCGGTACCGCTCCAGCTCGGCCCGTCGCGTCATGCCCTCGCGTACACTCGTTGGGCTGACTCACCCCGATTTCGAACGAAGAACCCGCTCGCGAATTCGTCGAGCCGTTCTCCGCTCGCGGGACACATGACACGTGCGTTCCATGAGCACTCCGGGCCAACCACCTCTCGCCGACATCCTCTTCTCTCGCGTCCGTGCCCCTCGGGGTCGACCGCAGCCGCTGACCGCGGCGGGTCTGCTGGCCGCGTCCGGGCTGCTGGCCTCGGCCTGCACGCTCGAGCCCCACGACCCCGACATGCCGCCCTTCGCGGTCGAGGGCTCGACCTCGGCCGCCGGGGACGAGAGCCGCGGCGACTCGACCGAGGAGGGCCAGCTCGACTCGAGCGGGAGCGAAGGCGCGGCCTCCTCGACCTCGGGCTCGCCGCCCGAGCCCTCGACCGGCGAGCCGCCGCCGGGTGAGCCACCGCCCGGGTGCGGCGAGGTCATGCTCCCCGAGGGCGACCGCCTGGTCGAGCTCGACGCAGCCGACGGCGTGGAGCACTCGGGCGGAGCGGTCGACCGGTGGATCAACCTCGCCGATCCCGACTCGAGCTTCACGCCGCAGGGCTCTGCCCCGCAGTGGGTCGAGGGCGTGCTCGAGGGCCACCCCATCGTCCGCTTCGACGGCCAGGGCCAGCAGCTGTTTGCCAGCGTGGGGATCGAGGGGCGCGAGGAGCTGACGATCGCCATCGTCTCGGCCACCACCACGCTGTGGTACCCCGGCGACGAGTGGTGCCAGGCGGACTTCGGGCTCGAGCGCTACGAGCAGGGCTGCAGCGGGACCTACAACACGCCGATCATGTGGGACGAAGACGGCGACTGGGGCTTCACCTTCGTGGGCGCGGGCCAGGAGTGGATCTCCTATCGCTTCGGCACCGGGGTCAAGTCCTACAGCGACCTCGACGACCCCGAGATCGCCGCGCTCGGCTACGACCCGCGGGTGGTCTGGCGCCGCCCCGCGTCGATCGGCGAGGCGTTCACCCTCACCACGCTGGTCAAGCACCCGAACGACTTCGCGGTCTACGTGGACGACGAGCTCGTCTACGAGGACGCCCTCCCCCAGGGCACCGGACCGCTGGTCAACGTCACCGACACCGTGCACCTCGGGGGCGGGCGCGGGGACCGGTACTGGGGTGGCGACATCGCGGCCGTGGTCGTCTACGGGCGAGCGCTCGACGACACGGAGGTCGCCACGCTCGACCAAGCCCTCGGGTGTCGATTCTCTGCGCCGTCGTGAAATCAGGTGAGCCCTTGTCCGACCTCGCGACACTTGGACCTTGGACCACGAGGAGACGCATGAACTCGAACACACGACGAACGCTCCTGCTCTGCCTCGCCCTTGGCGCGCAGGGTGGGTGCTACCAGGGCCTGGCCTACACCCCCGACTGGGACTCGGGGGCCACCGACGACGGCGACGACGGTGACGACTCCGCAGACGACGTGCCCGAGCCGGTCTCCGAGGCCGACGAGGTGGCCGAGATGCCGCTGCCGCGGCTCACTCGCCACGAGCTGCGCCACACCCTCACCGATCTCCTCGGGGCGCCCTTCGAAACCGATCTCGCCCTGCCCTCCGACGCCCGCGGGATCCACGGGTTCATCGAGGGCGACGCGGTCTCCACCGTGGACGCTCGCAACCTGATGAACCTCGCCGAGGCCTTTGCCGCCGAGGTGAAGACCGGCTCGCCCCTCCTCGAGCCCTGTGATCCCAGCACCACGGGAGAGGTCGAGTGCGCGGAGCGCTTCGTGGAGCGCTTCGGTCGGCGAGCCTACCGGCGCCACCTCGAGCCCGAGGAGGTCACCGCCCTGGTCTCGCTGTACGAAGACGCCCGCGCGGTGGCCGAGCTCGACCACGACGAGGGCATCGCCGCCGTCACCGAGGCCATGGTGCAGTCCCCCCACTTCCTCTACCGCCGCGAGCTGGGCCCCCGCGCCGCGCAGGAGGTGGAGGGCGTGGTCGTGCTCGACCCCGACGAGGTCGCCTCGCGGCTGTCCTACCTGCTGTGGAGCAGCCTCCCCGACGACGCGCTCTTCGCCGCGGCCGACGCCCGCGCGCTGGCGTCGTCCGAGCAGCTCGAGGCCCAGGCCCGCCGCATGCTCGACGACCCCCGGGCCGACCGGATGGTCGACGACTTCCACCTCCAGTGGCTGGACATCGAGGAGATCTCGACCGCGGTCAAGGACGTCGACGCGTTCCCGGCCGCCACCGAGGAGCTGATGGGCTCGATGGAGGAAGAGACCCGACGCTTCGCCCGCTGGGTGATGCTGGGAGACGGGGACGGCACGCTCGAGCAGCTGCTGACCGCGCCCACCTCGCTCGTCGACGCGCGCCTCGCCGCGCTGTACGGCGTGGACGCCCCGGCCCAGCCCTTCACCCCCACCGCGCTCGACCCGAGCGAGCGGGCCGGCATCCTCACCCAGCCCGCCTTCCTGGCCCGGCACGCCGGGACCGCGCTGTCGAACCCCGCGCGCCGCGGCAAGACGCTCTCCGAGCGGCTGCTGTGCCGCGCCCTCCCGCCGCCTCCCGACGACATCCCGGCGCTGGTCCCCCCCGAGGAGGGCGCCACCACGCGGCAGCAGTTCGAGCAGCATGCGCTCGACCCGGCGTGCCGCGGCTGTCACCAGCTCATCGACCCCCTGGGGTTCTCGCTGGAGCACTACGACGCCATCGGCGGCTACCGCCAGCAGGAGCAGGGCACTCCGATCGACGCCAGCGGCAGCCTCGACCTCGACGGCGACACGCTGTCCTTCTCCAGCATGGTGGAGCTGGCCCCCCGCCTGGCCGGCAGCGCCCACGTCCGGGAGTGCGTCGCCACCCAGTGGTTCCGCTACGCCATGGGCCGCGCCGAGCTCGACGCCGACCAGACCTCCCGCACCATGATCTACGAGACCTTCGAAGACTCTGGGTTCGACCTCCGCGAGCTCATCGTCGCCATCGTCACCTCTCCCAGCTTCCGCGAGCGTGCCCCCAGTGAGGGCGAGGAGCTCCGACAATGAGCCACTTCCACCAGAAGATCAGCCGACGAAACCTCCTGCGCGGCCTGGGGGCCTCCGCCGCCCTCATCCCCCTGCTCGACCAGACCGAGGCGCGCGGCGAGGGCGACGATGGCTTCCCGTGCCGAGTGGTCGTCATCATGAAGACCAACGGGGTGATCCGGCAGCACTTCTACCCCCAGGGCGAGGGCACCGACCTCACCCAGCTCTCGCTGCCCGCGATGACCGAGCCGCTGATGCCCTACCGCGACCGGCTCACCTTCGTGGGTGACCTCGAGATGCGGAACTTCACCGACTACCCCGGCTACGGCGCAGGCCACGAGAACTACTCGTGCACCTTCACCGGGGTCCGCGGGCACGAGATCCCCAACCCCGAGCCCACCGCGGGCGCCCGCTTCACGGGCGGCGGCCCCTCGGTCGACCAGTACATCGCCCAGCACCTCGGCGACGTCACCCCCATCCGCACCCTCAACCTCGGCGTGCGGGTCGAGGAGAAGGCCTGGTACCAAAGCCGCTGCATCTACACCGCCGCCGACCAGTGGGTGACCCCCCAGAACGACCCCAGGCAGGCCTTCGACACCGTGTTCGCGGGGGTCGATCCCGACGACGTGGGCGACCCCGGCCTCGCGCTGCGGGCCGCTCGTCGCCAGAGCATCCTCGACCGCGTGGGCCTCGACCTCGAGTCGTTCGCCTCGCGCCTAGGTCGCGACGACCGCGACAAGGTCCTCGCCCACCTCCAGTCCGTCCGCGAGCTCGAGCAGCAGGTCGGGGCCAGCGATCTCAGCGCGTGCACGATCCCCACCCTCGGCGAGCACGACATCGAGCAGAACGACGACTATCCCAAGATCCTCGAGGCCCAGCTCGACGTGATGGTCAACGCGTTCAAGTGCGATCGCACCCGGGTCGCCACGATCCAGCTCACCAACGGCAACGGCTCCAACACCGTGTTCTCGTGGCTGGGGATCTCGGGCCCGGGCCAGGAGTTCGGCATCCGCGACTACCACGACATCGCCCACCGCCCCGGCGACATGGATCAGGACAAGATCGCGGCCGAGCGCTGGTACATGGAGCAGCTGGTGGCCCTCATGGAGCGGCTCGACTCCGTGCCCGAGGGCAGCGGCACGATGCTCGACAACACGATCATCCTCTGGGCCAACCATATGGGCAACGGCGGCGCTCACTCGTCGAACGAGCTGCCCTGGATCCTCGCGGGCGGAGGCGCGGGCTACCTGAAGACCGGGCAGTACCTCTCGATGGGGGGCGCACCGACCAACGGCGTGCTCCGAGCGCTGTGCGAGGCGATGGGGGCCGATCCCTCCGGGTTCGGCGATCCCGTATACGGGGACGCCATCGCTGCGCTGCGGGCATAGCGACCGCGTCCCGCCCGCCCGCCCGCCCGCCCGCTTGTCGGGCTCGCGTCGCCGATGGTCTACTGGCGAGGTGACCAGCACAGCAAGGTGGACGGCCACCGCCGGCCTGGTCGGCATGCTTCCCGCCGCGAGCTGCGGCTGGTCGATCACCGAGCCGCTCATCGTGACCGGAGCCGCGGGCTCGGGGGGCGACACGGGGTCCACCGGCCTCGCGGGCACCGGCTCCGGTGGCGCGAGCACCGAAGACGCGGGCACCGGAGACGCGGGCACCGACGAGCCGCCCCTGCCGACCGGCTGCACCGCGTGGTGGGGCCAGCCGGGGTGGTCCTTCGACGCGCCGGAGCCGCTCGCGTCGCTCAATTCCAGCGCGCTCGAGGCCGATCCCTGGCAGTCCAGCGACGGGCTTCAGCTCGCCTTCGCGTCCGATCGCCCGGGGGCCGGCGGCTACGATCTCTACGTGGCCACCCGCCTCGATCCCGCCGAGCCCTTCGGCCCGCCCGTGGCCCAGTCCGTGCTGAACTCCGCGTTCGACGAGACCGCCCTGTCGTGGGACGACGACGGCACCCGCCTGTTCGCGTCCACCCGCGGCACCGACGGGCTCACGTCGACCCTGTGGCGGGCCACGGCCGGCTCCACGCCGGAGTTCTCCCCGCTCGTCGACCTCGACGCCCCCGGCGACAACTTCGACCCCTTCCTCGCCCCCGACGGGCAGTGGCTGTACTGGACCGTCGACGCCGGAGACGACGCGATGAACCTTCGGCGGGCCTATCGGGCCACGCCCCAGGCTCCCTTCGAGGCCCAGGGTCTGTCTCCGCTCGAGTCCGACGCCTACGACGACAGCCAGAGCCTCAGCGCCGACGGGCGGGTGGTGGTCTGGGGCTCCGAGCGCCCGGGCGGCCCCGGCCAGCACGATCTATGGTTTGCGACCCGCAGCGACGCCGAGGCCGAGTTCGGGGCTCCGGCTGCCATCCCCGGGGTGAACACCGCGGTCCAGGATCGAGAGGTCTTCGTCACCGCCGACGGCTGCTCGCTGTACTTCGCGTCCGATCGCCCCGGCGGCATGGGGGCGTGGGACCTCTACGTCGCCCATGCACGGCTCGACTGAGAGCCGACACGAATTTCATGAGCCGATCCATCCCCCCTCGACACTTGACTTGCGTGTGAGCCCCTCTGCTTCCCATGACGAGCGCGCAGACGCCTCGCCGGGCTTCGGTCCCGTGACCAACGTCCTGCACCCACCGGCGTTCTATCGCGACGGTGAAGCCTTCATCGACGCGCTGAAGCAACGCAACGCGGGCGCGGTCGGCTACGTGTTCGACCGCTACCACCGCCGCGTCGATCGCACGCTGTTCGCGGTGCTCGGGCCCGATCCCGACCGCGCGGATCTCGTGCAGGAGGTCTTCACCCGGCTGCTCGACGGCCTGCCCCGCTTTCGGGGCGACCTCGAGACCCTCGAGCCCTGGATCACCCGGATCGCAGTCTACACCGCGCGGGGCCACCTGAGGCGTCGCCAAACGGCCCGGCGATGGACCCGCCCCCAGCCACCCGAGCCGATCGACGTGCCGAGCCCTCAGGCCTCTCCCGAGGTCGTCGACGCGCTCGGCCGAGCCTACGCGCTCATCGAGCGCCTCCCCGTCAAGGAACGGATCCCCTTCGTGCTGCGCTACATGGATCAGATGAAGCTCGGGGAGGTCGCTCACGCCTGTGACATCTCCTTGGCCACCACCAAGCGCAGACTCGAGCGTGCCCGCGATCGCCTCGATCGCTACGCGAAGTCCGACCCGATCCTCATCGACTGGATGAGGAGGAAGAGCGCATCATGAGCAAGTCCATGCTCGACTACCAGGTCTTGGGGCCCGCCTTCGACGAGGTCGTCGCCCACCAGCAGGTCGCCCACCAAGCCGCGATGGCCCAGGTGCGCGCCAACCTCCTGACCCCTCCTCCCGCGCGGGCGCCTCGCGGTGCATGGTGGTGGATCGCGCTGGCCCCCGCGATGGCGGCGGCGGCCCTCGTGGTGGGCTGGTGGTGGCTGGCCGCTCAGCACCTCTCCTACACCGTCGACGGCCGGGAGCAGCCCGCCGACCTGTGGATCTCCGCCGACCAGCGCGACACCGTCCTCGCGTTCTCCGACGGGACCGAGGTGGTCTTCCATCGCGGCACCCGGGGCCGGGTCACCGACACGGGCTCCGACGAGGCGTCCGTGCTCATCGAGCAGGGCCAGGTCTCGGTCGGGGCTCCCGACCACGAAGACACCCGCTGGACGATCGACGCGGGCCCCTATGCGCTGCGCGCTTCGAACGCGCGCTTCGAGCTGTCGTGGTCTCCCGACGTCCCCCAGCTGCGGGTGGAGATCGAGCACGGCCAGGCCGAGCTGTCGGGGCCCTCGCTCGAGCCCCCCCAGGTGCTGCGAAGCGGCGAGGTGCTCGAGCTGACCCGAGGACAGCTCGTCATCCGCCGCGCCCTCGAGACCCCGTCGCCAGCGGCGCGAGCGCTCGAGCCGGAGGCTTCCGCCGCCGCCCGCCTCGCCGAAGAAGACGAAGTCGACGACGACCAGACCCCCACGCCTCCCGCCGCCCCCTCGATGCGAGAGCCCGACCGCTCCCGCCGCCCGCCGGGCCCTGCGTCGCGCATCCGCTCCGAGACCTGGCGAGAGGCAGCAGCCCGAGAGGACTACGACGCCTCGTTCTCCATGGTCGAGCCCAGGCTCGAGGCGCTCTTCGACACCCTCGGGCGCGCCGATCTCCTGCGGCTGGCCGACGTCGCTCGCTTCTCGGGCCACCCCGACGCCGCCGTTCGGGCCCTCACGCGCTTTCGCAAGCGATTCCCCCGGCACCGGGACGCCGCCACCGCGGCCTACACCTTGGGCCACATCGCCGCCAGCGGCCGGTCGCGCGAAGACCTCCAGCACGCCGCCCGTTGGTTCACCACCGCCATCGAGGAGCGCCCCAGGGGTCCGCTGCACCGCAGCGCGCTGGCCCGTCTCATCAAGTCGTACGAGCGCCTGGGAGATCTCGAGGCCTCGCGCAAGGCATCGCAGGCCTACCTCGAGCGCTATCCCGAAGGTCCCCACGTCGAACTCGCGCAGCGAGTCTTGTCTCGGTGAGCCTGGCCTTCGTCCCATCCCTGACGCTCGCCGCGGCGTCATGGCTCGCCGCCCCCGCGGCCGCCCCCGCGGCCCCCCCCGACTCGCCCCCGATCTCGCTGCGGGGCGAGCATGCCCCGCTGGCCTTGCGCCGCCAGCTCCGGGCCGAGCTTCGCACCCTCGGCCTCGTGGTCGTCGAGTCGACCCCGGCCGACGAGGGCTCCCCGCGCGACCCTCCGCCCCCGCGCAGCATCGAGCTCGACGCCGACGCCCGCACCGCCTGGATCAGGGTGTGGTCGCCTCGCGAGCACGTCATGCTCGAGCGCCGCCTGACCTTGCCCGCCATCCACGACGACAGCGACGTTCGCGTCGTCTCGCTGCAGATCGTCGAGGTCCTCCAGACCTTGGTCACGGAAGCCGAGCGCTCGCCCGCTCCCGCCTCCGCGCCCGCCCCCGAGCCCCCCGCCACCACGCCCACCACCCCCGTCCCCGCGCCCCCGCAGCGGCTGGGCATGTGGGCGGCCGGGGGAGCGCAGTGGAGCCCCGGCGGGATGAGCCCCGGGTTCTCCGTGGATGCCGGGCTCGCCTGGGACGTGCGGCCCTGGCTCGCTCCGGCCCTGCTGGCCTCGCTGCCCGTCATCGCACCGCAGCACCGCAGCGACGAGGGCCAGGTGCGCGCGTGGCCCTCCACGCTCGCCGTGGGCGCTCGCGTGCGGCCGGGCCCCCCCGCGGCCCGGGTCCACTTCGAGGTCACGACCGCCGTGGGGGCATCGTGGCTGGCGATGCGCGGCGACGCCCGAGCGCCCTACCAGGGGCGGAGCGCGCAGGCGTTCGGCGTGGTCGTGCAGGCCCGCCCGGGGGTGGCCATCGGGCTCGGCCGCCGCCTGCGGCTGCGCGTCGACGGGCTCGTGGGTGGCCGGTGGCCCCAGGTGGTGGTCGGCGTGGCCCAGCGCAGCCCCGCCGCCCTCGACCCGCTGGTGGTCGGCGGCAGCCTCGGCCTCGAGCTGCGCCTCCGGGCTGGGTCCAAGGCTCGCCCCGCTCGATGAGCGCCGATCCAGCGCCCGCTCCCTCACGCTATCCTCGGTCCATGCTCCATGGCCTTGCCCTTCCCTCGGCGCTCCCCCGGAACGGACGGTCCCTGTCGAGCCTCGTCGGCTCGCTGCTCCTGCTCGCGCTGCCGCATCGCCCCGCCGCCGCCGCCGTCGTGCAGGGCCAGGTGATCCTGCGGCAGGGCGACGCCCCGCCCGGCGACCCCATGGTCACCAACGTCGAGGAGCCCTTCGTCAACGCGGCCGGGGAGGTCGGGTTCGTGGGGGACTTCGCCAACGGCGACCACTTCGTGTTCATCGGCGACACGGTGGTGTGGCGGGGCAGCGACGCGATGGGCGTGATGCTCAGCGCTCCCGAAGACACGATGTCGAGCAACGGGCTGGGCAACTTCGTGTACCAGCCCGACATCAACGGTCTCGACGGGCTGTACTCCGACCAGGGGGTGCTCGCCGTCGTCGGGGCCCTGGCCCCGGGCGGCCCCCCCGGCGCCACGTTCTCGTTCCACACCTCCGTCCAGATGCTCGCCGACGACAGCGTCTACTTCGTGTCGGGCTACGACGCCGACGGCAACGGCAGCAGCGACGGGCGGATCTGGTACTTCAGCGCCAACGGCTCGGCCGCGGCCGTCACCCCCGTGCTCCGCACCGGCGACGTGCTGAACAACGGCGTGGCCGACTTCACCATCGACTCGACCGGCATCGACTTCGACTTCGCCGTCTCCTACGACGGGATGCACAGCATCCAGGTGCTCAACATGGAGGGGGCGTCCGACACCGACGGCTTCCTCTCCATCGACGGATCGATCGTGGGCACCCCCCGCGAGGGCGACTCGGCCGGCGGGGGCACGACGTGGGACAACTTCGATCTGCTCGCCGTGAACGACGCGGGCCACGTGCTCTTCTCGGGCAACACCAGCGGCCCCACCGCCAGCGACGAATTCGTCGCCTACGACGGCACCATCGTGGTGCGCGAGGGCGACACCGTCGCCGGGGTCACGCTCGCTCCCCCGGCCAGCCTCCGGCTGCTGTCGCTGTCCAACGTGGGGCAGGCCGCTCATGGCTGGGGCTACTTCACCCCCGCCGGCAACCGCGAGACCGTGTTCTTCGCCTGCGACGCCTCCGACGTGGCCAACACCTCGCAGGTGGCCTTCACCACCATCGACGACCAGCTCGACACCGACGGCGACGGCCTGGGCGACGCCACCATCACCGACCTGGTGGGCGTCAGCCCCACCTACAGCCGAGCGCTGGGCGAGGTGCTGGTGGTCTACGCCGAGGTGATGCTCGACGACGGCGTGGCCAACCGCAACGCGGTGATCGGGGTGACGGTGAGCTGCTGCGGCAACGGGATCGTCGATCCCCTCGAGGACTGCGACGACCAGAACGCCGTGGAGACCGACGCCTGCCTGAGCACCTGCGCGGCCGCCTCGTGCGGCGACGGCATCGTGCACGAGGGCGTGGAGGCCTGCGACGACGCCAACGACGACGAAACCGACGGCTGCACCTCGCTGTGCCAGCCCGCCTCGTGCGGCGACGGGCTGCTCGACCCCGGCATGGAGGAGTGCGACGACGCCAACGACGACGACACCGACGACTGCCCCTCCAACTGCCTGGAGGCCTCGTGCGGCGACGGCTTCGTGTGGCGAGGCATGGAGGAGTGCGACGACGCCAACGACGACGACACCGACGACTGCGTCGCGGGCTGCGTCGCGGCCTCGTGCGGCGACGGCTTCGTCCAGCTCGGCGTGGAGGAGTGCGACGACGCCAACGACGTCGACGACGACGGGTGCGCCAGCGATTGCACCCTCCCCGCGGGGGCGGGCAGCACCGGGGGCTCCACCGGCGCGGACGAGACGAGCGGCGACGAGGCCGTCGGCGACGAGTCCGGCTCCTCCTCCTCCTCTTCCTCCAGCGGCGGCGG